>Ga0180732_1001375_pt1 | contig 15243 bp, 14 predicted proteins | sample KR11_01MetaG_FD_148674 | JGI IMG/M metagenome (GOLD analysis project Ga0180732, IMG submission 148674) | Groundwater microbial communities from the Olkiluoto Island deep subsurface site, Finland - KR11_0.1 MetaG | ecosystem: Environmental > Aquatic > Deep subsurface > Groundwater | place...
AAATTATCATGTGAAAAACGCTTTTTAAATCTTCTGAAAACTATCTTTACCTCGCGCTATCAGCCTGCTTCTCAGTTTCAACTCTTTTCTGGAATGCAAAACTCTCATTGCTCCCATTATTTGATAGAATAATCTCATTTGCAAGAGCCTCAGCCATTGTTGTCTTTTTTCCAAAAGCCTTGTCATAAGCCCCGTGGACAATATTTCTCAACGATAGGGCAACTCGCCTTATCGGAGATACATCAACTGCCTGTGGATACCTTGCTCCGCCATACTCAATAGTTGTAATCTCGTCTCTCGGAGTTGAATTCTCAACAGCCTTAACTAAAACCTGAATAGGATTCTGCCCGGTTTTTTCAGAAATTATTCTTAAAGCTTCTAAAACTATCTTTGTATTCTTGCCGTGTTTTCCTGAAGCCCAGCTAGTCATAACCTTATGCTTCTTCCCTCTATGCCCTGGAACACCAAGAAGATTAACAATCCTCTCAACAATATTCACCTTTGCCTTCCCAAACTTGTCAACATGCCTCCCGTGAGTCTTCAAAACAAGTTTCTCATCCAGGTTAATAACTCTCTTTAAACCCATATCCTCAACTTTAACTTCACTTGTCTCGTATAAATCAAATATTTTCATCTTAAGCTGCCCCTCTTGTCTCAAGATAAATTTCTTGAGTTTCTTGGGCATCTCGCCCAACAATTTCATATTTAATTTCTTGGGTTTCCGAATCTAAAACCGTTAATCTTGCAACACCATCCGAGGATTCCAAGATAGCCCACTCACTCCCCCGAGTGTTTATAACATTAATTAAATTGTCATACCTTCCATTATGCGATTGAACAAATCCGGGAGTCAATAATCCCTTTCCAGGAATTCCCGAAGCCATCAGAATTAATCCGCGATTCATTTTGCTCATCTTCTTCCCTTCTCTATCTTGCCCTTCCACAATAGGTGCAAAGGCTGGTCATTTACTTTCACAACTTTAAACCTGACTCCAGGAATATCTCCCTTGCTTCTTCCCTGCTTCCCCCCAATTCTCTCTATATGAACTTCATCATGCTCATCAACAAACTTTTGAGCTAAATTTCCAGGAATAAAAGCAGTAACAGTTCTTGAATTCTTAATCAACTGAACCTTGCAGCACTTTCTCATTGCAGAATTTGGCTGCTTCGCCTCTTTCTGAACTTTTTCCAGAACAATTCCCTTAGCCTGATTTTTTCCCTCTAACGGGTCAGATTTCTTGAATAAATTCAAAGTCCTCACTATGTATGGCCTGTCATGCCACCTGAACTTTCTCCTATTCTTTACTAATTTTCTCGCATTCATTAATCCCATTTTATTTCATAAAAGTTGAGTGTTTAAAAACCCTTCTAAATAATCTTAATCTCTTTCCCGAAATGCTCTTTCGCAACATTACTTAGCTCTTCAAGTCTTATCCTATTTCTCCCAATCAGAGCAGCCTTGCTCTGTTTTCCAGCATTGATTATAATCTCTCTTTCAGTTATTTCAATTGACTTGAACTTCACTGGGGAGACTATATCTGCTATAAATCTCTCAATACCCCTCATCGGCAGGGAGATAACTTTAATCTTCTTTCCAAGAATCTCAGACATCTCTTTAATATTGTTTCCCTGCTCACCAATAGCGCGGGATATGCAGGATGGATGAACTGCAAATACAATTGCATTGTTATACTCAAAACAATTTTTTGTTCTGACTCTTGTTATCTTCTCAAATAAATTCAAGTATCGTATAAATCGCATATCCAGTGTCTTCATTTTGTTCTTATTCCTTTTTCTTGCCTGCGGTTTTCTTCTCCCTGGCTTGTTTCTGAACTAATGGCCCGGTTACCTTGACAAGCAAGCCTGGAAGTCCTGTTCCAACAGGAACAGGTTGATTAAGAATTATATTTTCTATAACGCTGGCTAGTTCATCTTTACTTCCCTTGACAGAAGCATTCACAAATTGCTTTATAGGTGTCTCAAAAGAAGCCCTTGCAAGTATTGAGCTTTTTTGAGAGATGATTCCCATTCTTGTAACTCCCTTAACCTCTCCCCCTGTAGTCATTGCATCAGCAACAAGTTTCAAATGCCTCTCATCAATATCAAGTCCCTGAGATCCAATAACTTTTTGAATCTCATTCAGAATAGTCTGTCTTGCAGCCTCTACCCCCAAAACCCCGCAAACCTCATGAATATTATTAGTAGTGGTTTTATCTGAATTAACACCCTTAAACTCGAGTATCTCCTTAAGATTTGAACCAGCAGTAAGAATAACATACGCATTTTCTCTCTTAACAACCAATATCTGAGAAATTCCAGATATTCCCGAGATAGATATCTCCTTCATTTTCTCCTTAATCTTATAAAGCTCTTTGAAATCAGCCTTGCTGTCAGAGTATGTAAGAAGTGTGTCTCTCACCTTCACCTTAAACCCCTTCTCCTGCAGTTTATCAGCAATACTCTGCGCAGAAGTATGCGCGCCCTTCACAGCCGGGCTATTCAAATTAATATCAATCTTCTTATCAACAAAATTAACTTTAATTTCAGAGACAACATCCTTTAATTTAAGTTCTTTTATTTTCTCAGCCACAACTCTTGCATCTTTCTCATTATTGTGCTCCTTGTCAAGATAAATCTCCATCATCGGAGTTGAAGGATTTTTTCTTGCATCAAATATCTCAATAAGTCTTGGCAGCCCCATAGTAATCTGCATCTCTTGAACTCCTGCTGAGTGGAATACATTAAGCGCCATTTGTGTTGATGGTTCTCCAAAGCTCTGCGCAGTAACCATTCCAATTGCCTCTCCAGGAGATATTTTTCCATTAAGGTGCATTGCTGAAACATCTAATCCATCATCACCATACTTAAACTGGACTATGTTCCCAGAAGCATCTCTGACTGTCTGGTCATACTCTGCCTTCAAATCCTGCAGTGCATTTGCCAGTCTTCTATACAAATATCCTGACTTTGGAGTTCTAAGAGCAGTATCCATAAGAGCATCTCTCCCAGTTATTGCACCGAAGAAGAACTCGTAAGGCCTCAACCCACTCATATAGCTAGAATAGATAAAACCCCTCGCTTTCGGAGACAAGTCATCCTCCTTAAAGAAAGAAAGAGTTCTTTTAGTGTATCCAAATGAAATCCTTTTACCGCCCAATGCCTGCTGCCCGACACAACAAGCAATCTGAGTAACATTAAGTATAGAGCCCCCTGAGCCTGCTAAAATCATTGTATTTACAGGATTATCTTTTGAAGCTTCTTGTTTGACTATTGTCCCTATCTTTGTTCTGACCTCATTCAAAACCTGGAGCATTTTTATCTCTCTAGAGTCTGCCTTATTCTTCCCAGGAATCGACTCAAGTTCTCCAGAATAATAATCCTGGATTATCTTTTGCGCTCTGCCCTCAACTTCCCGGATTATCTCCTGCGTAGCTTTCTTTGTCTTCTCATTAACATTTAAATCTTCAAGAGAAATTGTGAAACCGTTTCTAGACAGATAATTTGTTCCCAGAGTGAATATAGACCGGAGTGTAGCTATTGTTCCAATTCTTCCAACTTTCTTGTCCAATTCTTTCATCAATCTCCCCTCCTCAACTCCAAATAGCTTGCTGTCAATCTCAGAAAATTTCTCATTCTGAATCTCTCTAGGCAAGAGCTCTGTGAAAACATCCTTCCCATCAATACTCTTCTTTCCAATCAAGATTTCTTTTCCAGCATTGAACAACAATTGTTCAGCTTCTGCTTTGCTAACACTATTATTTCCCAGCAAGAAGTTTCCTGTTACTGAATCAGTAATGCACCCTAGAAGATTGCACGCATTTTTTGGAGAAATCATATTCTGATTTACATCCAGCAAAACCTTTGCCTCTGCTCTTGCTTCTTCAGTCTGTGGAGAGTGGATATTCATCTCATCTCCATCAAAGTCTGCATTATACGGGAAAGCCGCAGCAGGATGAAGTCTGAATGTTTTGGATGGCAAAACTCTCACATAGTGAGCCATTAAGCTTGCCCTGTGAAGGCTGGGATGTCTGTTGAATAAAACAATATCTCCGTCTCTTAGATGTCTCTCAATAATATAACCTGGCGCAAGCTCCTCAATAATTTCCTGCTTCAATTCTGGAGTAATCCTCTTTCTCTTTCCATCAGGTCTGATTATATAATTTGCTCCAGGATATTCCTCGCTTAACACTAACTTTTTCATGTCTTCAATGTTTAAGGAAGTAACAGCATCGGCAACAGTCACAACCTTTGCAATCTCAAACGGAATGCCAATCTCATTAATATCTAAGCACGGATCAGGGGAGATGACTGTTCTAGAAGAGAAGTTTACACGCTTTCCAGCAAGGTTATGCCTGATTCTCCCTTCCTTCCCCTTGATTCTCTCTGTAATTGTTTTAAGTGGCTGCCCGCTTCTATGTCTTGCAGGAGGAATTCTGGTGATAGTATTATCAAAGAAAGTAGTTACATGATATTGCAATAAATCCCATAAGTCCTCAATAATAACTTCTGGAGCTCCCGCATTCAAGTTTTCCCACAATCTCTGGTTTGCTCTTATAATATCAGAAAGCTTATGAGTTAAATCATCCTCACTTCTCTCTCCTGATTCTAGAGTTATTGAGGGGCGCACAGTAACTGGCGGAACAATTAACAAAGTTAAAACAGCCCATTCAGGCCTGCATGTTGCAGGATTTACACCAGCCTGCCTGACCTGCTCATCATTTATCTTAACAAGCCTCTCTCTTATCTCTGTAGGAAAAATTCTTCTCTTTCCAACATGGAATGTTGTAGGCTTCTCTAGCTTCACTTTTTCCTGAACTAGCCCGCAATGAGGGCACTTTTTAGAATCTCTTGCTTTTTTAATTCTCTGAGCAACATTATACTTCTTAGCATCTTCTTCACTAACTAGCATCTTTCCGCATCCAGGACAGAAGCTCCTTAAAAACATCTCAATAATAGGAACATACTTCACATGAATTACTGATCTTGCAAGTTCTATTGAGCCCGGATGTCCCAAACACTCTTTTAACCCTCCCCCGCAAGTTCTGCACCTCACTCCAGGGTCAATAGCTCCTAATCTTAAATCCATTAAACCGCCATCAACAGGGTATCCATCAACATCATAAAGCTCAGGAGTAACTATCTTAGCAGTTGATATTTTCTTAATAATCTCTGGACCTAAAAGTGAGAAAGATAGTGCTTTAACTTGTTTTTTTACTCTCTCTGACATTTTTTAATTTGCTATTTTTATCTTATTTAATTCTGAATTGAAAAAGGACATTAGCATTTTATGCTTGTCCTCCTGGGGTATATCCTGGATCTGGAATATTCAATCTTTTTCCATCAAAGTAAAATGGGAAAACAGTTCTCGCTTTTCTTCCCCCGCATAGATTATCCACACATTCATCACTTAATACATGCAATCCAAATCTGCTTCTTTCAACTTCTTTAATTCCTGCAACCCTTCCTTCAACACCCATATCTCTCCCTTCAAATTCACTTGCCATTTTACTCGTACTTGTTCTTCAACTCGAAATGAGTTGCAATATGCATGCTATTTAATTCTTCTAATAATAATTTGAATGCATAGGATATCTCAATAGGCTCAATCTCATTTGAATTGCAGACAGGGCAGATAATTCTGTTTCTTATTGTGTCTTTTATTGCCATTGCCCCGCACTTAGTGCATATATGAACAACTACTTTATCAGAATCATATCTCTCTTTTAACAACAAGCTGGCTCCGTGAGCAACAAGCGCCTGCTGCTCCATCTCTCCTAATCTTAAAGCCCCGCCCTTGCTTCTTCCTTCAATCGGCTGTCTCGTCAGCATTGTGACTTTTCCAGAAGCTCTTGCATGCATCTTATTAGCAACCATGTATTTCAGCTTAAGATAGTACATGTTTCCAATAAAAATCTTAGCAGTCATCATCTTTCCAGTAATTCCATTATACATTGTCTCCTTTCCATCGAATCTAAATCCAAGTTCCTTCAACTGGCTCTCTAATAACTCTACATTAGTATCTGAAAAAGCAGTTCCATCAACAATCTTCCCAGAAGCAGCAGCAACCTTTCCAGAAACTAGTTCTAACAAATATCCAACTGACATTCTTCCAGGGATTCCGTGAGGATTGAACATCAGGTCAGGCTTTACTCCTCTTGAGGTGAAGGGTATGTCCTCTTCAGGAACAATCATTCCAACAACTCCTTTTTGTCCGTGAGGCGCAGAGAACTTGTCTCCTGGTTCAGGAATTCTCTGGTCTCTAGTTCTAACCTGAACAACCTTATTTCCCTCTCCATCCTGGGTAATGAAAACCATGTCAACAGTTCCCTTTTCTTCCTGCCTTATAGCAACACTATTCTCTTTCTTTGTTTTTATTGTAATCTCTCTTGCCTCTGATAAGAACTTTGGAGGAGAGCTCTTTCCAATTACTACCTCGCTCTCGCTCATTCTCGCTTCAGGATAAGCAATTCCATCATCTTCCAAGAACTTATAACTCTGCTCCAGCCTATACCCCGATGTATCTTTGTCTGGAATCTCTATCTGATCACTTAAGCCGCCAGGATAATTTAGCTCAATTGAGGAATAAGGTCTAAAATACGTGCTTCTTCCCAGCCCCCTATCAACACTTGCCTTATTCAAAACAACAGCATCTTCCATGTTATATCCTTCATAAGTCATAACAGCAACAATGATATTCTGCCCAGCAGGATACATATTCAAAGTATCGTAGACAAAGCTCCTTACTATTGGTTTCTGAGGATAGTGCAATATAGAGACATCTGTATCTAATCGCACAGGAAAGTTTGCAGCATAAATACTCAGAGATTGTTTCTGCCCCTTGCTTCCTTTAATAAGCCTTGGAGGATGGTCGTGATTTGCATAAGGAACTAGACTGGTAATTATCCCAAGACATGAAACCTGATCAACTTCAAGATGACTATGTTCCTCAGTTATCTCCTCGCTTGTTAGAGAAACCAGTGCATTTTCCTCCTCACTAGCATCCAGATACTCAATCACTCCCTGTTTTACTAAATCTTTCCACATTATCTTATCCTGCTCTAACATCAATAAGTGCTCGTCATTGAGTCTCGGCTTCCCGTTTTCAACAATAATCAACGGCCTTAAAACTCTCCCGACTTCTGTGGAGATAACTACATTATTCATTGGTCTGTCATATCTGATGCTTAATTCAATAGGCAGTTTTCCATGCCTTCTTAAGTCTCTTATCTCTTTCACAAACTTTCCATGTTCATGAACACTTCCAATAAATCTTCCATTAAAGAATATGTCAGTTTCTCCATGTTCAGCATTTTCTTTCTCTTTTATCATTCCAATCTTCTCAGCTTCCCTGATGAACTCTTCCTCATTCATCTCAATAGCAGTAGAGATTCTTGCAAGCAATGCAAGATTTTTTCTTAATCCAATTTCTGTTCCTTCAGGAGTCTCAATCGGGCAGAATCTTCCGTAGTGAGTTGGATGCAGAGTTCTTGCAGCAAAATTTTCCTGCTCTCCAGGAAGCATGCTGGAAACTCTCTGAAGTTGAGATAAGATAGCCAGATAATTCGTTTTGTCCATATTCTGAGTAACTCCTGTTCTCTCGCCAATCCAGCTCCCTGTTGCTATTGCTGACTCTACTCTATGCGAGAATAATGTTGACTTTGCAATTGTTTTTAATGAATAAAATTTCTTTCTCTTAGCAACCTTCTGAAGAGAGTACTGAATATCTCTCAGCAGAATATTCAAGTTAACTCTGAACAAATCAGACAGCAAGTCTCCAGATAATCTCACTCTCTTGTTTGCATAGTGGTCCTTATCAGTATGCGTATCTGGGTTGTCCTTAGCAACTAAAAATTGTTTTATGAATTTGCAGAGAGTAATTGCCTTCCCGTATCTGCTCTCTTTATCAAGACCTATATGGGGCATAAAATAAGAGTCTATTCTTTGCTTAATTCTGTCTAGCATCTCTTTCTTTGTTCCTTGCAAACTAGTTTTTTCAGCAATGAACATCATTGCATCTTCTGCAGAGGAAATATTAGCGTATTCGTACAAATTAACTATGAAACTATCACTCTCCAATCCTACAAGTCTCGCAATCTCAGCTTCTTTCAACATTCCCAAAGCTTTCAACATCACCACAGCAGGAATATTTCTGAATCTTGAAAAAGAAATCTCTAGTATTCCCTCGCCAGTCTCTGTAATAGATACTGGAATCTTATAAGCTCCCCTTTGCGAGAATAATCTAAGCATTAGTTTTCCTCTAGCCTTCTCAATAAATGGCTGGTTAGCAGCTAAATCTTCAGTCATAACCATTACTCTCTCATTGCCATTAACTATAAAATATCCGCCAGGGTCTAGGGGGTCTACATACTCTTTCTCTAACTCTTCTTTTCCCAATCCATAAAGATTGCAAACCTTGCTCCTTACAAGCACAGGAATTCTTCCAACCTCAACATCATGTGTCTCTAGCTGGTTTCCCTGTTTAACAGAGATTTCCAGGAAAATAGGAGCAGAGTATGTAAGATCTCTTAATCTTGCTTCAGTAGGAGTTATTAACTTCTGGCTTCCATCAGCCTCGATTATATTTGGTTTTTCAATTCTTATTTTTCCGAGCCTTATCTCAATCTCCTCATTATTCAAGCTTTTAGATAGCTCGTCAACAATCTGCTGCATCCTCTGCTCTACAAAATTATTAAAAGAAACAATGTTGCTCTCAACTACAGAGTGCTGTTGCAAGTATTTCTTCATTATGAGATGTTTGTCTACTTGTTTCATCTTAGATTTGTTTATATGATTACTCGATAGTAATTTACTGTCTTATCATTAAACTTTCTCTCAATCTTAATCACATCTCCAGTAACACAATCTTTTGGGAGAGCAGGATCTTCAGCAGTTATCTTCGGTAATTGGGCAAGAGAAACATTTAATTCTTGGAGCAGCTTCTTTGCATCTTCTGCCTTTAGCTTGGAATGTTTTGGCTGGAGTACGTGCATTTTTAGAAAATTTCGTATTTTTCTGAGGGTTATTTATTTTTATCAAGTTGGCATAATTTCATCTACCACTTAGTAATACTAAAAGGAATTCAAAATGGCTTTAAAAAGCTTTCGCTTTTTCATATTTTTCCATGGATGTTATGGTCCCGAGGGGATTTGAACCCCCGACACCTGGCTTAAAAGGCCAGTGCTCTAACCAGGCTGAGCTACGGAACCTTGGCTTGCTCCTCTTCCTCCCTTGTATTATGAGACAAGGTTTCGGAGGAACCTTGGCTTGCTCCTCTTCCTCCCTTGTATTATGAGACAAGGTTTCGGAGGAACCTTGGCTTGCTCCTCTTCCTCCCTTGTATTATGAGACAAGGTTTCGGAGGAACCGTAGCTCAGAAAGTAATCTTCCATTTTTAAATGTTATTAAGAAAGACTATTAAACGCCTTCGGTGTAAAAGAATATATCCTAAAGGATATACTTTGTAATAGAAATTTCACATTAATTTTAGGACTAAATTTAATAGCATCTGGTTTAATTCAACTTTTCTAATGCCATATTTTTAGCAATAGAATAAGTTCCGACCTTCTTTTCTTTAGATAACTTATATATCTCTTCAAGATTTCTTTGTATGATTGGCAAACTTAAAATGGCTTCTTGTAGTGAACCCTTTTCAAGTTCCTGAATGCCTTGCATTACTCCTCCTACATTGATTACATAATCGGGTGCAATAAAAATTCCTCTTTCATAAAGCAGTTTATCATCATTAATCTCATCTTCTAATTGACAATTTGCTCCTCCCGCTATTATCTTACATTTAAGTTTTGGAATTGTTTCTTTATTAATTACATAAGCAGGACCACAGGGACATAAAACATCAACATCCAAAAAAAGAATCTCTTCTGGAAAAACTATTTTCGCATTTTTTTCAAATTCTGCTAACTTTTCTCCATCAATATCTGCTAAATACACTTTCCCTCCCTTTTTTATGAGTTCATTTACTAAAATATTACCAACACTACCCAACCCCTGCACAGCAAAACTCTTTCCTTTAATTTCTTCTGAACCATAAACTTGCTTTAAAGAGGTTTTTATCCCGAGCAATATGCCTAGTGCTGTTGTAACCCCACTTTGCCCAAATTCTGAATCTTTAATAGCAAAAATATATTTTGTTGTTTCTCTTATTGTTTTTGCATCATCTGGTTCAAAACCAAAATCTATTGCTGATATGAATCGACCTTTTTCTTCTTCGATAATATTCCCGATATCGTGTAAGAACTCCTTTGTTTTTCCACTGCTTGGCTCAAAAACAACAGCTTTGCAACTACCATAATGAGAATTAATTAAAGCAAGTTTATATGTCATGGCTTCGCTTAATCTTAATGCATCTGTTACGGCTTTTTCTCCGGCATTTAACGGTAGAAGTCTAACTCCTCCAAAACAAATGCCATTCCCATAAGTATGATAAGCAAGTATCATTCTCGCTTGACCTTTCTGCTTGAAAATTATTTCTTTGTGTTCAGTTTGAATTAGGTTATGTAAATTCATTTGTACTCACCTATCATTTGATTGTTGAAAAGTCTTTTTTAATATTTGTAGTCTTTTATTAGACATCAATAATTAACTTTATATAGTTTGAATGTTTTATGAATTACATGGACAAAAGAATACTTGAAAAGGCAGGATTATCAAAAGGAGAAATTGAAGTATATTTGATTTTATTAAAATTAGGCTCCTCTTTAGTTAGCAAGATTGCCCAAGAAACAGGATTACATAGAACAAATATTTATGATACTTTAGAAAAACTGAGAGAAAAAGGTTTGGTTTCTTATGTAATCAGGGAAAATAGAAAGTATTATTCCTCGACAAATCCAGATAAATTACTTGATTACATAAAAGAAAGAGAAACTGAAATAGAATCAATTTTACCAGAATTGAAAGGATATATGAGCATTCCAAGAAGTGAGTCCATTGTTGAGGTGTACAAAGGAAAAGAAGGATTAAAGTCTGTCCTAAAAGATATTATCAAGGAAGGTAAGGATTACGTTGTTCTTGAAGAAGAAGGATATATCCAAAAAGTTCTTCCATATTTTTATCCTCAATTTAATGTACAACTAAATAAGTCTAAAATTAAAGTCAGAGTTTTAACCAAAGACGTGAAAAATATTGCAAAAAGAAGCCTGATGCAAATTAGATCCCTTCCAAAATTTTTATCATTTCCCTCTGCAACGGCGATTTATGGAAATAAAGTAGCTATTTTTGTTTGGGATGAACCATATCATGCAATTTTGATAAAAAGCAAACAGGTAGCAGATAGTTATAGAAGCTTCTTTGATACGTTGTGGAAACAAGCGTATTCGTAGATTCTTAAGATAGAACTTATCTCAAGAGCTGAATTTAGAAAGTATATCCTTTTTGATATACTTGGTGTAAATAATTAGCCCATTATTCATTCAGATAATAATTGTTTCAGATTGTAGTTTATAAGAAGTTGTCAATTCCTGCCTGATTTTGGCACAGAACTCTTTTTACTTCATATGTTTCTTCAGCTTCTCTTCAATCACATCAGCCTGCTGCCCGCCAATAATTCTCTCAACTTCCTTGCCCTCTTTGAATATAATCATTGTAGGAATAGACATAACTTTAAACTTTCCAGACAACCCAGAATTCTCATCAACATTTACCTTGGCAAATTTCACATTTTTCATCCTTTCAGCCAGCTCTTCAATAACAGGACCCATCATAATGCATGGAGTGCACCATTCAGCGAAGAAATCTATAAGAACTAATTTATTAGAAATAATTTCTGAAAATTCTTTCTCACTAATTTCCTCAACACCATTATTATTTCCTGACATTTTCCAATCTCTCCAATAAGCATGAAACTAGATAATTATGTGATTTATAAACTTTTTCAATAACCATCTTGAAACTGAAGAAAACCAATTGCTAAAATATCTTATAAAAAATTAATTCTTCGCATAAATGATTAATAGGACAAACAATCAAATTGGGGTTTCAGTAGTTAATAGACTAACAAAACTATATTTTTCAGAATAATCTTATTTATAAATCAAAGAAAGATAAAATTAGAAGGTAAAAAAGATGGTAAACGAAGATATTGAGCTTAAGTATCTCAGTAAGATAGGAGTCAGCGACGACAAGCTTCTTGATGCAGTAACAGATGAAGCAAAACGCCATTGTTTTAATCTCAGAGAAAGAGGGGAACTATTTTTTCAACAAGCAGCACAGGGAAGCCGCCCAGTCATAACTATTCCCGGAGAGACCCTCTCTCACTGCTGGGAAAAAGCATGCATTTCAGTTCTTGCTCTCGGCTCAACTGTTCCAACCTACTATGATCATCTAGACAAACAAGGGAAATCAATTCATGTAGGAAGCAGGGAAGCAAAAGTAATAATGCAGATTCAACATCCATTTGACCCGAGAGTTCATAAAGACTTTCCAGGAGGAATTGACAATCTTGTTGATTATGCTGGCGAGGTCATAGATGGAAATGGTGATCACGAAATGATGCCCTTTGAAGATTTAGTTGTAGCACTAAGAACCAGAGACCCAGAAACATTAGAAGCCCTAAAGAAAAAATGGGAAGGAAAATGGAAGTACACCTATCACGAGAGACTAACAGCCTATCCCACTGTTCTGCCCACTGGAGAAGTTGTCAGAGTAAACCAGTTTGAGCAAATGCAGGAGAAATTAAAAAGAGAGCCATTAAGCAAAAGTGTGCAGGCAGCCACATGGGTCCCTTTGCTGGACCATAATGAAGGGATTAGATACAGAGACAATCAGGGTGTAGAAAGATTATTCAAATTCAATGATTATGATTCTCCCTGCTTTCAGAGATTTTGGTACAGGCTCACTCCATGCAATGGACAGAGAGGGGGGGGTTATAGGGCAGATGTTGACACTGACTGGCGTTCTCGCGATTTATACAAGGCAGTTCTTATGAATGATTTTGCATTTATGATGTGGCACTTAATTCTCAATAAAAAAGTAGAACAAAACTTAAATGCACCAGTCTATGAGGGGTATCATAATGACCACTCAAACTCTCTGCATTGGTATGGATATTACATAGACCCGCAACATCCAGACCAGAGAAATGAGGCAAAGAAGAATCTGAATGACATTTTAAGAATGATTCATGAGCCAACTGAAACAAGGCTCTGGGCACCGAATCCATCACTGCCAAAAAGTGAAGACCAATATTATTTTGCAGTAATGGACACTGCACTTGAGACAATGGAAACCTGCAGAAATCAAATGAGAAGTATTGGCAAAGACCCAATGAAACTGGATTACCTTAGCAGGGAAAATCCACTATTCCCTATAGAACAAGCAGAATAATTCTGATTACTTCCAAGCATTAATAATATACAATCCATATCTCTCATCTTCTCTAGCTTGCATGCAGTCCATTAACCCAGACCTATTCCCATCCATTCCTAAGCTTACAATTAAATTATCTCGAGAATTTGGAGTTTGCAAACTAACTTTATCAGTTCTTTGATTATAGCTGCCCCACAAAGCAAAAGAAGCAGCAGGTTCTCTTTTAATTCCTGTTAATTTTCTTCCATCATATGCAACAATTGCATCAACATCTCCCTTAACAGCATCTAAAATATCTTCAGCTTCTCCATGAATCAAGAATGGATTTATATGATTAACTGAAACAGCACCTGTTCTTTTAGCAATATTATGAAGATTAATTTTAGAAAATCCATCTCTTCCAATTCGCAGCATTTCAGCAATCTCTTCTTGAGAAGGTTCCATAAAACCGCGAAATTTCAAAATAGACTGCCAACAAGCTGCAAGTTCCCATACAGGTTTCTGTGCTCTAAAAAAGTTATACCTCATTTTTTAATTATTGTGTTTTGGTTCTTTTCTAAAAGAACAAGTGTATTTAAACAAAATTACACTGGAAAATATATTTTAGTTCTGCTTCTCTCTTGTCTCAGTTGCAACTCTCCCATTATTCCACTGCCCGCAATAAGCTCTTGACAAATCTCCTAAAACCTGCTTGAAAACAATATTTGCAAACCTCGCTCCTAATTCTAGTCTAAAAGGACAGCACGACAAATTAGCAAGAGCAAAAGTCAGCTCTCCAGAATATCCAGGGTCAGTCTTAGTGGCTCTAAAATAAACCCCACACCTCTGCAAAGTGCTTCTAGGATAAGCGTCAATCATCATCAGACTATTTGTCCCGTCAATATCAATTTTCTCACCAGGCAGATTTACTTTTTCAATAGTTTTAACCAAAATATACTCTCCTGGTTTTAGCACAATTTCTTTATCACCATTCTTCAAATCAGCAATCTTCTCAATCTCCGGGCTTTTTCTATCAACAACTCCTAAATACCCCTCTCCACTTATCTTAAAAATCTCACCAGCTCTCAAGTCAAAACCAACCCCTTCAGGATTATTCATCTCGCGCTCAGATAAGTTCTCAATTAAATTATGCTTTTCATTCAACTCAAGAATCTTTGCAGCCGAGATTATCATTTTAACAAATCCTCAGGTTTTTAAAAGGCAGAAAATTAATAATTTTCTTCATCCTCCTCCGCATCCTCCGGTGCTCTTTATGCAATTAGGACACTTCCAACAACTCCCATCCTGAATCATTAATCCTCCGCACTTATCACAAGTTCTTCCAGTCATCTTCCCAGCATTCTTCATGTCAAGAGTAAAACCACTCTTCCAAATTCTTGTTTTTCTAATCTTGTCAATTGTCTGCCTAGTATCTAAACCTTCATCACACCAGAAGTTTGTTCCAGAAATTCTTTTTATAGTATCTTCTAAACTCGGAGCTCCAGGATACATCTTTTCTCCTTCAACTTCTGGAATCATATGCAGAGGAGGAACTTGTTGATAAACTCTCAACTCCTGAGGCAATGGTCTAAGTTCAGGTTCAGGAGCTAAGAAAGACAAGTCTCCTAAATAGTGAGATGATACCCACTGAAATAAGAATCCCTCAATCCCTCTCGCATTTCTTATAAACGGGTGGTCAGTTGGTCCTGAAATCTGCGACTTTCCTGCCTTCCCAAAAACTTCTAAAGCCTCTACTAATGGAACTCCATATTGTATTTTCTCAGAAAATTCTATTGCAAGCAAATTTAACAACCTGTTTACTTCACTGCCTCTCTCTAAAGATTCAACAAAAACTTCTCCCAATCTTCCGTCATAATACTCTCCTGTTTTAATAAATACTGGAATCTGATTTCCGCCCTCTCCAACAATTTTAACCTTCTG
>Ga0180732_1001376_pt1 | contig 15241 bp, 14 predicted proteins | sample KR11_01MetaG_FD_148674 | JGI IMG/M metagenome (GOLD analysis project Ga0180732, IMG submission 148674) | Groundwater microbial communities from the Olkiluoto Island deep subsurface site, Finland - KR11_0.1 MetaG | ecosystem: Environmental > Aquatic > Deep subsurface > Groundwater | place...
TATCAAAGAGCAAAATGTAGTGCCAAGACTTTTTTCAGGGCACCTATGTGCCTAATATCTCAAAACATCTTTTTTGCAACTGTTAAAGATCAGTCAAGCCCTGGACCCTTTTTAAAGGACCAACCCACGGGTCGGGGAATTCTGAGGGAGCAGAAAGGGTGTACACGTATTAATTGTTGAAAGTTATAACCAGTAATGCTCAGATTTAACAGTCGACGAGTTTACGGAGTTGTAGGTGACAGAGATAACTGGTGAATTTCTTTTTTCTTCGATTACACTTGCACATTTCGGGTCGAAAGGTGTAATATTTGGAGGGTGATTTTTTAAAGGGAGCGGGGGTGAGGACAACTTCCTGTTATCCACAAACCGCCAACCTCAGTGAAAATGCTGTATTTCGAAAGACAATCAATGATGTTTCCCACTCTACAATTGTGATATGGATGATGAAACAGAAGGGCTGCCCCGATAGCAGCCGGACTCAGGGCACGGCCTGAAGGATGTTTTTGAAGGAGGTGCGACATGAAGGTATTGCGGACGCCGGATGAGAGGTTCCGGGATCTGCCCGGTTATCCGTTTGCTCCGAACTATTTCAATGTACAAGATAGTGAGGGTGGCAGCCTGAGGGTGCACTATCTCGATGAAGGCCCCCGGGGTTCCGACACTGTGCTCCTGATGCATGGGGAGCCATCGTGGTCGTATCTTTACCGCAAGATGGTCCCCATCTTCGTTGCCGAAGGATTCCGGGCAGTGGCCCCTGACCTCATAGGATTTGGCAGATCCGACAAGCCGGCACATCGTGATGATTACACCTATCAGCGCCATGTGGACTGGATGCAGGCCCTGATCGACCACATGAACCTCATCAACATCACCTTGGTGTGTCAGGACTGGGGCGGCCTCATCGGCCTGCGCCTGCTCTCCGAAAGCCTCTGGCGATTCAGCCGGGCCGTGACGGCTAATACAGGACTGCCCACCGGAGACCAGAAGATGCCCAATGCCTTCCTCGCATGGAGGACGTTCTCCCAAGAGACCCCGGAATTCCCTGTGAGCACCATCGTGAACGCTGGTTGCGTCAAGCCCCTTTCATCCGAGGTAAAGGCGGCATACGACGCCCCCTTCCCGGATGAGGCCTACAAGGAGGGCGCCCGTATATTCCCGTCCCTGGTTCCGGCATCTCCCGACGACCCGGCCGCTCCTGCCAACCGCAAGGCGTGGGAAGTGCTGAAGACATTCGACAAGCCGTTCCTCACTGCCTTTAGCGATTCCGACCCCATCACACGGGGAGGGGAACATGTTTTTCAGAAGCTCATTCCCGGTGCGCAGGGTCAGTCGCACGTTATAATCAAAGGAGGCGGGCACTTTATTCAGGAGGACTGCGGAGAGGAGCTCGCGCAAGTAGTGGTGGACTTCATCCGAAGAACTGAGTTATGAGTCTCTCATCGGAAAAAATGCATTAAGATTAGCTATATAATACTTTTTGAACATAAATTTCTGTGGAGAAAACATAATGGATGTGAAAGGGAAGATTGTAGTTGTGACAGGCGGCGCTTGTGGAATAGGCCAGGGCTTGTGCCGGCGATTTGTCCGTGAAGATGCGAAGAAGGTTATAGTCGCTGATGTGAATGAGGCGGGGGCAAAGTCCGTTGCCGACGAAATAAAAGCAACTGCTGTGACTTGCGATGTACGCAAAGAAGAAGATATCATCCATCTGGTCCATTTCACTGAAGAGAAATTTGGCCCCATCGATCTTTTCTGCTCCAATGCGGGAATCGTAGTCTTGGGAGGTGTGGAAGCTGATAATGAGGACTGGAAGCGCATCTGGGAGATCAATGTCCTGGCCCACGTTTACGCGGCACGGGCTGTCCTTCCCGGTATGATCAAACGCGGAGGAGGTGCCTTCATGGTTACAGCTTCGGCAGCAGGTTTGCTTAGCCAGATTGGCTCGTTACCCTATTCTGTCACCAAGCACGCCGCAGTGGGCTTTGCCGAAAATATTGCTATTACTTATGGAGATCAAGGAATTAAAGTGTTCCTCCTTTGTCCTCAAGCCGTTCGGTCGGAAATGACACGACAAGGAGGCGGTGTGGCGGCAGTGGACGGACTGATGGAGCCGGAACAGGTGGCCGATGCGGTGATCGAAAGCTTCAGCCGGGATGAGTTCTAATTTTACCCCATCCCGAAGTCAAAACATACATGCAAAGAAAAATCACTGATTATGACCGCTGGCTTCAAGGTATGCGGAAGCTGCAAGCGCGCTTTTTCGAGGGGGCACCGCTCAAAAGATAAAAAGAGCAAAATGAGGATAATCGAGATAGGGGAAGGCCTTACCGCCTTAACCCTCCCACACCAACAGGCAAGTGGGTCAACTCGGGCAGGTTTTTTCGATAAAGACTCCTTCCTGTAACAAATAGATCGACATTTTTCATTATATTATAGATTTCAAAAGTAAATCATGATAGTGTAACTCAAAACATAAAGACAGTTGACCACGTTCTATCCGTAAGAGATTGAGGTGCTAGCATCCAGTCGAAACTTATCAGGATTAATTCATTGTTAAGAGTAAATGAGTCAAGTGACATAAGGTAAGGGGTTGAGCAATGTATAGTAAATTCGTAATTAAGGGTTTTAAATGCTTCGAGGATTTTGAGATTACAAAATTGGATCGAGTAAACATCATTTCTGGCAAGAATAATGTTGGGAAAACATCTTTACTGGAAGCCATTTTATTACATATGGGGCGTCATAACCCTGGGTTAACTCTAACGATCAATGCACTTAGGGGAATTGAACAATTCAAACTTAAATCTGAAGAGATGTGGGGATGGTTGTTTACGGATAGGCATCTGGACAAACCAATACGTTTAACAGGTATAACTGAAAGTAATAAAAATAGAAGCTTGACAATTAGGTTAGTTGAACCCAAGGAACCGAAAACAGTAAAACCTGCTGCATCCAGAGCAAATATTGAAGGAACAGCAGGAACAGCAGGAACAAACATAGTTGTTGAAGCGCAAAAGGAGTTACTCTGCGAGTTTGATGATGCAGGCGGGAAAAAATTATCTATGAGGTTCTCTATAACTCCTGAAGGGATGAAATTATCTGCAACACACCCCATGATTTTACCATCGGGCATCTTCTTTTCTGCTATGACTCGTACATTGAAAGAAGATCCTGAGCGGTTTAGTGATCTTGAACGAGTAGGTAAGCATGAAGAAATTTGCGAATATATTAGAATTCTTGAACCACGTGTGAAACGTTTAGCCGTTTTGATTACAGGTGGTGTACCTTTCATAAATGCAGATATAGGTAAAGCAGAACTTATTCCTATTCCACAATTGGGTGCTGGTGCCGTGAGGCTACTGTCTCTTTTATTAGGCATAAGAAGTTTTAGCGGAGGAGTTATTCTTATCGATGAAATTGAAAATGGCTTACACCATAGTATTATGAAAAAGGTGTGGGAAGTACTTGCTACGGCAGCAAGAAAAGAAAATGTGCAGATTATTGCTACTACACATAGTTGGGAATGTATTCAAGCAGCACATGATGCATTTATGGAGATGGGCAAATATGACTTTAGATTGCATCGGTTAGAGATGATTCAAAATGAGATCAAGGCAATCTCTTACGATAAAGATACGCTGAACGCTGCTTTGAAGGCTGAGATCGAGGTAAGATGAATCCCAAGGAAATAAGTTTCAATAAACAGTTGTTAGTGGAAGGTTTTGATATAGAGGTCTTTTTTAAAGCTATAATAGAAAAAATGAAATTGGATGGGATTCAATTGCAGAATTATGGCGGGAAAGATGAGCTGAAATTTTTTTTACCTGCATTCATATCTGCCCCAGGATTTAAAACTAATGTGTTATCAATGGGCATTATTCGAGATGCTGATTCTGATCCAGGCGCTGCTTTTAAAAGCGTCTGCACTATATTAGGTAAGGCAAAACTATCAGTACCAAAGAAGGCAGAAATAATCTCAGGCAGTGATCCCAGAATTGGTGTTTTTATCCTACCAAATTCTAAAAGCAAGGGAATGCTCGAGACTATTTGCCTAGATGCCGTGAAAGATGATCCGGCTATGGAATGTGTGGATGATTATTTTAAATGTTTAAAAGGCAAAAGGTTAGTGCCGGGGAATATATATAAAGCTAAAACGCAAGCTTTTTTGTCATCCAGAAAAAAGCCTGGTTTATTAATTGGCCAAGCTGCATGGAAAGGATATTGGAATTTCGATAGTATAGTATTTGATGGTGTCAAACGTTTCTTAAGTTCCTTATAGTTAATCGCCCTTCTATCGAGCGACAGACCACGGCAAGCCTTAGTCTGCCGCTCATGTCAAAGATAATGCTCCACTTCAAACGATAATCATTAGTATTTTCGCCGATTGAGAACGTTTGTTTGTAGGTGGAGAAAACAGCTGGTGCATTTTATTTTTTCTGGTAAAATGCTTGCGAATTACGGGTGGTAAGTTGCAGTCTTTGGGCGATGATTTTTCAGGTGAGCAGACTTGAGGCTATCTTCCTGTAACAAAGCATTCGGCAATTCTGACGGAGATCCACCCTTTCAATAGGTAGTTATTGATAGGCATCTTGTCGACAATTATGGTATGTGATTGTGAAATAATATCCTCCTTATTCTTTATGGATGAAACACAAGCACTATATCAAATAAAAAATATGCAAAGAAAGAGAGAAATCGATGGTCGTCATGCATAGTAAAGAGATGGAGAATGAGGGTATTCGGACAGCTGCTGCAATGATGGCGGTAGCCATGAGGACAGCGCCGAAAACACGGGGTATTGATGCTATTACAACCGCTGTTGTTTTGGGTTCTGACCTCGAAATTCTCGCTTCTGCAATGGAAAAGAAGACCGATAAAAAATCGACGACCCTCGCCTTCTTCAAGAGGGATGCGAACAATGTGAGGAATGCTGCTGTCGTTTTGCTTGTCGGTGTACAGAGGGGTCCCAAGAAGATTGAGCTTCCGCTCAATTGCGGAGCATGCGGTTATCTGAGCTGTGCGGCACTTGTTGCTTCAGGAGGTCGCGAAGGTGAGGATTTTACAGGGCCTGTCTGTGTATTTCAAGCTATCGACCTCGGGATTGCTCTTGGTTCTGCGGTCAAGCTGGCAGCGGAGTTGAGTATTGATAACCGGATTATGTACACGGTTGGGGCTGCCGCAAAGGATCTCCACCTTCTCGATTCAGACATTATCATCGGAATCCCCCTCTCAGCCGCCGGGAAGAACCCATTTTTCGATAGGCCGTGAGCTGCAGGGAGGTACGTATAGCTTCCTGAAGTCAGTAAAATGTAGCTATTGAAGAAAATGCTTGGTTTCAATCCATTATCGTTGTTTTTTATGAAATCCACCCGCAGAACACCCCGTCCTGTGGACGGGGATGAATGCGGAGCGGGGGCATGGAGGATGCAATCCCCCTCCTTCAGTTTCTTAAGATGCCCCACCCTGTGGGCGGGGTAATTCACTATAACCATCACTCTATCGGCAATAATTATTTTCATGGTGATTTTGTTATCGAACTGCATTGATCCCTAATTAAAGTAATGAGAATTTGTCATGCAAAATCAACCATCCGCGTTTACTGAGAACGTTAAAGCAACTCGAAAAGATCGGTTATATTTTCGGTTATATTTTCTTGACTGGTTACGGGTCTTCGCTATTCTGGTAGTATTCCTTGTTCATTGCAGTAAAATTTTCGATTATCACACTACAGTTGTTTTTAACACTGTTCGAAGCCCTGTTTTGTGGGCTTTTAGAGATTTCAGTCTTCTTTGGATTATGCCGCTTTTTTTCGTCCTATCAGGGGCTGCGGTCTTTTTCTCTAAAAAGGCTGACAAAATAAGGGAATTTATCAAATCGAGATTCCTGCGCCTTCTCGTTCCCCTTATTTTTATTGGTACGTTCATAATCAATCCACTCTATGTTTACATTGAACGGTTATCCAGTGGCAAGGCTGCCAGCGGCTTTTTTCAGTGGTACCCGCAATATTTCGATGGCATCAATGGATTTGGCGGCAATTTTGCACCCTTGGGGCAGGGAACGCATCTCTGGTATTTGGAATTCCTTTTTATCTACTCATTGATACTTCTTCCGTTTTTTGTTCGATCTAAAAAACGGGGAACAAGCATTCTTTCAAGCTTTTCAATGCATTTTGAAAAGCCTTGGGCATTATTTTTTCTCTTCCTGCCAATTTCTGCAGTCGCAGCAGCTTTCGAGATTTTTGGAATGGGGGGTGTGAGAGTAGTGGGAGGCTGGGATCCAATATCTTATCTATTGTTCTTAAGCTATGGATATCTTATTTTCTCGAATGCGAAAATTGGGGAGACGATAAAAAAGTATAGTCCGATCTACCTCGCGGTGGCCATAATTCTAACAGCACTACTTTTAGACTCGCATTTTGGTTTTATCTTAAAGATCCCTGGATTGACCAGACATGAACTGCTAAACGACAGTGCATTATTGCCCCTAAATCAATCCTTGTGGATAGCCGTTCAAGCATTGAGGGGATTACTTGGCTGGTGCTGGATTATTGGATTATTGGGTCTTGGTTGCCGATTTCTGAATTTCAACAATAAATTCCTTGCCCATGCCAACGAAGCAGTTCTCCCATTTTACATACTGCACCATACGGTAATTTACATTGTCGGTTTCTATATAATTCAGTGGAGTAGTAATATTGCAAGCAAATTTATAATGATATCTATCGCTTCATTCACCATTATAATGGCGATTTATGAGATTCTAATAAGGCGTATCAGTTTGCTTCGCTTTTTATTCGGGATGAAACTGATTTAATTGATTAAATTATGGCTAACAAATGTTTACAGCTGGCGTTACCCGCCGCTACGTTGGGACTGGAGGATGACAAAGAGAAGACATAGTGCCTCCTTTTGGTTTATTCAAGCGCCCGGCTGGCTCCTTTTAACGTATCTGGTCTTTGCGCAAGGAATCACCGCATTCGGATACGAGCTGGGCGTACGAATGGGGACGCAAGAGCCAGCCGAGAAGATAACCGAAGTTGGCGCTGCATTTTGGTATGGATTTGCCCTCGGGGACCTTCTTACTTACATCCCCATTCTCTTTGCAGGGCTGATCGGCCACATACGAGCCAAACCGTGGGGCCGGATTGTTTTGTCTGCAGGTCTTGGTATCACGATGTACTGGCCTCTCGTGTGCCTTATCGCTTTGGTCGATGCTCGGGACGCAGCCGGCTGGACCATCACCAACGAGACACCATATTGGATTGTACTGCCGTTGATAGCCTGCTGGGGAGCATGGGGATTGTTGGCAGTGATTAAGGAGTCCCAACAACCAGCTCCACAAGTACAATCTGAAGGCGCGCCTTCAGACTGACTGTGAGCCGAAACGTTGCTTTCAAATAGTAATTCTCAACATTTCATTAAGCCTTGTATGCTTGACTCGTAGGTGAAAGAGCTGTCGCCCGAAGTTTATAACACCTTTCCAAATCAGAAAGTACGCAAGAACCGGATGAACCTCTTTTTTATCTCTTATGGGTCGCCTTTGAAATTTTTTCTTCGGTCGCGGCCACTGCAGAACAGTCCTCTTCCTCTCTTCCGTCGGCCATGGCTTGAGCATATACCTGGCGGACAAGGCCTGCGATAGGCATCGGAACCGCTTTTATCGCCGCCGTATCCAGCGCCAGTCCGATGTCTTTGAAATGACCGCTTCAACATCCAGAGGACCTGCAAGCATCGTAATCGTCACATCGCTCTTTTCGGCAACTTCTCTAGCTGATCCTGCTGGTTTGGCTCCCAGTTTCACAATTTCTTCCATCTTGAACGGGGTCCGATTCCATACGGTAAGTTCAAATCCGGCTTTGAGAAGGCTTTTACTCATGGGATTGCCCATCATTCCCAATCCGATAAATCCAACCTTTTTGGCCATACAGAAAACCTCCATTTAGGCAATAATCATCTCCGTGAAAAACCGAAGACTTGCATTGTGAACCGCACAAAGCGGCTTGTTTAGTCACCGCCTGTCAGCGACGCTTCCATCCTTTTCACCTGTTGAGCAGAGAAACGGCGTTGCCTCCGGCGACCATCTCCCTCTCTTTGGGCGATAACCCGGTAACGGCTCCGAGTGAACCCAGGGGATCCATATCCCCCATATCGTAGGGATGATCGGTACCAAGCAGCACCCGTGCCGCTCCCACCCGGGATATCAGGAATTTCAACGCCTCCGGGCCGTGGGCGATCGTATCGAAATAAAATTCTCCGAGATATTCCGCGGGAGACCGCTGGATGGCCTTGCGGCATTCCGGTCGCACCTTCCAGCCGTGTGCGATCCGACCGATGATATAGGGGAGATGGCCGCCCGCATGCGCTAAAACGATCTTCAACCCAGGGAACCGATCAAAAACCCCGAAGAGGATCAGCGAGGCCGCCGAAATGGTCGTATCCAAGGGATTCCCAATCAGATTGGGGAAGTAGAAATCGGTCATTTTCTCCGCGCCCGCCACATTGCAGGGATGGATGAAAACGGGCACATCCAGCGCGCTGGCCTTTTCGAAAAAAGGCAAGAAGATCGGATCTCCGAGATAGCGGCCCCGGACGTTTGACCCGATTTCTACCCCTTGCAACTTCAATTCAACGACGGAACGTTCCAGCTCGGCAACCGCCGCCTCTACATTCTGCAGCGGCACCGTGGCCGCGCCTATGAATTTCTGCGGATATTGTCCGACAACCTCGGCGATGCGGTCATTTTGCGTGCGGGCGACCTGCACGGCCAACGCACCATCCAGATGATAGAAAAACTGCCCCGGGGTGATGGAGAGCACAGAGAGATCCAGGCCCATCGCCTTCATATCGGCGATCTTTCTCTCTGGGTTACGGATCTGCTCACGAATCGCCGCATTATGGGTCTTCTGGTAAGCTGCAGATTCCGCACTGAGCAGGGAGGGGGCCGCCTCATCCATGGGCGGCACTAAAGCCGCGGCATCGGGAACTTCAATGTGACTGTGCACGTCAATCTTCATCCTGGGTTCCTCCTCGGGGAATAATGGGCAGCATCACACAGGCGCCCCTCCCGCCGCCGGTATGGAGGGTGACCTTTCCGCCGAAGATCTTCGGAGGCCGGTCACGGGGGTCGTCATGGAGAAACGGTCCCACCCCCGTGAACAGATTCTTCATACTCGCCAACCTGGCTGCGCCGCCGGGGTATACGTAGTCCCTCCCGCGAACGGTAAGGGCTATCCGGTAGCCGGCAGGAACAACGACGCAGGTCGGCCATATCTCCACATCCAGTTCATACACCTCGCCGGGCGTCAGGGGCTGCTTTTCGTCGTGGGTATGGTAGGGACGGTATGGGGTCGTGAGTGTCGGATCGAGCTTACGGTGCGAAGCCCGCAACCAGCCCTGGCCGACCGGCGTGTGGGGGTCGAGCGCCCCCTGGAAGACGACCTCCCTCATATCCGGGGCAAATATCCGCAGAACCAGGAACAGGTCCGCGTCCTCGGTCTGAGAAGAAACAAACAGCTTCGCCGCAGCGGGACCGGTCATCTCGATCGCTTTTTCGAGGGGCGGTATCAGAAAGGTCACCCCGTCGCCGAGGCCGTCGTAGGTCAATGATCCCTCTTTAGAGAGCGGCTCCGGGCTGAGGCTGCATCCGTCAGGGTCAAGGTAAAACCGGGTCCACTCCGTACGGGCAAGCGGCCATTGACTCTCCGTCCGCTGGACAAATCGGTCGATATGACGCACCTGCAACTGCACGCGCGGCTGCTTCTGCCAGCCCGTATCCTCGTCCTTGAGAAAATGGCCGAAGAACCGTTTTTGTAAATTGACGCCATAATCGGTGTAAAATTCGGTCCAGTGCTCGATACCGTGCACTTCCAGCCACTTTTCCGGGGAGGCCGCGCGCACAAAAGCCTCAAAATTCCCCCGCGGATGCAGCCCTTGACCGCCCCAGTTTGCCGAGGAGAGAAACGGTACGGTCACCTTCGACCAGTCCGGCATCCGTGACCGCCAGTACTCCGCACTGTCGAGAGGATTGGCGTAAATCTCTTCGCCAAAATCACAACGGTTCGCTCCGAGTTCCTCCTGGGTCAGTGTCTCCGGGCCGGCAACCCAGCCATCCACCATGGAGCTGCGATGACCTCGCTTACCCACCCCATGCTGGACCGTCTTGACCTGCATGTCGTACCAGTTCGCCGCAAATGTGCAAAGGATCCCCCCGTGCCACGCCAGGTCACGGTAAAAGTCGGCAGCACCTTCCCATGCGCACATGGCGGTCAGATGGGGAGGCTGAAGCGCCGCCACCTGCCACTGGTTCATGGCATAATAGGATATACCGTTGAGGCCGATCTTGCCGGTGCTCCACGGCTGGAGCGCCGCCCATTCGATGCACTGGTAGAAATCCTTGGCCTCGCGTGCCGACCATATGTCGAGGTACCCGGGGGACCGACCGCAACCCCGGGAGTCCACGCGGATGCACACATACCCGTCCGGCACCCACTTTTCCGGATCGACGACCTCCCAGTTCTGGAATTTGTTGCTCGAACCCGCCGTCACATCGGGGTGTTCCTCGGACATGATCCTCCACTGGTCGGGATAGCCGTCTTGGAACGTCAGCCATTTGCCGTAAGGACCATATGTAAGGATGACCGGAAACCGACCCTCCCCGGTCGGCCGATACACATCCGCGCGAAGAGAGGTGCCACCCTCCATGGTAATCGGCACATCCCAGTCAATCCTCATCCCGTTTCTGATTTCGCTCTTTTGACTCATATCCATCCCTCCATGCCTGCTTGTGGGTTTCGTTTGATCGCCGGTACCTCTCCTCCGCTCAAAAGAAATTCTTATTCGCGGGGAACGCCGCTTCAACACGTGGTTTGCGCAACTTGGAAATCGGATCCCTTAAAGCGCGCATTGGAGATTTTTCGGGGTGCCCTGCCCCCGCAGCTTAAGCACCTTTACGGAAAATGGGCAAAATAGGGACAGCGCCCCTATTTTCTGCGGCAAAATAGGGGCGCTGTCCCTATTTTGCCGTTGGCGAGGAGGTTTTAGGGTTGAAAAATGTCCAACGCGCGGAGGGATCGTGATTTTGAAAGCTCTCACTTCGTGCCCGCATCGATCCCGGAATCGACGTGCGGTCCCGCCATCGTTCCGTCGGCGGCCGTGCCGATGATTCCGTGCGACATGTCCTTGCACGTGAAGAAAAGGACGTCTTCCTCGGACAGGGCTTGAATATAGTGGACGATGTTGGCGGGCAGGTAGATGAGCGTCCCTGGGCCGATGATCCTTTCGGCCTGCCCGTCCACACTGGCGCGGCCCTTACCCTTCATCAGATAGATCCACTGTTCGTTCGGATGGGTGTGCGCACGTGCGCCGGTGCCGCGCTTCATCGAGATCAGGCCGACCTGAATGCGCTCACCCTCGACGACCGGACCTTCGGCGCTTGAGTAGCCGACACCGGCATCCATACGCTGAAGCCCGGTGAGATCAAATATGTAGTTTCCGTTTCCGCCCTTGACCGCGCCTTTGTTTTTCGTTTCGGATGTGTTCATGTTTTTCCTCCTTTGGCTTCCATATTTTACCTTCTCTTTCAGTACCTCTGTACGGCCAGCACCGCTGCTCCTGCAGCCCCTATCAATCCCAGCATGGCCAGGAAGAGAAGCCCGGCCAGGTATGAACCTGTGGCGGCGATCAAAAAACCGATCACTGCCGGCGCCATCGCCGCTCCGAGGTTGGCCAGTCCGTTGTCGATGCCGATACCGGTCGCCATGATAGAGGCGGGCACAATGCGCTGCATAATGGCGTAAAAGATTGGCGGGCTCATTCCCCACATCATCATCCCCAACACCATCAGCAACGCGCTCATGACAGGATCAGGCACCAGCGCCGCTAGTCCTATGGATACAGCGGCCCCTGCCGCGCTCAGCGTGCAAATAGCAGCACGGTTGCCGATGCGGTCCGACAGGAAGCCGAACACGAGGGACGACAGGAAAGAACCCAGGTACGAAAGCGAGGTGAACAGGACCATCGCTCCCATAGCAAAGCCCCGCACATCCCTTAAATATTTGGGCAGCCAGGTGGTCAACCCCGCGAAGGTGGCCAGCACGGCAAAGTGATAGATCACCATCAGCCAGAAGCGGTAATTGCGCATCAGACCCGAAAAATCACTGCCCCCTTCCCCGCTCTTGACCGTCTCGGTTGCTCGGTTCTCCGTGATATAGTCCCTTTCAGCAGCCCCGATCCCGGCCATCTCTTCCGGCGCGTCGGCGGTCAGAAACCAGATTGCGGGCACGACAAGGATCAGAGCGAACGCCGCCTGCAGGAAAAAAGCGGAGCGCCAACCCCACATTCCTATTGCCAGCGACAACAAAGGCACGGCCAGGGTCATCCCCACCCGCTGTCCGCTCGTCCAGATGGCATTGGCGCCTCCCCGTTCCGACGGCGGGAACCAATAGCGGATGTAGCGGTTTGCAACCGGAAACAGCGGTCCCTCAGCGGTTCCCCGCACCACCCGGCCCGCCAGCATCAGGACGTAGGAACCCACGGCACCCATCCAGATCGCGGCAACCGACCAGAAACCGGTCATGAGGGTCAAAACCTTCCTCGGTCCCCAGCGGTCTGCAGTGTGACCGAGGAAGATATTCGAGAGGGCATAGGGCAAAAGAAGGAAGGTCATCAGCAGCCCCTGTCGTTCGGGGTTTCCTTCCAGGCCCATGTCCTGCAGAAAACCGGGGTCCACGAGCAAAAGCGAAATGGCCGCCCGGTCGAAGCCGCCAAGGAAGAAGGCTGCCCAGACCACGATAACGACCCGGTAACGGCACCGACCCATACGGACCCCTGCAGTGCCTGCCGATCCTGATATTCCATCCCGGGCTTTCACCTGTCAACCACCCGCTACGGGGACCATGAATGTGAGTTCAGCCCCCTCATGGACGCGCGTCTCCCACCCGTCAAGCGACAGGAAGTTTCTCCCGTTCACCAGGATCACGGATCCTCCTACAGGCGAAAGGTGATCATCGATAAATCGCTCCAGCTGCTCCACACCCTGATCTTTAAGGCCCTTTAGTACGTCTTTCAAGGCAGGGGATGCCGGTTCAACGAAGATCTCCTGCTTCAGCCGGACTTCGACTCCGAATAGATTGACGATGACTTTCATTGGTTGAACCACCTGACGTCTGGGTTATTCATTTTTTTTAAGATCATACTTTTGCAGGGTGGCCTCGGTGGGGATTCCCGCCGCATCCCATCCCTGGCAAGAATAAAAATCATCGATCATGCGCTGGAGATTTTCCTCTCCTATGAACTGCCCTTTGCCCGGGCCGTCCGGCAGAGGCTCCCAGAGGGTTCTATAGGGGAGGGTGTCATCCTCGCGTGTAAACCCCTCCCGGTTGTTGAACATCCGGATCAAGGTTTCGGTTCTGCCGGCCATGGTCTGAAAATCCTTCTGTGAAATCGCTTCGCCTGTGACCGCCTCAAAGTAGTTTGCATAATCGTCGAGGGCCAGGGGGATGAACTTGGCCGGCATATCACAGACCAGCAGGGAATGAAAAATGCAGTTGTCGGCATACAGATCCCTGATCATTTCCCCTTTCCCTTCGATGGTATAGGGAGGAACCCCCCCGAGGATCTCTTTGGCCGGAGGCCAGGCCCTGCGGTGACAGGCCCCCCTCGGAGAAACGGCATAGGAAAGACCCGAGCCGAAGGCGCCTCTCGGATCGTAGGCGGGGAATTCCAATCCCTTGACCTGCATGGCAAAGCGGTCCGACCCCCCTCCGATCTGAGAGGCCGCCTCCCTGACCCCCCGCGCCAGGATGTCTCCGAACCCTCTGCGATGGGCAATCATTTCGATGGCGGCAAGACAGGCTTCGTCGTCCCCGAAGTTCAGTTCAAGCCCGTCCAGCTGTCCTGCCGTAAGAAGCCCCTTTTCAAAGCATTCCATGGCAAAGCCGATGACATTCCCGGCGGATATCGTGTCCAGACCCAGTTTGTCGCACAACACGTTTGCCTGTATGACGGTGGGGAGGGAATCGATCAGCAGGTTGGACCCGAACATGCCGAGGGTCTCGTATTCCGGGCCCTCCAGCGTGGTTCCCTTGTATTTGCCCTCGGCGGCCTCGGTGATCAGGCTGCAGTGGACAAAACAGGACTGGCAGGAGCGATGGGACTTGACGCTCTTGTATACGCCCACCGAATCGATTTTTCCCAGGGCCTTCTCCCAGGTCCCGAACTGGAAATTCTTCGTGGGCAGGATTCCGCCCGTATGGGTAAAATTCAGCGTGAGCGGCGTTCCGTATTTCGACCTGGCCTGAAAGACCTGGCTGACCTTTGCCCGCTCATAATTTGCCCTGTTGAGCTCAACCACCTTTTTGTGATCGTGGAACTCGCAATTTTTGCTCCCCTTGGCCACGATCGCCTTGAGCCTTTTATACCCCATGACGGTTCCGACACCGCCCCGCGCGGCCTGACGATAGAAGTCACTGTTGATACAGGCGTAACTGCAAAGGTTTTCCCCTGCCGGACCGATGGAGGAGACACCCGCGGACGCATTTCCCTCAAGACCCTTGAGGGTTCTCTCCGCCTCGAAACTGTCCTTCCCCCAGATCCGATCGGCTTCACGGATCTCGACGCCCTTATCCCCGATCTGCAGGTAGCAGGGGTGGTTCGATCTTCCCCTGATCACGAGACCGTCATAACCTGCTTTTTTGATCTCGAGCGATATCCTGCCGCTGGAATAGCTGTCGCACCATCCCTGGGTAAGAGGCGACTTGGTCACCACGACAAACTTGGATGAACCCGGCGCCATCGAACCGGTAAAAGGACCGGTCAGAAAGATCAGGATATTGTACGGGGAAAGGGGGTCCGTTTTCGCCGGCAGCAAGTCATACAGCAACCGCGCCCCCAGTCCTCTTCCTCCCAGATACTTTCTGGCTGTTTCTTCGGAAATGCCGATCTCCTTCGTCTTGCCGGACGTCAGATCAATATCCAGCAGTTCTCCACATATCCCTTTCATGACGACCTCGTAAAAAGTATTAAAATACGATCACTGGGCGCAAAAACCGCCGTCCACCAGCAGGGTCTCCCCCGTGACAAAGCTTGAGGCTTCGCTGGCCAGAAAGATCGCGGGACCCACAATCTCGACAGGTTTGGCCGTTCGATTGATCGGAACTTTCTTCAACAGATTGGCGTAAAACTCGGGGTTGGAGAACAGCTCGTGCCGTGCCTCCGTCCATACGGGGCCGGGCGCAAGGGCATTG
>Ga0180732_1001377_pt1 | contig 15236 bp, 18 predicted proteins | sample KR11_01MetaG_FD_148674 | JGI IMG/M metagenome (GOLD analysis project Ga0180732, IMG submission 148674) | Groundwater microbial communities from the Olkiluoto Island deep subsurface site, Finland - KR11_0.1 MetaG | ecosystem: Environmental > Aquatic > Deep subsurface > Groundwater | place...
GCGGAAGTAACGCCCTTCAAATAAGTTAGTTCCGTTAAACTCGGATAAGTAGCTACTGCGGCGGAAACCAAAACCCCACCAGCAGTAGTAATGACTATCTGGCTCGCAGTTAGAGCAACTAAACCAGCAACAGGTAACCCCGTGCAACTTGTTAAAGTCCCAGACGATGGAGTGCCTAAAGCTCCGCCACTTACTAAGTTACCAGAAGCCGTGCCAGTCAAAGCCCCGCTAAAAGTAGTGGCAGTCAAAGTTCCCGTAGAAGGATTAAAAGATAATTTTGTTGATGAAACTTTTGTCGCAAGGTTGCCCGTATTCGCCGTAACCCATAAGGGATACATCGTGGCGTTGGTGGTGACATCGTCCGTAATAGTGGTGGCTGAAGCGTAGGTGGCAGAAGCGGCGTTGCTCGCAACGGGCAGATAAACTCCGCTATGGTCGTGAGAAATCAAAGAATAAGCCGCTGTGTCCAATGCGAAAGTTCCAGCCGCCGTCATCTTGACAAATGAAGCGGAAACATAAGAAAGAGCGGCAAACGAAGTAAGGTTGGCGTGAGATGTTTGTTTTCCAGAAAATTGAGTTTGGATAGCGGAAGAAGTTCCCTTTAAAAATGCCAATTCTACAAGTGAGGGATAAGTTGCTACTGCAAGAGAAGCAATGGTAGTCGCGCTGTTAAAATACGCTATCTCATTTATTGTTCCTGATAATCCTCCTCCGCCCTGAACATCGGCGCTTAAGACATCGCCCGTCATCGTCAGCCTCGCCCCGATTTTCACTCCGCCCAAAACTGAAGAGGAAGCAGTGGAAAGTTCTTTGTAATAATCAAATTTTCCCGTTAGAGGATTTATGCGATACATTATGATTTTGTTAATGTTAAAAGATTATTACTTGCGTCATAAGTCATCGTAAGAGTTGAAATGGTTGTCCCGCTTGCCCCGCCTGTTTTATAAACCGCTTGCGTTATATTATTACCGCTATCGTAAGTAAGTCCGATATAGTCAAAAACGCCGGGAGCTAAACTATTAAGTTTCTGAAGCTCCAGTTTTATATCAGCCAGATTGCCCGTTGTCTCTTTGGCGATATTAGAAACTTCGGGATTATATAAACCCTGTTGAATTGGCATAAATTATAATTTATTTAGTATTTCCGATAAAACTTTCTTTTTTCTTTCTATTTCCTTTGTTTCCTGTCCGTTTTTTTCTATCGCGGTTTCTAAATTCCTTCGCTCTTCGGTTAATTGCGACAGCGCAATCCTTGCCTGTTTTTCTATTTCTACGGCGTTTGCCAGCCGTTCCTTGCTTTCTTTTTCAATTTCAATACTCTGCTCTTCGGCTTCTTTAATTTCTTTTAGCGCGATTATTCTTTTCTCGCCCAAACTATTCAGTTCGGGAGCGAGTTCTTTGATTTTATTTTCCACCTTTTCCACCATTTCTTTTTTGTCTCTTTCTTCCGCAACAAGATTGGATAAAGTTATTTCAGCGCGAACTTTCATTCGTTCCAGCCGTTCCACATCAATGCCCAAAGTTATTATTTGTTTTTTGTATCTGTCCATAACTTCCTGAATTTCATAAGGCATTTTTTCGTTTTTTGTTTCGTAATTATTTATCATAAAATTTATGTTAATTCCACAACTGTGTATCTTGGCGAAGTTCCCGCTATTGTGATTACGCCCGTATAAATCACATTGCCTTCGGGGTTGATTGACCCGCCTGTGCCGTCATCATTAACCGAACCCGCCTTTAAGGCGTAATGAAAAACGGAAGTGCTGGCATCCGCTCCCAAACGGATATAGAGAGTATTCGCGCCTAAATTCTGAATGCTCCATAATGAACGATTGGCGTTAGCCGCCAAAGCGGTTGCGCTGCTGGATATTGCAGGCGTATTAGACCCGCTCGCGGAACGCATTATTCTTTTATCACTCATATCTTTATTTATTTAGGTTGATTATCTTTAAATTCTTTTGTTCTTTTATCAATTTTAATTTCTTCTGTTTGCGGTATTTCTGTTTTAGCTAACAAAGCTTCAATTTTCTTATTCTGTTCGGCGACTTGTGTTTCCAGATTTGCCATTCGGGCTTTTTCTTTGCCTTTCTCATTCGCTTTGGCGAGAATAACATCAAGTTTAATGCCCAGCCGTTCTGCGATAACTTTAGGGTCTGAATTTTCCAGATAAGCGGCTATTAAAACCTTTCTTTCGTCCGGATTAGCTGTTTTGGCGTTTTTGTCCGCCAGTTTTTTCGCCCCGTGAACAGCCAAAAAATCGTTAAACATTTCACTTTTACCCGCCTTTACGACATATCGGGCTGAATCATAATAAAACTCTAAATCCTCCGCGGTCGGATTATACAATTTTTTTAACGCGATTGCTTGTGTCATTTTTTTAAGTTTAATAAGTTAAGAGGGCGAGAATTGCGCTCGCCCAGTCCATTATTACGCTATCAGTAAATCAACTAAAGCCATTTTGGCGTTTCCGCCAGCGGCTCGGACATAACCGATTACTTCATCGGTTGCCAAAGAGGTGGCGACCATTGCCTGTCCTGTGGTAGTCGCTCCGCCCGGAGTTATCGGATAACCTTCAGTAACCGCGGTAGTGCAGATTACATTGCCCTCGCCTCTGAATTGCACCCAGCCGTGGTAATTCTCGGTAATCGTGCCGATACCCACTCCGCTTGTGTTTTGGCTTGGAGCGGTGACTGCGGTGATAACAACTACTCCTTTAGGAGGAATTATTTCGCCGTCATCTGTTCCGCCAGCGGCCAATGCCGTGCCGAGCTGTTTTTCCAAAGTTAAGGTCGTCGCGGTATTGGCGACTATCTTAATCGCTTCTTCGCTTCCCGTTCCGCCTGTGGTTACTTTAAAATAGTAACCCACATAAGCGTCAGAAGTCCAAGCCGCGTCGCTGTCGGTGATAACAGTCGTAGTCGCTCCATCGGGACCAGTTCCATTAGCCGAAGTCATATTAGTGATAACTACAACCGCGGCCGCTTTAACCAGCTTGCCCTGAGCCAATGCTCCGCCAGTCATTTTTACATATCGGAATTTTCGTCCGTCAACAAGCTCTCTTACTGAACCTAATGGTTCTTGAGCTGTTGCGTTATTCGCTGTAAGTTTGGTCGCATAGACCGAACCTACGCCATTTTCTTGATAAGCCATATATTTTCCCGCAACTTATTGATTTGTTGCGAGATTAGTTAGAAATTAAGCGGCGGTTTTTAAACTGAACCGCCAAACAGAATTAAGCTATGCCAGTGTCGCAGTTCCGTATAAATTCGTTACCCACCATTCAGTTCCCAAGAAAACCAAATCGCAAGCGCCGCCAACCGCGCCTAGAGTAATAGTCGCTCCATTCGCCAGATTGGTCGGAGTAATAACCGCGTTGCCTGCGTAGACTGTGCAGACAATCGTTTTCTTCTGTCCTTCAACTCCATCAGCCATCGCGTGCGTGGAAGCCGCGTTGTTGGCAATTTTGGTTACTCCGTGAGTGACCGAGATAGCTGTATTAGCGTTAAGTATCGCCTGAGCGGTATGGATAATCGTTCCTGCGGTAAATGTGATATTTCCCGCAGACAACAGTATATCTCCATTGGTAAGCGTTAAAGCCGCAGTTCCAGAAGCATTGCCGGCGATTACAGTCGCTCCATATCGCCCGACAGAGAAGTCGTTAGCCGCGCCATCGTAAAACGCGACATACTTTCCCGATGAAAGAGTTGCTTCGGTAGCGGTTATTTTTAAAGCAGTCCCTGTAGTAAGTCCAGCCGCGCCAATATCAACTATAACTCCCGAAGTGGCGGCGGCGGCGTTAATATCTACAACTCCAACCGTTCCAATATACACACCTGAGGTGGTAATCCTCAACGCTGAGCCGTCGGTAGCCGCTCCAGCCGCGAGATTAAGCACTCCGCCCGTAGCGGTAGCGGTAGTCGCGCCAGTCAGTTCGGCGACAAATCCATCAGTCAAAGAAGTTCCCGAAACCCTTAATAGTCCGGTAGAAGTCGTGGCTGTGTTAGCTTCTATGCTTAACACATCGCCTGTGGTTACAATCGTTCCCGTAGTGGTGATTGAGACCGCCGTGCCTGTAGTCAAAGCGTTATTAACAACCGTCAGTGAACCGGTGGAAGTCGCGCCTGAAGCAGTCAAAAGAACCGCCGCTTTTGTCGTGGCGTGGCTGTCAGTAATGTTTAACGCGTTGCCAGTTCCAGCGGACGGATAAACTACTTCAAGAGCGTGGCAGGTGGCAGTCAAAGTTCCAGCGGTTTGAGTATTTACAACCGCGACTTTCAAAGCTGAACCGGCGGCAGTCAAAGTTCCAAGGGTATTTGTAATGTTAGTTCTTAACACGCTTACCACATCATAATCATCGGCAGTGGCGGCGGCGGCAAGTTCTGTCCTGCTTGAAGCAACCGAAACCAAAGCTCCTGTCTTAGCGGTAATCGTTGAACCGGATGTAGTTAGCGCCAATGTCGCCAATGTTCCAGCCGCTATTACTGCGGAAGTGGATGTAAGAGACAATAAGTCGCCAGTAGTAAGAGAATTATTAACACCTGCGAAAGCTGAACCGGTAGCGGCGGAATGAGTAACGTGAACCCCTGCTCCACTTCCGTCAGCGTCCATTACTACCTCAATGCCTTTAACGGTGTCAGTAATTGTTCCAGCAGTATTAGTAGTTATATTCTGAACATACAGAACCGCGCCTTCAGCGGTCATCGTATTTAACGCAGTATTTATGATTTGTGTTCTAACAACACTCGCCAAGTCATAATTATCCGCGACTGTTCCGGAAGTGATTGTTCTGCTCGCGCTTATTGTAACTCCATTGCCAATTTTATTAACAGTTGCCGTAATAGCGGTTGCCGTATGGTCAAAAGTGGCAATCGTTCCAGAAGTCAAAGCCGACTCCGCGCCTGTTTCTTGAACATAGAGCAATGAACCAGTCGTTTGAGTCGCTCCGGCGGTAATATGAAGTCCTTTTCCAGTAGTTACGGCGGCCAAAGGAAGATATGCCCCAGTTCCAGTCGTTAGACCCGAAGGAGTAAGTGTCAAGAAGCTCTTTGTAGTATTCCCGACATAAGTTCCAGAACTCGCCACTGATACAACTGCCGCGTTGGTTCCAATTCCCGCGTTATTAACTATCACCAAAGAAGCGGCGTCATCAGCGTCAGTAAGAGTAATTGAAGTGTCTGATAAAACTACATCTCCTGCGGTAATCGTAAAGACATTGCTTGCGGCAACTCCCGCGATTATTGTCGCTCCGTATCTTCCTACCGAGAAATCAGTTGTCGCGCCGTCAAAACATTGAACATACAACCCAGTAGTAAGGACAGCTTCAACCGCGGAAAGATATAACAAAGAACCTTCCGTAGTTTTCGCCGCCACTATGCTTAATCCCTTGCCAGTAGTCATTTCAGCGAAAGTCGCCAAAATACCCGTTCCAGAAGTCATTGCCGCGCCCGTAACTTTCATTAAACCCGCGAAAGTCGTAAGTGTGGCGTTAGTTACCGTCAATGCTCCAGCGGTATTTGAATTGTCCACTACCGCGACTGTGCCATCGGAAAATGTCGCGCCTTCGCTGACTGTAATCGTTCCGACAAATGTAGTAGCAGTCGCTGTTTTGCCAATCGTTAATGCTCCGCCAGTAGCGTTAATCGTTCCGCCACTCGTTAATTCCAGAATACCAACCGAACCAGTTGAAATAATTGACCAAGCGGGACCAGACATATCATATCCGCTTCCAGAATTGGCAATTACCAAAGGAACGCCGGCGCCTGCATTGGTCTTGTTAAGATACAAACCATTAGCGGCGGTAGTAACTATAAATGTCAAAACGCCGCCATCTAAATCAAGCGTTTTATCGTTATCGTATAGTCCGTCCCAAGAAGTGACCCCAGCCGCTCCGCCAGTTCCTAAAGAAACCCACGCGCTGTTGATATAAGCGTAAAGTCCACCCAAAACCGAATCATAATACAAACGGCCATTAGTCAAATTTGAATCGGTTGGAGCTGTCGTCCTTGACACTAATTCAACCTGATCCGTCTGTAATACGCCGTTATTCTGGCGAACCCCCATCACATATCGTTTTATATTTTTTAAACTCATAGATTATTTATTATTAAAGCGGAATCTCTACTTTTCAGTAGCCAGTATCTCTTGATACTCTTCCGTCATCCGCGTTAATAATAAGTTGTTAATAATTAAGCCGTGCAATTTTCATCTTTTGCCTGATGTCTCGGGCTGGTGCAGATAAGCTGTCCATAAAGCAGAAACTGCCCGGTAACTCCATCCTGATTTATCGGAGTCTTGAATCCTGTCCAAGCAATGCCGTGATTTGTCGGAACTGTGTTATCAACTCCTTCAATAATTCCACCACCCAATGAAACCGACCCGTATTTGTAGTGCGGCAATCCGCTCCAAAAAATGAAATCCCGATTAAGATACCATATATCGCCGCTCGGGCATTTGTCGTCAACAACAATCGGAATACCCCTGAAGTAGATGGCGGTATATCCAGCCAATCCCGTTAATGTCTGCCCCGCGCCCACATCGCCCAAGCGATTAACTTTGCCTCTGGTTGAACCAGCCGCGCCATATTGAGCGGTAATGGAAGGAAATAACAAATCTTCAATCGCTCTCCAAAGCGTCTTGGTGGTGATAATCAGATCAGGTTGGTGGCTTCCTATTGTTGCCGCGTCAATGGAAGCGGCAATATGGTCAAGCAATAACGAACCCACTGAACTGGTGACATCGGCGTTTAATACCGGATAAGTCTCTCTGGTTAATCCGGCGTAAGTGGCGGCGACAGTCCCGTCGTCTATCACATTATCCAATCCGTCGCATTGATTACCTGCTCCACTGCCATAAAAAGCGTCTCCGATGCTATCCAGCAAGTCCTGTCCTGCAGATTCCATTTTATACGCTTCTTGGTTGATTATCGGAAGACTCTTATTAACGGATAATTCCAATCCGGGCATAGTCACCGAACCATACATTGAAGCCGGCGTCCATTCGCCTTGAACCTCGCCGACTTGCTCAGTGGTGTTAAAATTGCCCATTCCCGTATACCAGCCCATAGCGCTGGATTTCTGATACTTAAAAGTGTGAACATACTTCTTGCCAAATCTCCACGGCTTGGCGTTGGAGAAAATAAGAGAAGTAATCAATGAACCACCAAGAATGCCGTCCGTCACTTTGGCGGCGACTTTCTCCATAGTCATTTGCTGCGTTTGCGTCCCTATAACTCGTCCCATAAAAATAAAGTTAGTTGATTATTCGGCTTCATCTATAATTTGGTCTAAAGTTTTGCTTTGGATTTCTTTATAGTTGTAGCCGCTTGGGGCTGGAGAACCTTTATGAGAAGGAGGGATAAAGCCTTCCTTTTTAAGCGTTTCGCTTTTGGAGGACTTATCAAGAGATTTTTTGACCTCAAGGAATGTCGCCACGACATCATCATTGCCCGTTCTGACCATTTCAGTCAAAACCGCTTTTCGCAGTTCGGGCGTGATGTCCTGCCCGATTTGCTTTAACTGCTCAAACTTATTTTCAATGGCTTGTTCCTGCTCTCTTTCTTTTTCCTGACTTTCCGCCTGTCTTTTTTCAAATTGAGTAAGAGCTTTTTTAATAGCTCTGTCCTCTACTTCTTGAAAGGTGGTCGGTTCAGGTTCAGGTTCTTTCGCCTTTAACGATTCAATTTCCTCTCGCATCTGTCCCAATTCGGCTTTAAAAGAGTTTTTCTCTTCTATCACTTCCTTGAAACGCGCGTAAGGAACTGAATCTTCTGCCGGTGTTTTTACGGCTTCACTGCCTTCGGGAGTAGTTTGGTCTGCCGCGGACGGGGCGGCTTCCGGGTTCTCCTCCGGAAAAATTTCGTCAATTTCTTCTGCCATAATTTTTACGCCTTTATAGGGGGCGAACCTTTTTAACGAATTAACTTTGTGGTTGAGGTTGTTGATTTATTGGATTATTGGAATTATTAGGAACAGACTGTTTTACTATCTCCATTTCCGCTCTTAAATGGTCTGCCATATTCATTTTAATCTCATCATCCGCATTCTTAAATTCAGTTGATTGAATAAACTTATTGTGAGTTTCAATATGGACATTATCCGCTTTTATGTAGGGAGGAACCTGTTCGCCTTTTATTATTTTACTTTGCTCTTGCATTGCCATACCCTCTGGTGTGTTTTCCGCCCCCGGAGTATTCGCGTCCACCAGATATTCCGATAAATAAAGTTTCGGGTCTAACTTATAGAGAATTACTTTTCGGGCTTTTTCTTTGGGCTTACTTTCGTCCATTGCCTCAAAATAACTTAACGGGTCAAGCAGTCCCGCTTGCATTTGTCCGGCAATCGCTTCTTTTTCCGCCGCTTTATCAACCGTCAATTCACTCTTAATCCGTATTTCTTGACCGTCTTCAATCGCATCCGAGCTGAATTTTAAGTATTCAATCGCTCCTTCCTTTCCCAGCATTTTGACATAATGCGTCTCGTTGTAATACACTTTAGCCATTTGGAGCATCCAACCGTATAAGAGTTCCAACTTTTTGTTTATTCTTTTAACCGTCAAATCAATGCGTCCGTAGTCCCCCTGTCTTAATATAGTCCGTCCCGTGGCGGTCTCTTGCGCCCCTCGCTCGCCTCTGGTCGTTCCGTGAGTTCCCATCACATTGTCCAAAGCTCGCTGACTTTCCATTAAATCATCAAATAAGACAGGACTTGCCGGCTGAGGCGAGACATAAGTAATGGCGTCTGATGCCTTGCCGCCCTTCAGCCACAATGGAGAATTGGGACTGACCAGCATTTTCTTTGCTTCTTCTTTGGAAATGAACGAGCCTGATACCACTTCCCTGCCCAGCGCTTTAACCGCCGCTTTATCAATCAGGCGTTTTCTCCTGTTAATAATATCCTGTATGACTTTGCCCTGCTCAAAATCGGTGGTGTTATGAAAAATTATATTTCCTACCCCCCCAACAAACGAATGACTTTCGTCAACCGTTTCAATATCATAAACAAAATCATTGTTATTTTTTTGACTGATATGTTTTACTTCATTTTTTTCTTTTCTCCGAGTTGTTCTTATTATGTTTAAATTAAAAATGGATTTTTTAACTTTATCACTATAAACTCCCACCTCATATCCTAGACAATTTAACAAATAAGAAATACCTGAAGCTAAAACAAAACTTTTAGTTGTGCATCTCGCTACTTTTTCTTTAATATTTCCGCTTCCGTCACCATTCCAGTATCCATCCAAAAACGCTCTTTTAATAGTTTTATCACTATTTAATATTTGTATAGGAACTCTTTTCTCGCCACTTTTGGTATAACAATGTTTTCTAAACCAATTTACTAATTCTTCTTTTTTTCCTATTGATTTTAGTTCAAACATTCCTTTCGGCTTCTTTTTAACAACAAAAGACTGGTTCCATACTTTTTCAAGAATAACTCCAAGTTCTTCCAAGACTTTAGAATTTTTCTGGCTAATACTCCAGTCATTATTTCTATAACCATTTTTTACTCCATTCGCCCAACCTTCCGCCACAAAAAATCCCAGAACATACGCATATTCCTTTGTTATTTCAGAATAATTATTTTGAAAATTAAAATCTAAAACATCAATTTTGTCTTTTAATTTCAAATCTTTTACTTTTATTTCTTTTCCTGACTGAAACAAAGAATGATCTCCTGTAACTTTTGCAATTCCTCCGGCTATTTCGACTATATAAACTGGCTTATTGACTTTATGCCGATAAATATAGGCAATTTTGCTCCAGTTTCCTTCTTTTGTAACAACTTCTATGTTTTGGTCAACGTGCCTATACTTTTCCCAATATCCTAAATAGTTTTTAGAATAAGCAGGAGCTAATTCTTCAATCGGAATAATATCCAAAAACTTTCCATATCGCCTGATAATAATAGGTGTATCGGGAGTAACACTATCAGCGTATATTGAATTGCCTAAATTTTTAAGAGATAAGATAATATAAGGCTTTTGCGGTTTGTCAAAATAGTTCAATAAGATATTTTCAAGTTTTTCGTTTTTAACTTTGCTCGCCCATTTTTCTTTTAAGGTTTTTAGGTTTTCTTCTCGGTTTTCCTCCCAGTTCCAGTTTGGGTTTTTCTTTTTGTCTAATAAGATTGAACCGACTTTCCAGACCGTAAATTCATTTGTCCAGTATTCCAAATACCTGATAATCGTTCCCTGTTCTTTGCCGTATTGAGCAATGAGCGGCTCTTTGGCTTTGGGATACAAAGCGATTAAATCCGCCATTGTGTCTTCCTTGAACTCTATGATAAATTTAGCGTTGTCTTCATCGGTAGCGTCTTTATCTATCATTATTCGCTGCGACTTCAGCGTCTTAATCTCAAAATCATCTTTGAATTGGTCATAGCGGACTTTAAACACGCCTATTTTTGAAATCATTGCCGCCCGCACCCAATCCTCAAACTTCAAAACCATATCTTCGTCGCCCCATTTCCAGCTTAACCAAGTTTGTGTCTTTTCGGCCAAGTCCCTGCTTTCGTCCGTATCAGTGCCAGGCAAGACAATCGGCTCTCTCCGTTGCGAGCAAATAATCGCCATGATGGTCTCGGTTGCCATATAAAGCAGGTTCTCTGCGGTAGGAAGCTCATACTCAAACCTTTTGCGGTCTAATTGCTCGCCTAAATAATATTGCTCATTTTCGTCCTGTATCCGCTTAATTTTGTCATACAAAGGTTTAGAAACGCGGACATCGTTATCTATTTCGCGGATTAAATCCTCGTCTTTCATAGACAATTCCAAAAGCCGTTTCGGTTCTTGCGCGCCTTCAATCTTGCTTGATAATAAATTTTTTAAAATATTTGTAATTCCCATAAAAAAAAGACAGCAAATAAATGCTGTCCGCTCGCGGTAGTAGTTAAGGGACTAATTTATATTCCGCTTAATTATTATAATACCTCTTGTCCGTTTTGGCAAATTCCAATACTCCGTATTGGTCAAAATGAAGCTCTATTTTTTTGTTTTTGTTGATTTCGCCGAATATCTGAGCCCAAATACACTGATACCGCCTAAAGATAATAAACAAATCCGCTTCCGCCTGCGTTAAATAAATTCCGTTTTTAGCGTCAAATGTTGCTGTTGACATTTATTTTTCTTTTATTGTCTAATAACTTATTAGCCAGCCTGTGGTCTATCTTCGCCATTCGTTCCACATCGTGCTTTGACACATTAAGTTTTTTAGCCCCGTAAAAATGGACATATTCGGGATTAACTTCTCCCTCTATGCGGGGCTGGATAATATCCCGCTTATATTTGGCTTGCTGCTGCTTGATTTTTTCAATGGGTATATGGCTTACATCCTTATATTTCATTGCTTTTTTCAATTTTATCTATGTCTTTTTGCGTCAATTCAATAACTTCGCCTCCGCCTTTTACTTTAACAGGCATTTCGCGCTCGTCTTCATAGGTGGTGATTTCTATCAAGGTCAAGCCGCCTATTTTGTAGATTTTTTTAATCATTTTATTGCTTCGTTTATTTCTTCAACAACTAAATCGTCGCCTGCCAGCCAGCCGACTTTAGCTCCAAATTCACTGACGTATTTCTTGATTACGGCAACTGTTTTGTTAGTCAATGTAATTTCTATCGGTTCTTGAGTAATCGCGACTACCGCGTCATTAAACGCCTTATCCTTGACCAATGCTTGGCTCATTCTGACTTCATACGCTTTTTCTTCTTCTTTCTCGGTTTTGGGGTTAGCGGTTTTCCACGCTTCTTTTGTTGTTTCCAGCAATTTGTTTAGTTTTTCTCTTTTTTCGTCTAATAGAGGGTTAACGGCATTCAAATAATGCCGTCTTTGGCTTGATTCTTCACCATTAAGCCGTCTTTGCGCGTCAACCTCCTGTCCCTGCGCGTTGATTTCTTTTTCGCCGGTGTTGATTAAAATATACTTAATCAGTCCGAGCGCGTTCTGTCCTAAAGTCATTTTCATTTTATTTAAAAGTTAATAATTAGTTTAATAATATCTCCAGTCCTCCGGCGCTTTTTCTTCTCGCGCCATATCCTCTCCAGACACAAACCCGTCTTTAATGGTTATGCCCGGCGGGGCGCTATAATCAATGTCTTTGGTTAAAACCGCGCCATCTTCTTCTGTTTTGTTAATTTCAAATTTCATTCGCATAAGTAAAATGTCCGAATAATCAGGACTTCTGCCGATAGCTTCCTTGACTTCTTCTTTGCTAATAATCTTCAGCTTGCTGTCTTTGTCCGGGTCTTTTGACTTAATTTGTTCTAATTCCTCAATAATCTGCTCTCTCACTGCTTCCTCTTTCGTTCTTACCGCTATCTTGTGATCATTGATATAATCGGCTAACTTATACGCGCATTGGGCTTTCAGATTTCCGTAATTCGTCAATTTATCTTCAATTTCATTTAAATCTTTCAATGGCTGACTATTAGCAATAAATCCCTTAATTCCGCGTAATATATCAACAACTCCGCCTCCGATGCCATCTTCATCAACAAGTATGTGGCTATACGGTATCTGTTCGTTATGAGCTAACTTCTTTATTTCTTCCGCTGTCTGGTCAACTCCTTGCTTCTTGTAAGTCAATATCTTAAAAGCTTTCAGTCCTTCCCACAAAGAAATTGTCGTCTTATCCTTCCCAAATCTGGCAATATCAGCCACAAGGTATTTTTCTTTTGTCGCTTCCACCGAATTAGTGAAAATGTCAAGCATCGCGTCATAATCTATCAGCGTGGTCGGATCTGCTTCGTATTCCCAATTGCCGAACATCAGTCGCTGTTTTGTGATTTTATCTTTAATCCTTGCTAATTGCTTGCCGTAGCTATCGGCCGTATAAGGATTATCGCCGTATAGGGACTGAATGAATACCTTGTCTTTTGGTAATATTCCTTTTTTCCACAGAGTGTAAAATTCTCTGTGCGTCCAATTCTTCTTCGGGTTGCCGGTAATCAGAGTATTGGCTCTTATGCCCAGTTCCTTGTTCAGATGTCTATCAACACGGCTTTTTAAAACATCGTAAGCCATAAACGGAACCTCGCCCGCTTCTTCAATCGCTCCGTCCGAGTATTCCAGCGAACCAAATCTCTCGTAAAGCGGATCGGAAGGCTTATAGGCTAAATCCAATAAATCAATTCGCGAGCCGTTAATAAATTCTATGAAGTGATACTGTCCGTTAAGGCGCCAGTCGCCCTGCGGTATTTTGTGAAACTTGCAAACCTTGCAGAATGTTAAATAGGTTGACTGCATTAAGCGCGTCAGCTCGTTGCGCCCGATAAACGACTTATATCCCGAATAGAGATAACAGTTAATTAATCTGCTTTCGCATATCACCCAGCTCTTTCCGCCTTAACCTCCCGCACCACCACCAAAGAATACTTCATTAACCATTGGACTTTTTAAAGCCTGGTAAACCTCGTGTTGCTTTATTGTAGGTCTAATGTTTAATGTTGCCATATGATGTTAGTGCGGGAGACTCCTATCTGACTAAACAGAAGCAATCGTGCTCTTTTTTAGTCATTAATTTTAAATTTTCAATATTATTATTCAATGTATTTCCATCTATATGATGAACTATTTCAGATAGTTTAAGATACCTTCCTATTTTTAATTCAATATTTTTTCTATGTTCTCTAACATAACCGTGTTTATCGCAATTGGGATGTTCTGGGCTATAAATCAATTTATATTTTTTCCCACCGTTTCTAGATAAAGAATAGATAAAACCTTTAAAATTATGTGCTTTTTGCCCTTCTTTAAATCTTGTAATCTTTCCATTTTCTTCTAGTATTCTATTTGTCACTAATAAACAACATTCTTTTGAGCAATACTTGCCTCTTCCTAATTTAATTTTTGAAGGATAAGTAATAAATTCTTTATTGCAAACTATACATTTCTTAATCATATTTTTATTTATCCAAAGAATACTTCACTAACTTCCGGGTTCTTCAACGCCTGATAAACCAGATGCTGTTTTGGGGTCGGATGTATGTTGAGGGTTGCCATCGGGGGTAAAATAATTTATTGATTGAATTTTTTCGCCGCCGGTTGTAATATCCAAACTATCCTTCGCCTTGCCGTGCTTTCTGTCCATATAATCCCGATAAAAATTATATTCGCCGTCTAATGCAGACTCTGCGCCCTTAAGATAAATTCTCAATTTGACTTGAGCGGGAGTAAGATTATTTAGTTTGGCGAATTCCACAATCGCTTCTTCCATTTCAGTTTGATAACTTTTTGTTCCAATAGGTTTTCCCGGGTTGTCTTTAATAAATTTTCCTGTTATTGGGTCATTATACCGATTTTCTGCCGATTTTTCGGTTGTTTCATCGCTCATAATTTTATAATAGACAATACCTCCTCTATCCCTTGAATATTAACTTGGGTGTTGTTATTTCTTAAATAATCTAAAGTCTGGTGTATTAGAGCAGATAGACTGATTGCACAAGCCCTTAGTCTTAGTTCCTACTCCGATAAGCTAACCGTTTCCGATTAGCAAGGGCAGAGTAAGAACCAAAATATTTATCCTGCAATCCTATCTATCACTGTATTATATTCTCATTCAAGTCCCCGTCGACAGTGAGCGGTCGGAGCGGGAATTTTAAGAAAATATAATATAGTTTACGAAGCGTGTTTTTATTATTGTCTGTCCGCTTAGAAGACAACAGCTCTAAATTGTAAATATTTCTTTTTAAAACTTCTTAAACAATTCTGCGGTTATTTTCAAAACCCTGTATCTCTGCAGCAAAGTCATTAGTTCGCTGTTCAGGGATTTTTCGGTCTCGGGGTTTTTTTCGCCAAAATATACAAAAGCCGAATTCAGCAGAAAATCACTATTGGCGGTCTCGGTCATTTTTGGCGGTTCTGTTTTTAATAGGTCAAGTTGTTTTAGCACTTCCTTTTTAAGAATTTCAAAACTTTTGCCGATGGTCTCGCCAAATTCTTTTAGGTCGTTTTTTGTCGCGTATTTTCCGAACATAAAAGAGACAAGTTAATCTTATCCTCTTAGTATACTCTTATTTTTGGAAGTTGTCAAGCCCCCGCAAAAATAATATCAGTGTTTGAAAGATTATAATGCTTGGACGCGTTTTTCATTATCCACAAAATACATAAAAACTCCAAAGCCGAAATGTCTTTTAAATTCAAACTCCGTCCGCACTTTTCGCATTTCTCAATAAAACGGATTTCAGCACCGCAGAAAACGCAACCAATGTTTTTATCAATTTCGTTCATTCTAATTTTTCTTTAT
>Ga0180732_1001378_pt1 | contig 15232 bp, 18 predicted proteins | sample KR11_01MetaG_FD_148674 | JGI IMG/M metagenome (GOLD analysis project Ga0180732, IMG submission 148674) | Groundwater microbial communities from the Olkiluoto Island deep subsurface site, Finland - KR11_0.1 MetaG | ecosystem: Environmental > Aquatic > Deep subsurface > Groundwater | place...
ATCGCTCACGCCTACTAAAACAACACCATCATTTGTATTAGCAAAAGAGCAGACAGATTTACCAAAACCATCGTCTGCCTTTGATTTGAATTCTACTTCTTGGTTCTCTCCTTTTTCTATTAATTTTCTCAATTCTTTTTCATTCATATTTATCCTCTTTTTGTTTTGGTATTTATAATAACCTCAATGTTCCAATTCGCCAAACATCTTAAAAAATAGGAACTACCAAAATTAACAATATGACTACAAATAACACTATTTTATGCAAATTCAACACTAACAGCCCCTATTGATTATAAAACTATTAACAATTTCTAATAAATAAAGGTTTTTAAACTATGTCTTACATATTCAAATATGGTAATAAAAGCAGAATTAGTAAATGATAAAATATACATCTTTGATGAGCCTGAAGCACAAAGACTTTATAATACAGGTTGGTATGGAAACATTTCACAAAGAGGTTTAGAATTAACTTTAATAGAAGCAGCTTCATTATATGAAAAAGAAAAATTGGAAATTTATGAAAAGAATAAAAAAATTACATTTTTAAAATTCATAAAACACGCAAATGATTTAGACAATAGATTCAATGTAAAATATCAAGTATATAGAGATTTAAGAGAAAGAGGACTACCAGTAAGAACTGGATTAAAATTTGGATGCGACTTTAGGGTTTATGAACGTGGAGTTAAACCAATGAAAAAAGGTCCAAAACAAGAACAAGAACACACAAAATGGATTGTATTTGCAGTCTCTGAAAATTATACTCAAAGTTTCCAAGAATTATCAAGATCTGTTAGACTTGCACATAATATTAGAGCAAATATGCTGTGGGCAGTTGTTGATGGAGACAATAATGTGACATATTATTCTGTTATATTCACCCGACTATAAGTGTCTAAATAAAAAACACAATTAAGTCTTAAATACTTTGAAAGTATAATTAATAATGTGATACTATGCTTGTAAAAGATATAATGTCAAAAAATATAATCTCAGTAACCTCCTCTGATAATGTTCAAACATTAATTTCTTTAATGAAGAAACATAATGTTCACGAAATACCTATAATTGACAATAAAAAACTAATTGGAATTATTGAAGCTAAAAGATTAACAGAAAAAACAGTTGGTGACCCAAATAAGACAAAAGTAAAAAACTTAAAAACAGCACCACCAGCAATATTAAAAGCTGAACAAGATTTGGATTCAGCAGCTAAGTTATTATTAAAAACAGGATTGAGAGCTCTACCTGTGATGGAAGGTGAAAACATAATAGGAATTGTATCCATCCACGACATAGTTAACGAGATATCGTCTTCTAAAGCATTTCGTCAAACTAAAATTAAAAATGTTATGTCAAAATGCGTAACAATAAGCGAAGACACTGATATTGGAAATGTTAGAGTTATTATGAGAGATAAAAATATTTCAAGATTACCGATTGTTGATACAAACGGCAAAATAAAGGGAATCGTAACAACCTTCGATATGTTTAAAGCGATAAAAGGCAAAGAAAAAATGGGTCGATATGAAATGGGTTCTGAAATGGAAAGAATGATGCAAATACCCGTCACGGCTATCATGAACACAAAAACACTTACTGCAACTTCAGATCAAACTCTTAATGATGTTGCTAATCTAATACACCAATTTGATGATTCGGGGGCGATTATAACCACCAACGGTGTAGTTGATGGAGTAATAGTATTGAAAGATCTTTTAGAATTTTATGTAAGTGGATTAAAAAAAGAAGGGATATTCTATCAAATTATTGGATTAGATAAAGAAGACTCATTTGAAACAGACACAGTGAATAGAATGATTAATGATACGATTAAAAAAATATCAGGCACATGTGACATAAATTACTTATTCATCCATGTTAAAAAACATAACACCGGATATAATTCTAGAATAAAATATTCGATACGAATACGATTGAAAACATCTAAGAAATTATACACAAGTCAAGCAGTAGCATGGGATTTGAGAGCATCTGTAAATGATGCATTAACTCAACTAGAAAGAATGATATTTAAAGAAAAGGGAATAAGCAAAGATCGATCTAGAAAAAGCGCAAAAATTAAAAAAAGTATGAGGGGGGAATAAAATGCAAATTATTTGCGATGGATGTAATAATGAAGTAAAAAAAGTCGGACGACTTACAAATGTAAAATGGTCTGGTATTTCTCAAAAACTTTGTAAAGGATGTAGAGATACTTTAAAGAAAAGATTTAGATAGTTTAAAGCCATCTATCTTCCCATTTTCTAACTTGATTTTCAGGAAGAGTTCCTATTTTTCTTTTAATGTGCTTTTCAACAAATTGTTTCATATAATATAACCCAAATATTATTCCAAAGGCCATTCCAAATAAATGTGCTGCATGTGCTACTTGATCTGGTGCAAACATTCCAATCAAATCACCACCTATCCATACAATAGTTGCAATAACCATTGGCATTGGAACATATCCAACATAAACTCTCATTCTTGGTCTAAGAACAGCTAAACAACCAAGTACTCCCATTATTGCTCCACTCGCACCAAGTGCTGCTGCATAAAATGGTACTGAACCTAAACCTGCTAAAAGTCCTGCTATAAAATACAAAATAATAAACTTCTTACCTCCAATTATCTTTTCAAGTATTGAACCAAATAAAGCTAAAGCAAACATATTATAGATTAAATGGTCTGCACCACCATGAAGAAACATGCTAGTAACTAATATCCACGGTCTCTGAACAACTTCTGAAGAAACTAAAACAAATATATCAGTTACTATTGGAAAAATAGTTTGTAAAATAAACATTACTACACATATTCCAGTTAACCACAGAGCTACATATTTCATAATATAATTTATTAGTAAACCTATTTATTTAACAGAAACTAACCATATCCATGATTGTAAGATACAAGGGAGGACATGTAGAAGAACCAAAAGCTGGTTTACATAAAAATGTCATAGTTCTAGATTTTAGAAATCTCTATCCAAGCATTATAGTTACACACAACATATCTCCTGAAACTCTAAACTGCAAGCATGAAAAATGCAGAGTAAAAAACATGGTTCCGGAGATTAATAGGTGGTTCTGTGTTAAAACAGAGGGCATCATTCCAAAAAGAATAAAAAAAATGATAACATATCGAGAACTAATAAAAAAGCACCTTAAATCTAAAGGACTATCAAAAACCGAAAAAACCTCCTTAGAACAAAAGGAGAAGCGACTCAAACTTGCCGCAAATATACAGTATGGTCTATTTTCATTTAAAAGAAGCGATCACTACTGCGTGAAATGTGGGGAAGCTACATCGATTTTTGGCCGTTTTTATTTGAAAAAAACAATAGATTTAGCTGAGAAGACAGGTTTTAAACTAATATATGCTGATACAGATAGCTTATTTTTAACATCAAACTAGCTGTTATTAATTTTCCAAAGCACTACCCAATGTTTAATGTTTTTCTTTTTTCCGGATGATATTATCTTATTCTGATTTTTCAGCCTGCTGAGAAGATATTTTGCTCCTGACTCAGACAAATTAAGCTTATTCATAATGTCATATTTTGTCAAAGGCTGAACATTCAACAAATTCATAATATTTTGCATATTCTCTCCCCTCAGTGATCTTATTTTCTTTCCATTGTAAAAATTTATCAATTCCTTCAGCTTGTTTTGTTTTTCTACAGAATCCAATTTAATCAGCTTATAAAACTTTATCATATTTTTGTATCCGCTTATTTCCAATACGTATTTTTGTTTTAATACACCTTTTTTAGTCAGATATCTTCCTGCCAACAATATTCTGCTAATCATTCCAAAATCCGATAGAAATTCTTGTATGCTAAGCAAAAATGGTTTATTTATTGACGCCATTGAAAGTTTCTTATTTCTTAAATCAACAGTGCCCTCATCATCAAAAACCGCCTGCACAAATGCCATTTTGTTTTCTTTGGGAATATTAGACATAAAAGCAAAATCTGTCTTATTAAGGCCAAATGTCTCTAAAATTACTCTGACAATTTTAGGGGCTATAACTCTGTAAGCATCGCTATCATATGATTGATGAAGATCTATTTCGCCAAGCACGTCTACATCTTTGACAAAACTATTAATTAAATATATATTGCTATTTGTATATCTAATGCCGGCGTGTTCAATAATATTTCCATCGGATAAAGTATGTGCCATAATTCTTGAAATTGAATTATTAAACATTACTGGAAAAATCGGTTTTTTTATTACCTTTCCTCTACTACCTCTTCCAAATGTGGCAACCTTAATTGAAGCTATATGTTTCTCAATGCTATCCATAGAAAATTTTGAATCTATTTTTTCTAATCTTTTAGATAATTGTTTAATGAAAAATATTGGATAAACCGCCTCTGATCTTTTATATTGTTTCCACTGTAATTTATCTGTTTTATAGCCAAATTCCTTAATAATGCTGATATTGAAATTATCTTCAAACTTCCTGAAGAATTCTTTAGAAAAATTATATTCAAGTTTAAGATACACGTTTCTTTCTGGCAAATCCTTAAGATGCAATCTCACGATTATTATTTAAATAACATGTTCTAGTATAAAACTTCTTTACCCACGAACCAGTGAATTATAAATAAGATTGGTTGCCATAACTTATTATGTCGAACCAGAGGCAATTAATTAAAAAGGCAAATAGATTTATTAAGAAAGTCAACAGTGGCTTACCCGGAATAATCAAACTCGAATACCGCGGAACATATAAAAAAGGACTATTTGTTGCAGACAAAGATGGTAAAGGAACAAAAAAGAAATATGCACTGATTGATAAAAATGATAAATTATTAATAAGAGGTTTTGAAACACAGAGGGGAGATTGGTGTAACTTAGTTAAAGTTATGCAAGAAAAAATATTAAGACATATTCTTTTAGGTGAAAATGAAAAATCAATTAAAGTTGTTAAACAAACAATTAAAAAAGTAAAAGATAGTAAATTCAAAATAGATGATGTTATAATTAATGTTCAACTAACGAAACCAATAGAAGAATACAAAATGAAATCAGCTCATGTTGAAGTTGCTAAAAAACTAAATGCTAAAGAAGGAACATTAATACAATATGTTATAACAAATGGTAAGGGTTCATTTTCTGAAAGAGCACAACCAGTTAAAAATATAAAAATAAAAAACATTGATAAAGAATACTACATTAACAAACAAATATTACCGTCAGCAATGAGAGTATTAAAAATTTTTGGTATAAAAGAAAGTGATATGATGGTTGCTTGATGGTTTCCATACGGTTGCTTATGTTCCTTTATACCCTCCCTAATTCTACTATAATTTGGTGATTAAAAATGAAAAAAATATTCGCATTGATAATGGGATTGTTAATTGCAGTATCACCAGTATTAGCAGCAGTAGAATTAGCAACAACTTTGCCAGAACCTGGAATTTTACCAGACAACCCGCTTTATGGAATAAAAAAAGGATTTGAAACAATAGGAGGAATGTTCAAATTCACAGAAATGACGAAAGCTGAATATAAAATAAAGCTTGGTGAAAAAAGACTTGCAGAATCGCAAGCAATGTCTGATAAAGGCGAAGATGAAGTTGCAGCAGAACTTGTTCAAGAATATGAAATGAACATGGAACAAGCAAACACAAGAATAGAAGCTGCAGTTGCAAAAGGACAAAATGTAACCAGTCTGATTGAGCGTGTAACAGCAAGAAGAGAATCACATATGGCTGTTTTACAAAGAGTTTATGACAACGCACCAGAAAGTGCTAAAGCTGGATTAACAAATGCAATTAATAATGCAAATCGGTCAACTGAAAGAATAATAGAACACGTTGAAAATAAAATCCAAACAAGAGAAGAGAAACAAAATCAAGAACAGAACCAAGAAGTTAATGACGGAAGTTCTCAAGAAAATGGATCAAACAACGGTGCTTCAAATGATAACAAATTACCAGTTGAACCAATAACAGACGACATTGTTTAATTTGGCAGATGTACTCTGCCTTTTTATTATTCAAAAATAATGGTATAATTATGAAAAAAATAATATGCTTAACAATATTTGTCATGATAATGCTATCATGTACTGCATATGCAGACGGTAGTTTTCTTCACATAACGATGGATTTAGAAACAGGTGGTGTTGAAGTTAATTCGTCTTACAATATTGAAACCTTCAACAGTGCCGATTACATCAATAAATTGGATGAAGGTTATATATTTACATTTAGTTATGAATCAGAATATTCTTTTGATGATTTTATATTAAAAATTGCACTTCCAAAAGAATCAATAATAAATGAAAAACAAAATGTACTAATGTTATCAAGGCCTGCTAAAATATCAACTGATGGACAACAGATATATGTAGAATGGGCAAACAAATTAAGCAGTGGAGAAGAATTTACAGCATTTGTTGAATACAAAGCAAAAACATCTCAAATAAATTATCTTATCATAGGAGTTGTTCTTATACTCATTTCTTTCATAATTGGATATAAAATAAAATCTCCGAAAAAAGAAAAGATATTAAAAACCTTCATGTCTCCCGATGAAAAAGCTGTCATGAATATAATCAAACGAGACAAAGATGTAATACAAAACGATATAAAAAGAGAACTGAATTGGTCTAAAAGTAAAATGTCCAAAATACTTAGAAACCTTGAAATTAAAGATTTAATAGATAAAAAACCTTACAAAAAAACAAACAGAATAAAGTTGAAATAAATGAGCGAAGAAAAATATATTCAAGCTGGAAAAATAGCTGCTCAAGCAAGAGATCTAGGAGCAAGTTTAGTAAAAGACGGTACAAAAGTACTTGATATAGCTAACGCAATTGAAAACAAAATTAAAAGTTTGGGTGGAAAGATAGCTTTCCCTGTAAATATTTCTATAAATGATTTAGCTGCACACTACACACCAATTAAAAACGATCTACTAACAATTCAACACGATGATTATGTTAAAATAGATGTTGGTGCCCACGTAGATGGATGGATAGCTGACACTGCAATTACAATAAAACCATCTGGAAAAGATGATTTAATAATTTGTTCTGAAAAAATGCTTGAAAATGCAATCAAAATAATTAAACCAGGTGTAACTATTTCAGAAATTGGACAAGTAATTCAAGAAACAGCAGAGCAACATGGTTTTAATCCAATAAATAATTTGACTGGACACAGTCTAGATCAATATAATTTACATGCAGGTATCAGTATTCCTAACATCAAAAATACTTCTAAACTTGAATTACAAGAAGGACAAGTAATTGCAATTGAACCATTCTGCACAGCTGGAGATGGACATGTAAAAGATTCTGGACAAGCTAAAATATTTATGTGGATAGCAGATAAACCATCTAGGCTTGTTGAAGGTAGAAAAATAATTGAATTAGCAAAAACAGAATATAAAAGATTACCATTTACAATAAGATGGATTCCAGGAATTTCTCAACTAAAAGCACAAATAGCTGTTAAACAATTAGTTCAAGCAAAAGCATTACACGAATTCTTACCACTTAAAGAAATTTCTGGACAACCAGTTGCTCAAGCTGAACACACGGTAATCGTAAAAAACAAACCAATCATCACAACTAAGATTTAGTTTTCTCATGAATAATGTAAATAAATAGTCCGACAACTATTATTAATCCTAAATAAGAATATACTACTGATTCTAAATGCGTCATCAGACCTATTGATATCAATATTCCCAATAATGGTAAAACTGGGAACTTTCCAATATTGAATGGAACTTTAAATGGTCTTTTCAAATTTGGTTTCTTATATCTCAACGCAATCAATGAAACATTAACTGAAATAAATATCAAAAATACAACCAAATCAGTTACTTGTGCTATCGTTGTTATAGCAGATGTTAATACAAATATTCCTGCAATAATTGTTGATAGTAATATTGCAACCCAAGGTGTTCTTCTACCCTTGTGTATCTTAGATAAAATCTTTGGCAATGACTTATCCCGTGCCATTCCCCACATCATTCTCGATTCAACAATTAAAATAATAAGAACAGTATTTGCTGTTGCAAACAACGCAACTATAGATAATAGTATACCTGAACCGGGCATTGCTGCTTCTGCCACATCAGCTAATGGTGCTGAGCTTGTTCCAAGTGTTTCCCATCCAATAACACTGACTGCAGTTAATGCAACTAAAATATAAATTAAAGACGAAATAAGAATTGAAAGAACAAACGCTTTTGGTAAAACTTTAACAGGATCCTTAACTTCTTCAGCTATATTTACCATATCTTCAAATCCAATATATGCAAAAAATATCAAAGCTGCTGCTGATAATACTCCAGTTAAACCATTAGGCATTTCGAAATAATTTACTGATCCAATGAATTTTGCACCTAAAATAATTATTACTAACAAACCAAGTACTTCAACTATTGTAAACACGATATTAAATTTAGCTGATTGTTCAATCCCCCAAAAATTCAAAAATCCACAAAAAGCTACCAAACCAAGTGATCCTAGAACAATTGGTATTCCTGTTACTCCATGTAAATACCCCCCAAAAGCTAAGGCAACGACAGAACTTGCAATAACTCCAATAGATATTGTAAAAAATCCTATCATAAATGAAAACAATTTATTCTTAAAAGCTTCCCATGTATAAACAAACTCTGCTGCGTTTTTTGGAAAAAGTGTTCCAAGTTCAATATAACTTAATGCTGTAACTGATGCTAAAACCGCGCCAATTAAAAATGACATCCAAACTGCAGGTCCAGCTATTCCAGCTGCATGTCCTATTAGTGCATAAATTCCTGCTCCAAGAATTATACCAACACCATAAGCTGTTAATTCTTTCAACCCTAAAGCTCTCTTCAATTTAGCCATAAAGTATAAATAGGATAATCCCTATTAAATAGTTATGCCTAGAAAGCGATCAGTAATAGCAGCTGCCCCAATGGCAGACATTCTTAAAACAGCAGGTGCTGAAAGAGTAAGTGATAAAGCTGCTAAAGCATTATCAGAAGCACTTATGGATATTGCAATTGAGATTTCTAAAGATGCAATACGATTTGCTAACCACGCTGGTAGAAAGACAATAAAAAGAGAAGATATTGAGTTAGCTAGAAAAAACATTTAATTATTATATATATCCAAATTATTGGTTTTTAATTCTGAATCACATTCCTCACAATCGCATGTTTCATATTCTAATAGTCTAGGCATAATTGTTTCAACAAGCTGAGAAATGATACCCTTCATCGCTTTAATTTGATAACGAATGTCTTTCACTTCTTCAACACATTGTTTATATTCGTCTCCCATAATAAAAATAAGATGGGAAAGGATTTAAACCTTATCCAATATATCTAGCTCGCTCTTCAAGTTTAGTTTCTTTCATCTCTTCTACAACTTTCTTATATTGTTTGAATATATCTGGTGTTATCGAAGGTTTAATCGTTTCAAGTGCTTTATCAAAATGAGCTTTTTTTACTTCTTTAGATTTCATATCTTCTCTAAGTGATATCATAGCTGCTTCTCTTGAAAGTGCTTCTAAATCTGCACCACTATATCTATCTGTTCTATCAGCTAATTTCTTTAAATCAACTGATCTAAGTGGCATATCTTTTGTATGAACTTTCAAAATTTCTTCTCTCGTCTTTTCATCTGGTGCTGGTACATAAATCATTTTATCAAACCTACCCGGTCTTAATAAAGCTGGATCCATTATATCTGGCCTATTTGTTGCAGCAAGTACTACAACTCCAGTTAAATCTTCAAGTCCAGACATCTCTGTAAGAAGTTGAGATACAACTTGTTCTGTTACATTTGAACCAGCATGCATTCCTCTTCTAGGTGCAATTGAATCTATTTCATCAATAAAGATTATAGCTGGAGCAACCTGCCTTGCTCTTCTAAACACTTCTCTAATTCGCTTTTCAGACTCACCTACCCACTTTGAAAAAATTTCCGGTCCTTTTATTGAAATAAAATTAACACCTGCTTCATTTGCTACTGCTTTTGCAATCATTGTCTTTCCACAACCAGGTGGTCCATAAATTAAAATTCCTCTTGCTGGTTTTATTCCCATTCTCTTAAAGGCATCTGGATTTTGCAAAGGCCACTCAACTGCTTCTTTTAATGATTCTTTAACATCTGCTAATCCACCTACATCTTCCCATTTAACTTTTGGTATTTCTATCATTACTTCTCTCATTGCAGATGGTTGAACCATGTGAAGTGCATATTCAAAATCATTTGAACTCACTCTTAACTTCTGTAATATTTCATCTGGTATAATTTCATCTTCTTTTAATTCTGATATATCTGGAAGAACTCTACGTAATGCATTCATAGCTGCTTCTTTAGAAAGCGCTGCAATATCTGCTCCAACATAACCATAGGTTACATCAGAAAGTTTTTCTATATCTACTCCTTTTTCAAGAGGCATATTTCTTGTATGAATTTGTAAAATTTCTTTTCTTGCTAATTTATTTGGTACACCAATTTCAATTTCTCTGTCAAATCTTCCACCTCTTCTAAGTGCTGAATCAAGTGCATTTGGTCTATTAGTTGCTGCTATTACAACTACTCTTCCCCTTGCTTTCAATCCATCCATTTGTGTCAATAAAGTCGATACAACTCTTCTTTCAACTTCACCTTGCGTATCTTCTCTCTTAGGAGCAATAGCATCAATCTCATCAATAAAAATTATAGAAGGTGCGTTAGCTTCTGCTTCTTCAAATTTCTTTCTAAGATTTTCTTCAGAACCACCATACCATTTGGTCATAATTTCTGGTCCTGCAATTGAAATAAAATGTGCTCCAGATTCATTTGCAACTGCTTTAGCTAATAATGTTTTTCCAGATCCCGGTGGTCCATAAAGTAGAACTCCTTTTGGTGCTTCAACACCGAGTCTATCAAATATTTCTGGATGTCTTAAAGGAACCTCTACCATTTCTCTAATTTTTGGAACAACTTCCTTTAACCCACCAATATCTTCATACGTAACTGTTGGTAATTGTGTTTCTACAATCTCAACTGCCTCTGGATTAATCTCAATTTCTGTATTTTCAGTTATTTGAACTATTCCTTCTGGAACTGTTTTTACAACAGCAAGCATTGTGTGTCCTCCACCAATAAACACTTCATTAAATCCTTGAACATTAAATCCAAATGATTTTAAAATTTCTTCAAACGGATCTTGTGGAGAATCACCTTTTTTAAATACTGGATTTGGTATCATTATATCTCCTTTCTTAATAGGTCTCATAAAAATATTTTGTTTAATTAAATTAGGTGAAATGTGCATTCTTATTCCTTTTTGAGCTGGAGCTAAAACAACTGACTTTGCTTCTTGAGAATTTGCTTTCTTTACAATAGACATAGCACCAATTGATGCTTTTGCATTTTTTCTAACCAAACCGTCAACTCTCATTATATTTGTTCCAATATCTGCAGGGTAGGCTCTTACAGCAACTGCACCTGTTCCATTTATGTCAACAATGTCTCCTTCTTTAATATTTAATTTCTTCATTGTTTCAGAATCTATTCTAGCTATTCCTCTTCCATATTCGTCTTTTTGAGTTAATTGCCCAACTTTCAATTTTATGCCATCATTGTTTTTGATCATATTATTCACCTATCACTGTTACCTCTTTTTTTAATTTTTATCAATTTAAACCCTTCTGGAACTTCCTCTTCTGGTTCTGAATTCTGTTCTTCTAATTGTTCTACCTCATCTTCGTTTAACAAAACTGGAAACGTTTTAACTAAAACCTTATCATCCCATTCGTTGAAAAATTGTTCCATTCGTTTCATATGCTCCTGCATAATTATGAATACCGAACTATCAACTGGTATATGTGGAACTTCATCTAAAACCCCAGGTCTTCTATATTCATAACGTTTCTTTTCTTTGATTATTATTTGTTTCCTACCATGTAGGTCAGAGAAAAACTTGTTTCGTTCTGTTCTCGATTCAAATTTCTCCGAATTAGTATCAAAACTTATTAAAATAGCTGTTCCGCCATTCTTCTTTTTTATTACTACTTTCATTTAATCACTTTTTACTGTTCATGCATGCTAACTATAGTATGTACGTAATGTAAACTATATAAAGCTATCGGCTTTTATTTATAGTTTCAAAGTATATGTTAATTATGTTCTCAAAAGACCAAGAAAGAAAAGCAAATAAATGTAAAGTAATTGAAGTTGGTGAAGGAAATAAAAGTAAACATTTCAAAGTCATTTTTACTGATTCAAAAGGTGATCATGAACATCAGGTTTCTTTTGATAAAAAAACTAAAGAAATGTCATGCGACTGTAGTTGGTGCTCATACTATGGTCTTCAAAAAAAGAATAGTGGCAAACAATGTTATAACTGTTTAGCTATTATGAAAAAATTAAAAATGGTTGATTAAATGATAATGTTACTATCAATTTTAGATATAATATCTGGATTAGTGCTTGCTCTTAATTTACAAGGAACACTTGTAACAATAATAGGAACCATAATATTACTAAAAGGAATTTATTCTTTAATTACAAGTTTAATTGTCAAATACCCACTCGACTGGATGGGTTGGATAGATCTAATAACTGGAATAATGATACTAACAACGTTTTCAATTTCGTGGTTTTGGGTTGTACCTATCTTAAAAGGAGCTTACTCATTTATTTCTTCTTAGATTTTTTAACTACTTTCTTTACTATTTTTTTCTTAACCTTTTTAAGAATCTTTTTCTTAATTGCTTTTTTTACAAATTTTTTAACAACTTTCTTTTCTCCAAGTTTTGTCCAGTCCTTCTTTGTCTCACATTCAATTTCCAAACACATATTAAATGGTCTCTTACCTGCTCTTATTACTCTTATCGTCGGCGTATTACATTTTGGACAAATCTTATTTAATTTTTGGAACTTTGCATTATGTGGTAATGGATATCCTCGTTGACATTTTGGATACCATATCTTATCTTTCCAAGAACATTTACACTTTCCTTTTTCTCCTTTACAAATTAAACATTTACACTTACATGCTTTCTTTGTAAATCCACATTTTGCACATCGATTATAACTTGCACAACCAACGAATTTCTTTTTAGAAAATGGTGAATATAATATTTTTAATTCTCCTTTACAATCTGGACATTCCCCCAATGTTATTTTTTCATCTTGAGTCTTAACAATCGAATCACTTAATGCTCTACCAATTTTTTCTTCATTTTTCTTAAACTCTTCTGATATTTTTATAATTGCTTTTTTAGCCTGATTAATAACTCTTTCCTTCTTTATTTTACCAGCTTGTATTTTTTCTATATCTTTTTCAAATCTTTTTGTTAACTTTTCATCTACGAAATCTGGAACATATTTCTTTAACGTATCTGCCATTTTCATTCCAAGATCTGTTACTTTCAAACTTCGATCAACAATATAATCTCTATTATACAAAGTATCAAGAATTCCTGCTCGCGTTGCTCTTGTACCAAGTCCTCTCTTTTCCATTTCCTTTATTATAGAAGCTTGTGAAAATCTTGGTGGTGGTGAAGTTTCTTTTGATAATAGGTCTAATTTCTTAATTTTTAATTTGTCACCTTCTTTAATATTTGGAAAAATAACTTCGTCATATTTTGCATATGGGCCATAATATTCCATCCATCCTTTTACTACTGTTTTTCTACCAGTAACACTGTATCTATTTTTACCAACTAGCATATCTAATTTCATCGATTGTCTTTTTGCTACTTCTCCAAATATTGCAAAATATCTTCTACAAATTAAATCGTAAATTTTAAATCTTGGACCAGATAACTGTCTTTTAGGTGGCTGAACAGTTGGGTGTATTGCTTCATGAGCCGGATCTGATCTCTTACCTTCATTTGGAATTAATTCTGTTTTCAAAAGCTTATCACATAATTTTTTATATTTAGTAACTCTTGACAGAGCATAAATTATTTCTTTATTATTAATACTTTTTGGCAACTGTTCAGAAGATGTTCTAGGATATGAAATATAAGCTCTCGTATAAAGTTCTTGTGCAATATTTGAAGTTTGTCTTGGAGAATAACCAAACAGTCTATATGCTTCAGTTTGTAATGATGTAATATTAAAAGGAACCGGCTGCGATTGTTTATATTCTTTTTCAATTATTTTTTCTACAACCGCTATATTATGTTTCTTAGAATCATTATAAATCTTATCTGCAAGTTTTTTATCAGTAAGCTTTTGCTTTTCATATGAAGCAACTACAATATCTTTTCCAATGCCCAATCTTAATTCTAATTGCCAGTATGGTTTTGGTTTAAATCTAGCTATCTCCCGTTCTTTCTCTGCAAGTAAAGATAATGTTGGTCCTTGGACTCTTCCTGCTGTCAAAAGTGAAAATCTTTTTGCATGTTTTTTAATCGAAAGAGTAAGTCCTCTTGATATATTGATACCATAATAAAAATCTAAGAAATGTCTTGCTATCCCGGCTTCAACATTTCCAAAATCCATCTTTTGTAAATGTTCATAAGATTCGACCAAATCTACTTTTGCTAATGTAGAAAATTTCATTCTCTTTGCATCTTTCTTTTCAAAAATAAATCTTAAAATATTATAACCAATAAGACTACCTTCATTATCATAATCGCAAGCAATAATAAATTCTTTACCGTCTTTTTTGAATTCTTCTAAAGTTTTAAAGTATTTTTCAGAAAAAGCTGATATTGCTCTTGCCTTAAAACTTGGTATCCATTCAACATCAAATATCGGATAGCTCCAACCCTTTGATATTTGCTTAAGATTGAATATATGACCAACAGCAGCAACTACAATATGTTTTTTTCCATTTCTTGTAAATTCATAATAAGTAACATCATACTTACTTTTCTTAATCGTTGGTTTTTTATCAGATAGTGCTATAGCAATATTCTTTGCAGCATCTGGTTTTTCAGCAATTATTATTGTTGCCATGCTTACTGTATAATATAAGGACACTTATATAACTTTCTATTCCAAAAAAAGCTTTTTATATGATACAATTAATATCTAAAATATGGCAGAAAGCAAAAGTATGTTTGGTTTAAACATTTTTGGGGGAAAACCAAAAAAAGTAATTAAGAAAAAAGCGACTTCTAAGAAAAAACTAATTAAAAAACCTGATAAAAAGAAAATTATTAAAAAAAGACCTATTAAAAAAAATAAGAAAAAAATAAAAATTCCTGCTAAAAAAAGAATTATAAAAAAGGAACACATTAAAGTCAAA
>Ga0180732_1001379_pt1 | contig 15219 bp, 14 predicted proteins | sample KR11_01MetaG_FD_148674 | JGI IMG/M metagenome (GOLD analysis project Ga0180732, IMG submission 148674) | Groundwater microbial communities from the Olkiluoto Island deep subsurface site, Finland - KR11_0.1 MetaG | ecosystem: Environmental > Aquatic > Deep subsurface > Groundwater | place...
CCACTTTCATCTATAAAGTATGCGTATTGAGATACGTCTTTTCTGTCATGTGTATGTTGTCTTAGCGTCCCTTCTTTTACAAATCCTAACTTTTCAAATACTCTTTCCATTGCTTGATTCTCTCCTGTCATTTGGTCTGATATTTTATTTCTTCCTTCTTTTGAAAATATGATTATTGCTATTTTGTAAAGCAGTGTCGCGATTCCCATTCCTCTAAAGTCTCCTGAAACACCTACCTTTCCAATATTACCTATGTGCGTTCTTTTCCTTTTTAATTTTAATGCACCAGCAATCTTATCATCAATTGTAGCTATTAATAACGAAATATTACCATTTTCATTTTGTTTTATAGAATTTTCAATATAGGTTTTATCGGTTGCTTCATCGTCTTCTTCAAAATTAAATAGATTCACAATTTCTTCTACGTCTTTTTTCTCGGCTTTTCTTATTATAATTTCATTCATTTAATTCACTTTGAATATTAGTACTCCACTTTGTCCATATACTTGTGTATTATCAAATACTAGTTCATAATTATCAGAAGTAGCAAGATATTGATAAAAGTCATATGAAAAGCTTTCCGAATAAGCTTCTTGAGTTATTAAACCAACCATAACAAATATGTAATCATATCCATGTGCTTTTAGACGAGTATATGCAGTATTGTCATTAGTCAACATAATTTCATATAAATCAGGAACTGCAGTTGAAACTCTACGATTACAATTATATGCTGTCTGTTGTGCATAGATTGAAAGTAATAGTGAATCTGTTGGCGTGTTTACTTTAACCCAATCGCATGCGTGGAAGAAGCCAGATGAAAACGCTTTTACAGATTCCATTGTATTTAATTTTTCTTGACCAATGTACCAAGATCCCATTATTACTATAGCGATTATAATCATAGCAAGTATTATATTTTTTTTCTTTAACCACGAATATGATTTAGATAAGAATATTCCTGCTAGAGATGCCATACCAATTACCATAGGCAGTGTCCATCTTGCTGCATCTTCTGCTCTGCTAGAATAGAAGAAAAATATTGGAAATATTGACAACATTACTATTAACATGAATATGTTTATCTTTTTTTTATCTACGATAGCATTTGATATTCCAAATAAACTTAAAAATAATAGTAACCAGCCAAATGCAAAACTAGCATAATTCATTATTCCTATTGACATGACACTTCCCTCTGTACCTCCACCAGTGTTTTTACCAGCAAACTGTAATGATTCGTCGTGAATTATTGGTATATCAGTTATAGCTTTACAATCAGTTGGTCCATAACATATGCCCCCAAAAGATACTACGTTTCTTATAATCCAAGGAGATACTAAGATAGCCGCAATAAGTATTATTGTTAGTATTATTTTCCAATTTCTCTTCTTTCTAAATAAGAAATATAGACCGAGTATTACAAAAACTATTGGAGCTGTTATTTTTGTTAAAGTAGCCAGACCGGCAAATATACCAGACAATATGGCTCCTCTCTGATTATCTGATTCAATTGCCATGTATCCAAAATAGAGGGAACATGTTAGGAGTAAAATCATTAAAGTATCTACGTAACTTAAAACACCATAAGTAATAAGTGATGGGGTTGTCATGAGTAATAAAACGCTAAATATACCAGCTTCTGCATTTACGGTTTTTTTAAGAAATATGTATAAAATAAACGATGTTAACATTGCAAAGATAGGAAGCATAAATTTAACAGCAGTAGCTCCGAACTGGAAAAAGAACGCTTCGGTTAAGATGAATAGTGGTGGTTTTGTTAATACTGGATGAAATATATCAGTTTCTTTGAAAGTTTCATAAAGTGGTATGATATTGTTTTCTGTTATATATTCAGCTTGGGAAGCGTAATAACCTTCATCTCCAAATACAATTGGAGAAGTCATAGTGACATTTAGGTATAAAACAAACATGAGTAAGATAACTGCAATTGCAATATAGTCCTTATTGATTTTCATAATAATCACTTGTTGTATATGTATTTAAAATGCCTTTATTATTTAAATGTCTGAATACTAAATCATATTCTATGAAGATAGCCTTTGTTAACCCACCTTACAAGCAAGCTTTTAGTAGATCTAGTAGGTGGCCTGAAATTACGAAGTCGGGTACCATGTATTATCCAATATGGTTAGCATATGCTACTGGAGCAGCTGAAAAAGCTGGGCATGAAGTGTTTTTGATAGATGCTATTGCTAAACGTTTTGATCATGATCAGACAATACAGGAGCTTGAAAAGTTTAAACCAGATATGGTAGTGGTTGATTCTTCTACCCCTTCTATTAAGAATGATGTTGAATTTATTGAGAACTATAAAAACGAAAGACCTGAACTTAAGACAGTTTTAGTTGGAACACATGTTTCAGCACTTCCTTATGAGACAATGCAAATGTCAGCTTCTATTGATTTTATTGCAAAACACGAATATGATTATACTATTATTGAATTAGCTGAAGCACTTGGTGGAGAAAGAAAAATCAATTCTGTAACTGGTTTAGTTTATAGAGATAAAGGAAAGATAGTTGCTAATCGAGCTAGGGAACCAATTAAAGACTTAGATGAGATTCCATTTGTTTCAGAAATTTATAAACGATTTTTGAATATTAATGATTATAGATATGCTTTAGCTACACATCCAATGGTTCAGGTTATGAGCTGTTATGATGATAAGACAGAAATATTAACTGAGAACGGATGGAAATTTTTCAAAGATTTAAGAAAAATAGACAAGGTTGCAACACTTGATTCAAAAACTAAAGAACTGAAATATTACAATCCTAGAAAAATAATGAAATATAATCATGATGGCGCTATGTACAGAGTTAAAAGTAAACAGGTAGATTTGTTAATAACACCTAATCATAAGGTTTATTTCAGCAAATTTGGTAGAAATTATAAGAATAAGTTTAAGTTAGATGAGGTTCAAAATATATCACATTTAAACAATTTAGAGTTTAAGAAAAATGCTATCTGGAAAGGAAAAGAAGGAAAATATTTTATTTTACCTGGTGTTAAACATAGATACAATATAATTAATGGGAAGCGAGAAGACCTCCCATTAAAAATATCAATGGATACATGGCTAGAGTTTTTAGGATATTATCTAAGTGAAGGTTCTTGTAACAAGAAAAAGAATAATATATATAGAATTAAGATAGATCAGAGCAAATTAAAAAACAGGAAAAAATACAATAAAATTAGAAAATGTATAAAGGAGATAGGTTATAATTTCTATGAAAATAAAGATTATTTTGAGATAAGCAATAAACAATTATATACATATTTGAAAAGATTTGGCAAATGTTATCAAAAATATGTACCTGAAGAAATTAAACAATTATCATCGAAACAACTTAAAATATTTTTGGACGCTTTCATATTAGGAGATGGACATATTGCAAAGTCTGGAGAGATATTCATAACATCTTCTTCTACAAAAATGATAGATGATATACAAGAAATCTTATTAAAAATGGGAATATCTGGTAATGTATCTTTGCAATCTAAAAAAGGAACCTCGATCAAAGGAGGAAAATATAAGACAAACCATGATATTTACAGAATAATACCTAATCAATTTACTACTCCAAGATTGAATTATGGCGATAGAAAACACATAACTAAAACAAAGTACAAAGGTAAAGTTTATTGTTGTGAAGTTAAGAATCATATTGTTTATGTGAGGAGAAACGGCAAACCATGCTGGTCTGGAAACAGTCGAGGCTGTCCAAACCTATGTAGTTTTTGTGTTTATCCGCAAACTATGATGGGTCGAAAGTTTAGACCGAGATCAGCAGAGAATTTTGTTAAAGAGTTAGTTTGGATTTCTAAAAACATTAGACCTAAAGAAATATTTGTTGAAGATGATACTTTTGCAGTTGATAAGGAAAGAGTAATGAAAATATGTAATCTGATTAAAGAGTACGAGTTAAATATTAAATGGTCTTGTAATGTTCGAGCCGATGTACCCCTCGATGTTCTTAAAAAAATGAAAGAAGCTGGTTGTAGAATGGTTATAGTTGGATATGAATCTGGTAATCAAAAGATATTGAATAATATTAAAAAGGGAATTACGATTAATATGGCTGAAGAGTTTACAGAAAATGCTAAAGAAGCTGGACTTAAGATATTTGGATGCTTTATGATTGGATTACCTGGAGAAACACTTGAGACAATTGAAGAGACATTTAAACATGCTGAAAGATTAAGACCAGACATGGTATTTTTTCAACAAGCTGTTCCGTTTCCAGGTACAGAGTTTTATCAATGGGTTAAATTAAATAAATATTTAACAGTTACAGATTGGGATCAATGGTTAGATAAGAATGGACAATTAGATTGTATTGTAAGTTATCCAAATTTGAGTAATAAAGAGATTTGTAGACTTAAAGATAAGTTAATGGTTAGATATTATACTTCTAGAAAACAGATTGTTCAAACATTTACAAAAAATACAAGTCCTGATGAAATGAAAAGAACTGTTAAGGCAGGTTTTGATTATGTTAAATATCTAGTTAAGAGGAAAGTGAAATGAAATCAGTAACAGTTGTAGTAACAACAAAGAATGATGAAAAGATAATAAAGAAATGCGTAGATTCTATTTTAAAACAGTCTTACAAAAATAAAAAAATATACATTACAGTTGCAAAAAGTTCAACTGACAAGACTTATGATATTTTAAAAACATATGGTAAAAAGATAATTTTAGAACGTATAGTTGGAAATCGTCCAGAATCTTATAATAAAATGTTAAAGAAAGTTAAAACAGATTATGTTGCGTTCACAGACGGAGATGCTGTTTGTGATAAGAACTGGCTTAAACACTTAATTTCTTCTTTTGAACCAGGTGTAGTTGCAGTTGGTGGTATGATAAAGAATCCTAAGTCTGAAAACAAACTTCAAGAATTAGTAGGGAGGGAATTAGAATATAGATTTTCAAAACTTCCAAAACAAGTTGCAAGACTTCCTACAATGAATCTTTGTGTAGTAATTAAGTTTGCTAAACAGGAAAAGTTTAATGAAGAATTAAGAGTTGCACAAGAAACAGATTGGGGCTATAAATTAGGTAAACATGGCATAACACTTTTTAATCCAAAAGCAATTGTTTGGCATTATCATCGAGCTAGTTGGAAGAACTATTTTAAACAACAATACTTGTATGGTAAAAATGTACCTTCTGTTTATTTAACGAAACAAAATATTGGAAAGATAGTTGGTGATGAAGTTTCTGATAGTATGATGCCATTTCAAATTGGAATGATGGGACTGCTTTTTGGTTTTATATTTTTAGGGTTTTTTAATTTAGACTATGCAATACTTGCTTTGATACCTTTTACAGCACTAATGATTTCATTTATTGATTATGGGCATAAGATTGCAAAGTCAATTCCAGAACTTTTATATCTTATTTTAATTTTCTTTGTTCGGACACTTGCATGGGGCTTTGGAATATTATTTGGATTAGTAAAGGTGTTTTAGATGAAAGTACTTTATGTTCAAGATTTGTTTCCTCCAGAAACATTTGGCGGTGGGGAAATCTATTCTGAAAATATAATAGCAGAATTAAGAAAGAAGGGAGTTAAGTTTGAAGTTGTAGCTGGAACAAAAGGAAAGTCAAGAACTGAAAAGTATAAAGGAATAACAGTTCATCGAGTTAATTTCAAACCATCAAGGTATCTATTTAACATTAGAGCAATTAAAAAAATGGAAGAAGTAGTAGAAAAGTTTAAGCCAGATATAATACATGGAAACGCAATGCAGGCGGCAATTCCAGCTTCATTGATTGGAGACAAGTACAAAATACCATCTGTAGTTAATGTTCATTTCTATTTTCAAAAATACTATAAAGACTATTATGATCCAGTTAGAGCAAAAATATTTGCAAAGGTTGAAAAATATGTTATGAAACATTCTTATGAAAAGATAATTGCTTTGGATAAGTACGTCTATGATAATTTAAAGAAAAATAAAATAGATTCTGTTTTAATTGAACACCCAATGAATGTTAAACGATTTAAACCGTCTAAGAAACCAAAAGAGTTTACTATTGGAACAATGATGACAATGGGTCCAAGTAAGAGAAATGATTTGTTTATAGATTTAGTTAAAAAATATGGGTCAGAATACAAATTTATTACTTGTGGAAAATATAACCAGAAGTTTGAAAATAAATTAAAAGCAGCTGGAATTAAAAGTTATGGATATATTTCTCATGATAAAATGAATAAATTTTATAATTCTATGCATGTTTATTTTGGACACGGTATGGGTGCTAAAGAAGCAATGTCTTGTAGTTGTGTTGCTATTTTAAATGAAGATACAGAACGATTGGTAAAATATCATATTAAAGAGATTTCTCAAAATGTTATGCAAAAAGGAGATGTAATTTCTATAATTAATCGATTGCAATACAAAAAATATTATAATAAGCTTGCGAAGAAGTCGTCAACATTTATTAAAAATAATTATTCGAATGAAATAATAATTCCAAAGATACTTAAGGTTTACAAAGAGCTGATTAAATGAAAAGACTAAAAGAATACAAAAAATTCTATGAAGAAGAAGGAAAGATTATAAGGTGTGACAATACAAATAAAGATACCATTATAAGATTTAAACATATGATATACCCAATTCTTCCAAAAAATCTAAAAAAATAATTGATGTTGGATGCGGTGATGGTTTTTTAGTACATCAGTTAAGGAGAAAGGGTTTTAATGCTTTTGGTGTCGATTTGTCAAAATCGAGAATGGATTATGCAAAAAAGTATGGAAATTATTATACTGTTGGTTCAATTTATAAACTTAAATTTAAAGATAAGGAATTTGATACAGCAATTGTTTCTGAGGTGATAGAACATTTAGATAACCCAGATAAAGCGATGGAAGAATTGAAAAGAATTAGTAAAAAATATATCATAATAACAGTTCCTTATAAAGAAAAATTAATAAGAGAAGTGTGTCCACATTGTCTTAATAAATTTTATCGTAGTGGACATATACAATATTTCGATTTGAAGAGGATAGAAGAAATGATAAATAACCATAAATTAGAAATAGTAAAGGTAAAAAAGATAGCATATTATCCATTCATAAATTTTCCACTACCAATTGCAATAATAGTAAATAAAATTCTTGCTATGATGGATAAGACAACCTATATAGCTGTTTTATGTGAGAAAAAATAAAACGATTAAGCACAGCTGGTCTATCTTTTGGATTTCTTTCTGCCAAATCTATATTTCAAACCATCTTTTAGTATAAAGAAAAATACACCACTAACAACTCTTGCTCCTCTTGGTACTCCATGTATTATGTGATAAGTAACATCAACTGGTACTTGTCCAATTTTTATTTTATTTTTTATAGCAGAAGATAACATCATATTTTCAACAATATATCCTCCTCGTACATTTAATTTGTTTATAATTTCTTTTCTAAATCCTATTAAACCACAATTTGTATCTCTTAATTTTGTACCATATAATAAATTAAATAAACTTCGCCATACAAAATTTCCCATTCTATGTCTAAATGGAACATTTTTCCAATTTCTTTGCCCCATTACAAAATCATAAAGTCTTAAAGCCCTCTCAATTCTTGGAACATCTTTTGCTGAAAATTGTAGATCAGCATCCATAATAATAATGGTTTCAAATGGTTTTTTCTTAATCCATTCAAATGCAGTATAAAGTGCTTCACCTTTTCCTCTATTGGTAGAATGGGTTATAACTGTTGCTCCTAGAGTTTTAGCAACTTCAGAAGTTTTGTCTTTAGATCCGTCGTCGATTAAAAGAATTTGTGAATCATTGGTGTGCTCTTTTATATTTTTTATTAAAGCTGGTATATTTTTTTCTTCATTATACGCTGGTACAATTATAATTGTTTTAGATGACTTCATATATCTTCACATATTCGTTTCTAAATACTTGTTTAAAATGATCCAATCCTTGTCCTTCGGTGAAAAACATTTTAGTAAATACTGTTTCTCTTAACGATCTTGGTATTACTACAACAGTACCGTAATCTTTAGATATCCAAATTGATATTGGAGCAGTTGTTTCACCAATGTTAACATTTAGAACACTAGCCGCGGATGTGATTAGTTCAGGTGTTATTAAATCATTTAAATTAAATATTCTTAATTCTCCGGCTTGATCATAAAATATTACTTCATCAACGATAATACCATTTTTACCTTGAATTATTACTGGGATTGGAAGGCCTTGTACTGTAATAACAATATTTTGGTAATAAAATGCTTGTAGATTTCCAGCATCATCATATTTTACATCACTTCTAGGTACTTGTGAATATAATTCGCAGTTTTGATTTATTCTTGCGTCACATCCGGTTCCAAAATATTGAAGCCATTGGTATTTTCCAATAAGGTCTGCAGAAGCAATCCAGTAAACATTTGGAGATGTTCCACGATATTTATTAATTAAGTTTAATGAAACATCTTCATCTGATGTTGCCATTATTGTACCAAGATCTTTTATTCGGTCGTTTATGTTATAAAAACACGGTTCTGGACAATGTGCCCCGTCTGCAAAATTCCTTCTTTCAGCTAAAGCTGATATCATATGTCCTGGATCCCACCAAGTTCCAACAAGTGATAGTTCTGGTGTCTGGGTTTTAAGGAAGTTCCAAGCATTGTCCCAATTTGGATCCATATCAGGTCCTAGTTGGTTTCCTAATTGCATTCCAATTCCAGCTACGATGAAAATAATTGAGAGTCCAAGTCCTATTGCAAATATTTTTAAATATTCATCTTTTTTACAATGGTTCATAAGATGTCCAAACCCTGCACCAATTAGTATTACAAATAGTGCTGATGTAAATTCTGTAAATCTAACACCTCTAATTGTTGTGTAAATACCAAGTAATAATAGTGTAAGTGTGAATGATAGATTTCTTTTATCTTCATTTTTGAAAGCACTGTATGCACCAATTCCTAATAATGCAATAAATATTATAAACAGAGTATTATCTAAAGGTGCAAATCCTGATACAAATCTTCCCATTGATGTCATCCAACCACTCATGGCAAATATGTTAAACGCCTGAAGTTCTGCAATAGATATGTTTACAATCCATGCTTCTGGTGTTAATGCAAAACCAATTATAGATGGTATCGATAACCATGGTTCTGATTTTAATAGAAATCCAGCTGAGAATATTGCTGCCAAAAGTGCAATCATTATTATAAAGTCTTTTTTAAATATATCTAGAGCCTTTTTCATTTTATCTTTTTGCTTAATTGCTATTTCCATACCTTCTTTAATTATTTCTTTTTTGGTTGAAAATAGTGTTAGAATAAATAGCATAGCAACTGAGATAGCTAATAAAGCATATGAATAAATAAACAGGCCCCATGCTAAAGTAAATGCAACAAATCCGGTGAAAGCATAAGCAAATGATTTAATATCTTTTTTCTTTAACATTAGTAGTCCGAGATAGAGCGTTAGTAATATGAAAAATAAAGCAAGTTGATCAGTATCATATGAACTACCAAATGTTCTGACCAATATTTGTGGAGCTGTTCCTGCAAGTATAGCTGCAATAAGACCACCATATTTATTTGATAATTCTTTTCCAAGTGCAAATGCTGGAAATACTATCATTGCACCATAAACTGCAGCTGCATATGAAGCAGTTGTTTTTAGTGTAAATCCAAATGGGGTTAGTAACCAAAATGCTATTGCTGTTAGATATGACATTAGTGGTCCTAATAAAGTTGCACCAATCGGTCGTCCAACATAATATGTTAATTCATCCCATGCTGGCCAGAAACCCCAGTCAACAAAATATTGTGTAAATCTTAATTGAAACGTAGGATCAAATGATAATATCCTGTCTTCTATTACATTGATAGCTCTAATGTGATATGAAAATAGGAATATTCCTATTAGTGCAATTATCCACCAATATTTCTTCAAATAATCAATAATATTCAAACTAACACCTTATCAAAAATTAGAAAATACAAATATATAAAACACACAAATTGGGGGCTACTAGACTAATTGTCTTCTTCTTCGTCTTCAGGTTGTTCTTCTTCCTCTTCATCCCAAATGCTTTTTATTGACATCATGGCTATTCACCTCAATGTATATAATTTTGGGTAGATTAGGAAAGTATTTAAAGATATCTGCACTTGAAAATGCATAATTAAACCTTTACAATATCTCCCATTTTAGGAGCAATAGCATCAAATCCACGACCTTGTAATTCTTTAGCAAATCTTTGACAATTGTCACCATGCATACATATTACTTTTTTTGGGTTTAGTTTGTTTACAAAATTAAATAAATCATTTCTATCTACGTGGCCTGAGAAATCTAATTGTTCAATCTTCATTTTTAATTTTAGATCTGCATCGTCAGTAACATATCTTCCTGTATCAAGTAAATATCTTCCAGCTGTTTTAGGAATTTGATATCCAACAAAAATCATTGTATTTTTTTCATCACTCCATAGATGTCTAATATAATGTGCTGCAGGTCCGCCATCAATACAACCACCGGTTGTTATTATTGCACAAGGTTGACTTAGTGCTTCTTTTCTTTCATTCTGGTTTCTAATAATTCTTACATTATTCATTGCTCTGGTTAGAGCTTTAGAATCTCTAACAGTTTCTGGATGAGCTAAAGCAATTTCAGTTGCTTGCCTTGCCATACCATCTAAATATACTGGAAATTTTGGTCTAAAAGAGTCTATAGTTAGAAGTATTTCTGCGCTTCTTCCAACTGCAAATGCTGGAATTAGTGCTGTACCTTCATTACTAATTGTATCTGAAACTATTTCCCAAAGTTTCTTTTCTGTTTCAGATCGATTTGGGTGTTCTCTAGAAGCATAAGTTGATTCTGTTATTACAATATCAATATTTTTAAAATCTTTAATATTTGCACCTTTTACTAATCTACTATCTCTTGTGTTAAAATCACTTGTGTATAGTATTCTTTTTCCTTCCATTTCAATTACAAATATAACTGATCCAGGAATGTGTCCAGCACTGTAAACTTCTATTTTAGCATTTTTTGTTTTTATTACGTCTCCATAATTTATCCACCTTTCTCTTCTTTTCATTTTAGCTATTTCACTTTCTTCATAAGGAAGTTTATGACCTTTGATTCTAGCTATTTTTACTGAATCTTTTAGAAGCATATATGATTGTTCAAACGTAGCTGCAGTTGCATAAATTGGGCATTTAAATCTTGTTATTACTGGCATTGATCCAACATGGTCTAAATGTGTATGAGCTAATAGACAATGATCTACTTTTTTTGGTATTATTGGTGGTGTAGCATCTTCTACATTTATTCCAAAATCACATAATATTTTTTCATCTGAATCTAATAATACAGCATTTCTGCCTACTTCTCTAAATCCACCAAAGCACCCTATGTTCATGAGAAACCTTTATGTATCTAAGTTAATAAATGTTTAGTTATGGATGTAAAAGGTAAACTTGAGTTAATTAAGAGAAATACTGTGGAAATCGTTAAAGAGGAAGAGTTAATTGAAGTTCTAAAGAAGAAGAATCCGGTTGTATACTGCGGATATGAGCCTAATGGACCTGTACATTTAGGACATTTTGTAACACTTACTAAGTTAATGGATTTTGAAAAAGCTGGTTTTAAGATTAAGATTCTTATTGCAGATATTCATGCTTTACTTAATAGGAAGGGGGAGGAGGAGCAGATTAAGAAAGATGTAGAAGGATGGATAAAAACAATTAAAGCAGTTGGATTAAAAGCAGAAATTGTTCTTGGTTCTGATTTTCAGTTTAAAGAAGATTATGTACGAGAAATTATGGGCTTAGCACAAGATACAACGATTAAAAGAGGATTAAGAAGTATGCAAGAAGTTGCAAGAGATATTGATAATGCAACTATTTCTCAACTTTGGTATCCACTTATGCAAATACAAGATATCAAAGCTTTGAAATGTGATGTTGCTTATGGTGGAATGGAGCAGAGAAAGATACATATGTTAGGAAGAGATGCATCAAAGTTAACTGGTCATAATTTTGTAGCTGTTCATACTCCTTTAATAACTTCATTAAAAGGACCCGGTCAGAAAATGTCAAAGTCAATTCCAGGTTCATTTATTTCGGTAACAGATAGTGATGAAGTAATTAAGAAAATACTTTCAGGTGCATACTGTCCAGATAAGGAGGTTATTGATAATCCAATTTTAGAAATAAGTAAATTAGTTGTATTTCCAAATATTAAAAAATTAGAAATTAAGAGACCTGAGAAATTTGGTGGAGATTTAGAAATTAAAAGTTATGATGAATTACAAAACCTTTATATTTCAGGAAAAATTCATCCTTTGGATCTGAAGAATACAATTGCTAACGAACTAATTAAGATTATAACTCCAATTAGAAAGAAGTGGTTAGATGCTTGATATAAAATTAATAAGAGAGAGCCCAGAAGTTGTTAGAGAGAGCTGTGAAAAGAGAGGATTTAATTTAAAGTTATTAGACGAATTGATTGAAAAAGATAAACAGTGGAGAGAGTTTAATATTGAAGTTGATAAATTAAAAAATCAAAGAAATATTATTTCTAAAGAAATTTCAGAATTAAAAATACAGGGATCAGGTGCAGAAAGTAAATTAGAAGCAGCAGCAGAAATACCAAAACAAATAGAAACTATTGAAACCAAAACAGATGAATTAAAAGAAAGAATTACCTGGCTTTTAATGAGAATTCCAAATATTTTACACGAATCGGTTCCTGCTGGAACAGACGAAACAGATAATGTTGAAGTAAAGAGATTTGGTGAACTTCCAAATTTCGGTTTTGAACCAAAATCACATTTAGAACTTTTACAAGATCTAGATTTATTAGATTCAGAGAGGGGAGCTAAGGTTTCTGGTAATGGATTTTTTTATTTGAAAGAAGAATTGGTTTTACTTGATCTTGCTTTACAAAGATTTACAATAGATTTTATGCGAACAAAAGGATACAAGTTAGTTGAACCACCATTTATGGTTAATAAGACAGCATTATCTGGAACAGTAAATATTACTGATTTTGAAGATACAATATATAAAATTGAAGATGAAAATTCTTATTTAATTGGAAGTTCTGAAAATTCAATTCTTCCAATGTTTATGAGTGAAACCATTTTAATTTCTGATTTACCAATAAAACTTGTTGGAGTATCTCCATGTTTTAGAAAAGAACTTGGTTCTTCTGGAAAATATACAAAAGGACTGTTTAGAATGCACCAGTTCAATAAGGTTGAGCAAATTATATTTTGTAAACCTGAAGATTCTTATAAATTATTAGACGAGCTACAGAAAAATTCTGAAGAATTATTTGAATTACTTGAATTACCATATAGAGTTGTTAACACCTGTGCTGGAGAGCTAGGAGATAAGCAAGCTAAAATGTATGACCTAGAAATTTTAATGGGTGACGGAGTGTATAGAGAAGAAGGATCGAACTCTAACTGTACAGATTATCAAGCTAGAAGACTTGGTATAAGATATAGAGAAAAGGAAGGTCAAAAACCAATTGGTTTTGTTCACATTTTAAATAATACTTGTATTGCTACTTCTAGAGCAATGATTGCTGTAGTTGAAATGAATCAACAAAAAGATGGTTCAATTAAAATTCCAGAAGTTTTGCAGCCTTATATGAATGGAATAAAGGAAATTGTGAAAAAATAAATAATTTTTGTTTATTCTTTATTGATAGTGAAAATAAACTTTAAGCTGAATTAGCTTTAATTATTACTAAGTTGATAATATGTGTATGGAAATAGATTTTATTGATAAACATACAATAAGGCTTGATAAAAAGCTTAATAATCTAGATCGTTTTGTTATAGATTTTACAAACTTGTTAGAAAAGCATAAAATTAACTATGTGATTATTTCTGGCTATGTTCCTATTTTGTTTGGAAGAACAAGAATAACAGAAGATGTTGATATTTTTGTTGAACACATGGATGAAAGTAAAATTAAAGGTTTTTTGGAGATAGTTGAAGGAGAATATCAGATTCTTAATGTTTCTTCTGGAAAGGCATTTGAGATGTTAAAAGAGAATATAGCTATTAGAGTATCTAGACAAGGCGAAATCTTGCCAAATTTCGAAATAAAGTTTACTAAAACAAAATTTGGGGAACACGCTTTAAAAAACAGATTAAAGGTTTTGATTAGTGATGAGCATGTGTTTATTTCGCCAATTGAACTTCAGATAGCTTTTAAACTATATCTTGGAAAAAGTGATTTGTCTGGAAGAAATAAAGATATAGAAGATGCCTATCATATTTATAAGCTTCTAAAAGAAAAAATTAATATAGAAGAATTAAAGATGTTTATAAAAGAACTGGAAATTGAGAACGTTGGAAGAAAAATATTTGCTGATTTATATGAACGAGATTGAAACAGTTATGAAAATAAATAATAATGAAAGAATAGCTTTTATTGATTATTGGATAGATTTTATGAAAAATAATTCTAATGATGTTTGGTCTGTTGAGCATAACAGATTAATCAACTCTTTGATTGAATAGGTTATTGTTTTTCATCTAAAATACAATAAAGAATATAAGTGATTAATATGCAAAGAGAGTTTATGAAACCAGGGAAAACTAATAAAGAAGATAGGTTAAATTTTGTTAAATTCTGGGCCAATTATGTTAAAACTCATAGTGATCAGGACTGGAGTAAACAACAGAATATGGTTATAGATTCTCAGATAAATATAGAATGATTTCACTTGAAACGTATGAAGAATTTCTTAATTTTTAGAAACGTTTTTGTTAGAATTAGAAAAAAGTCAAAAAATAAATCTTATATATCAATATTTACCATATTCTAAGTATGAATAGGGGCTTATTGTTAACGTTAATTGTAGTTATTTTTTTGATTTCTACCGTAGGTGTAATTGGTGATGTATGGTGGACAGGAACCCCTGATTTTGTGATTAATGAAACAACTTCAGAAAGATACATTTGAAAGTGGGAAAATGTCAATGGGTGAATATAATAATGCAATGTTAAGTTATTCAAAAAGATTAAATCAAGTTGTTAAAGATATAATTAAGTTTGAAACATTAAAAACACATCTATATAGTGTCGGTGGACAAAAAGCACTTTTAGCTGAAAGAAAGAAATTAATTGGTTTACTAAAACAAACACAAACTAAATATTTAACTAAGGGTCATTTTGAAACAAG
>Ga0180732_1001380_pt1 | contig 15196 bp, 25 predicted proteins | sample KR11_01MetaG_FD_148674 | JGI IMG/M metagenome (GOLD analysis project Ga0180732, IMG submission 148674) | Groundwater microbial communities from the Olkiluoto Island deep subsurface site, Finland - KR11_0.1 MetaG | ecosystem: Environmental > Aquatic > Deep subsurface > Groundwater | place...
CGAGATGTTCATGCATGAGGTCAGCGAGTTGAGAGGGGAAATCGCTGACATCAAAGCCACGCTTGCCAGGATGCAGGCTGCGGGATAAGGGGAAATATAGAAAAATCCCCAAAGCATTTATATACTTAATACTCGTTTAAAGCGAAAAAGTACGAAGCGTTAATATAACGCAAGTTGAAGTTGATCAAAGTCGGTTTTGATGAATTGCAGGGCCAATGCGGGAAACGTATGCCCGGAAAAGCATGTAAGTCAAACTCTATTTGTGAAGAACTGATACGCAGGCTGATTGCCTGTAACTTGTAAAAGAATCGTATTAGTGTATTTAAAACACCCGAATAAACAAAACCACCGAATTAATTCGGGGGTATAAGGAGAAATTAAATGTCGCATCCACACAGACCAAGGCGCGGTTCGATCGCATACAGCCCGCGCATAAGAGCACGAAGCGAAATACCGCGCGTGAGAGCATGGCCGGAGAAAAAGGACCCGAAGCTCATGGGTTTTGCAGGATATAAAGCCGGTATGACTCATGTAATAATAACAGATAACGTTCCAAACAGCCTGACTTCAGGCATGGAGATTTCAGTACCAGTTACAATTCTTGAAGCTCCTCCAATGAAGGTAGCAGCCATACGGGTTTATAAGAATACTACGTATGGGGCAGCCGCCATAGCTGAAGCATGGACAACTGAATTGGATAAAGAGCTCAATCGTGCAATGGCAGTTCCAAAGAAGCACGACCTTCCGGCAGCTCTTGCCAAGATCGACCAGTTGATCAAGGATGGGATCGCAAAAGATCTTAGAGTCATCATGTACACCCTTCCAGAAAAGGTGACAGGCATCCCCAAGAAAAAACCCGAGATCATGGAAAATAACATCGGCGGCAAAGAATTAAAAGCGCGATTTGAATATGCCAAGACCCTTCTTGGTAAATCCGTTAATATCAGTGATGTTTTCACGAACGGTGATATAATAGATGTCCTTGCAATAACCACTGGAAAAGGAACCCAGGGGCCGGTAAAACGCTGGGGCATACAGTTGCAGAAAAACAAACATTCAAGAGCAGGCAGCGTTCGAGAGGTAGGAACGCTCGGTCCGTGGCATCCTTCAAGAGTGAGCTGGAGAGTTCCGCAGATGGGGCAGACAGGCTATCACCAGAGGACAGAGTTCAACAAGTGGATAATGCAGATAGGTAAGGACGGTAAGACCGTTACACCCGAAGGCGGCATCCTGAACTACGGCATATTAAGGAATGATTATGTAATTATCAAGGGAAGCGTACCTGGTCCTGCAAAGAGACTGGTCAGAATGCGACCCGCTATCAGACAAAAGAAGACGTTACCGGCTCCAGAACTCACTTATGTGAGTCTTGAGTCCAAGCAGGGGTGAATCCAATGGAAGTAAATATACTAGATTTATCAGGAAAATCCACAAAAAAGATCAATTCCGGACTCTTTGATGAGCCGCTTCGCCCTGATCTTATCAAGAAAGCAGTACTTGCATCCCAGGCTAACCGCCAGCAGCCGTATGGCCCGCACATGTATGCAGGCCTGAGGACATCAGCAGAAGGCTGGGGTCCTGGCAGGGGCGTTTCAAGGGTAGCAAGACTCAGGAACGGCAGCAAAGCAGCAAGGATACCCCAGGCTGTAAAAGGCAGAGAAGCCCATCCGCCGAAACCTGAAGCTGACAGGACTGAAAAGATCAACGACAAAGAGCGCATGAAAGCGATCAAATCAGCGATCGCTGCGACCGGGAATGCACAACTCGTTAAAAAGCGGGGACACAGGTTCCAGGCCCATTTACCTTTAATAGCGGTTGATGAACTTTCCGCTCTAACAAAGACAAAAGATGTCATCTCCTTCATGGAAGCTGTCCAGGTATGGGACGATATCGAAAGAGCAAAAGTCAAGACGATAAGGGCGGGCAAGGGCAAGCTCAGGGGCAGGAAATACAAGCGTTCAAAGAGCATACTGATAGTAACAGCTGAGGATAAGGGAATTTTCAGGGCAGCGCGCAATCTTTCAGGCGTGGATGTCATCACTCACGACAAGCTTAACGCCGAACTTTTGGCCCCCGGAACATCTCCCGGACGCCTGACCATTTATACCGAAGCTGCCATAGCAAAGCTTGAGGAGGCAAATAAATGATCATACATCCGCATGTTACAGAAAAAGCCACGATGCTGGCAGAGCAGAATAATATGCTCCAGTTCATCGTTCGTGTAGATGATACTAAGACCAAAGTGAAAAAAGAGATCGAGGCTCTCTTCAAAGTAAAGGTGCTCAGCGTAAATACGATGATGACGCCAAAAGGAAAGAAAAAAGCCATTGTGGTATTCGAAGATCCGAAAACTGCAACTGAATTAGCCTCAAGATTGGGATTATTTTAGGGTGATAATATGGGACATAGAATTAGAGCTCAAAGCAGGGGAAAGGGTTCTCCGACATACAGGGCACCTTCTCATAAATTCAAAGCTAACCTTGAGCATCTTAAGGTCAGCGAAGGTGTGGTTACTGGAAAGATACTTGAGATCATACACGATACGGCGCGGTCAGCCCCTATTGCAAGGATATCCTTCAGCAATGGAGAAGAGCGGTTGATGCTGGTGCCGGAAGGAGTACGGACCGATCAGATCATCCAGTGCGGGATATCAGTGCCGATTGAACCTGGAAACACACTGACGTTATCAGAAATACCGGAAGGTATACCGTTATGCAACATAGAATCACAGCCAGGAGACGGCGGAAAATTCGCGCGGGCTTCTGGCATGTATGGGATACTCATAGCGCATGACGTGGGAAAGACCATTGTACAGTTGCCCAGCGGTAAGATCAAACGGCTCAACCCAAAGTGTAGAGCCGTAATTGGTGTGGTGGCAGGAGGCGGACGAACTGAGAAGCCGTTCTGTAAAGCAGGCAAAAAATTCCACAGGATGAAGGTAAGAGCAACCAAATGGCCAACGTCAAGAGGCGTGGCAATGAACGTGGTTGACCATCCATTCGGTGGCGGCGGCCAGCAGCATTGTGGCAGGCCAAAGACCGTAGCGCGCGGCACACCACCCGGCAGAAAGGTCGGGTCTATCGCAGCAAGGCGCACAGGAAGGAAGTGAGTAATCCATGGCAAAGAAGATATCATCAAAATTACCAAAAAGGAAAGGCGAATTCACATTCCGTGGAAAATCCATGGATGACCTGCGGAAGTTAAGCCTGGACGAGTTCGCGCTGCTTGTACCATCAAGACAGCGAAGGACGATACAGCGCGGATTATCCGAAGAGCACAAGAAGTTGATGCACAAGGTCAAGATCAAAGACCCGAACATCAGGACGCACCTGCGCGATATGATAGTTCTTCCCGAGATGATCGGGATGAAGATCGCCATACATAGCGGCAAGGAATTCACCCCTGTAGAAATAATGCCCGAAATGGTAGGTCATTATTTCGGAGAGTACGTACTCACGCGAAAGAAAGTTTCACACGGTGCGGCAGGCATAGGCGCAACAAGATCAAGCAAGTTCATTCCATTGAAGTGATCCACATGAAATTAAATTATTCGACAAAATCCGATCCTGAAAAGACCTCAAAAGCGATAGGTAAGGAACTTCATATATCAAGAAAACAAGCGCATGAGATATCATCCGCGATAAAAGGTATGAAGGTGAATATTGCAAGAGGCTTCCTTGAAAATGTAGTTGTGCTGAAACAGGCAGTTCCCTATAAGAGATATGTCAGGGACACCCCTCACAAGAGAGGGATGTGCACAGGCAGGTATCCGCAGAAAGCCGCAAAGGAATTCCTTAAGGTATTGCTGAATGCAGAAAACAATGCGAAGTACAAGGGGCTTGATGCTGAGAACCTGAAAATAACCCACGTTGCTACAAAGAAAGGGCATACTTTCAGGGGATCATTCCCCAGAGCACAGGGCAGAGCGACGCCCAAGAACCAGGATACCGTCAGTGTTGAAATGATACTGGAGGCGCAATAATGGGAGTTGAACGCAAATTCGTAAAGAGTGGACTTGATCGGGCGCAAATTGCTGAATACTTCAGCAAGCAGCTTGAGCGCGCGGGATACGGCGGGATGAACATCAACCGCACTCCCATGGGAACACAGGTCACGATATTCGCCGAAAAACCCGGCATGATCATCGGAAAAGGCGGAAAGACCATACACAAGCTCACCCATGACCTTGAGGCGATTTTCCGTATTGATAATCCTCAGATAGATGTACAGGAAGTCAGGATACCTGAACTGAACGCGCAGATGATGGCATCGCGGCTTGCGTCTGCCATCGAACGCGGACTTTACTTCAGGAAGGCAGGTCATAACATGCTGCGAAGGATCATGGAATCAGGGGCTCTGGGGTGCGAGATCGACATCGCAGGGAAACTGACAGGTCCGAGAAAAAGGACAGAGAAATTCGTTGCAGGCAATATGCTCCATGCAGGCAACCCTGCTATGGAACTTGTCGACAAAGGATTTGCCATCGCGATCAAAAAGCTGGGTATTATAGGATGCCGCGTGCGGATAGTTCCTCCCTCGGTCAAACTTCCGGGCAGGTTCAAGACAGTAAAGGGCGCAGAGCCTCAGGCTGAAGTATCTAAGGAAGCAGGCATCGCAGATCTTGTAAAGAAGCCGGGTCAGGGTAAACCTGAAACCCCTGCAGTGAGACAAGAGCCCAAACCAAGAGATACAGTTGTATCTGAACCTGAGGAAAAGACAAAACAACAGGTTGGAAGTCCTTCAGAATCTAATCAAGGACATGAAGGTCTGGAAGGAAATATCGAAGACAGAATGCATGGCGATGTAAAAGAACACAAGCATTCAGGATATGAATACTGGCATCCAGCTTCCCGCACACATAAGACGGAGGAAAACTGATGGCAATACTTCGAACTGAAGAGATCAGGAAAATGAATGCTATTGAACAGATAGAAGAACTGGACAAACTCAAACAGGAACTCATACGGGAACGCGCCATTGCTTCGGCAGGAGGCGCCCCTGAGAGTCCTGGAAGGATCGGAGAGATCAGAAAAACAGTCGCACGAATAAAAACAATACAAAAGGAGCCTAAAAAATAATGAAACTTGTTCCACAAAATATCATACACCATGAACTCATAGGTCTTGATATCAGAGTAGTGGACAGTACGAACAATTCCCTCTGCGGTATAGAGGGGCGCATAGTCGATGAAACAAGGAACATGTTTAAAGTGGAAACAGATGACCGGGAGAAAATGATCCCCAAATCCGGGTCATCTTTTATATTTACGATCCCATCTTCACATCGAACGAATGACGGTAAACGTTACTTGCCGTCTAACATAAAAGTCGATGGAAGATTATTGCTCTCGCAACCCGAAAATAGAATTCAGACCAAATTCAGAAAGAAATTCAGGAAATAACAGAGGTATTAATAATGACACGTGATATCGGGCTGGATGTTCAACAGCCAGCAAAAGAATGCATTGATCCGAAATGTCCGTTCCATGGAGTACTGCCTGTAAGAGGACAGGTGCTCAGCGGAGTTGTGGTCAGTGATAAAATGAACCGTACAGTTGTAGTGCAGAGAGCATTTGTGAAAAAGAATGTTAAGTATGAGCGATATGAAAAACGAAAAACCAAGGTTCATGCTCATAATCCTCCCTGTTTAAACGCAAAAGAGGGAGATAATGTAATGATAGCAGAATGCAGACCGCTTTCCAAAACAAAGTCGTATGTTGTAATTGAGGTGGCAAAATGAAAGGAATGAAAGCAAAGATCCCGCGAGCTTTAAACAACGCGACTCGAATGGAAGTTGTAGATAATACAGGAGCGCGGGTAGTAGAAGTAATTTCGGTATTGAAATACCGCGGCGTCAAGAACAGATACCCACGCGGAGGTATTGGAGATACCTTCATCGTGAGCGTTAAGAAAGGGACGCCTGAAATGAGAAAACAGATGTTCAAGGCCGTTGTGGTTCGCCAGAAAAAAGAATTCAGGAGACCGGACGGATTACGGGTTTCATTTGAAGATAATGCCTGCGTGATAGTAGATGATGAAGGCGTGCCGAAAGGAACAGAGATCAAAGGACCGGTAGCCAGAGAAGCGGCTGAACGGTATTCAAAAATAGCCTCAGCTGCATCGATAATAGTGTAGGTGGATGATCATGACCTCAACACAGCCTAGAAAACAGAGAAAATATAGATATCAGGCGCCGCTCCACTTAAGGCATAAATTCCTTGGGGCCTTGCTAAGCGAAGCTCTTAAAGAAAAACATAAGATAAAAACCATTCCAGTCAGGATGGGCGACACCGTTAAATTATTACGGGGCGACCACAGGGGCACAGAAGGAAAAGTAGCGAGCGTTGACCTTGTTAATATGACCATTACCGTTGACGGCGTTACTGTGACTAAATCAGATGGTACCGAGGTGCCACGACCAGTACATCCCTCGAATGTGATGATTACAAAATTAGAAATTAAAGATAAAAGACGCTTGGGTGATTAAATGGGCAGACATCAGAGAAGAATTTCGGCTCCAATTTCATGGCCGATAGAAAAAAAGACACATGCGTGGGTAGTCGGCGCGAACGCCGGTAGTCATTCCATGCAAACCGGCATTCCATTACTAATTGTTGTAAGAGATATGCTAAAGCTTGCGACTAACAGCAGGGAAGCCAGGAAAATAATCAATGAAGGAAATATACTGGTAGACGGCGTACCCAGGAAAGATTATAAATTCATGACAGGATTATTCGATATAATCTCACTTCCTGCGATCAATCAGCAATACTGTGTCCTGCTGGATGGAAAAAACAGGTTCAAACTTAATAAACAAGAACCTGGTGTGGCTAAGATCTGCAGGATAAACGACAAGACCATTATGAAAAAAGGAGCTGTCCAGCTTAATTTGCATGATGGAAGCAATATTCTGGCATCCAATGACTACAAGACATTTGATACGGTTTTGCTGTCTTTACCTGACAGGAAGATATCAAAGCATTTACCCTATAAAGTCGGCAATCTTGCCATCGTGATCGGAGGCGAACATTCCGGAGAGATGGGAACGATAAAGCAGATACGCAAAGTACGCGGGTCAGGGACGAACATGGTAGTGTTATCCAACGAGTGCGAATTCGAAACCATTGAGAGTTATGTATATGTGATAGGCGAAACAAAGCCTGAGATCAAGGTGGTTTAAATGAATCCAATGAGATTGCTTTCCATTGATAAGGTCACAGTTCATATCGGAACTGGAGAAAGCGGTGAGCGTTTGACTACCGCAGAAAAACTGCTCCAGACGATCGTGAAGCAAAAACCAGTCAGGGCAATGTCGAAGAAGACTATCCCGGCTTTCTCGATAAAGAAACATGAACCCATAGGATGCAAGGTCACTCTGCGGGGAAGTAAGGCTTCTGGTTTCTTAACTACAGCTTTTAAGATCGTCGAGAACAGGCTCAATGCATCCCAGTTCGATGCTAACGGTAATTTTTCATTCGGTGTAGAAGAACATACAGATTTCCCGGGAATGAAATACGACCCGTCAATAGGTATATTCGGGATGGATATTAGCGTAGCGCTGAAAAGAGCTGGATACAGGATAAGCAAACGAAAACTCGAAGTTCACAAGATACCGCGGACTCACAGGTTGACCAAAGAAGATGCTATCTCTTTTGTCAAAGAAAAATATGGTGCGGAGGTAGTTTAGATGGAACGAAGTAAGAAAAAATTCGGAGGAGGAGCTAATGCCTGCAAACGCTGCGGTAGAAAACAGGGGCTTGTTCGAAAGTACGACATATACCTGTGCAGGCAGTGCTTCCGTGAAATTGCATACGATATGGGCTTTGAGAAGTATACATAGGTGATTCTGATGTTAATAGATCCACTTGCAAATGCATTATCAGTAATAAAAAATGCCGAAGATACAGGCAAACCTGAATGTACTATCAGCCCCGCTTCAAAACTTATTGGAAGCGTGCTGAAAGTCATGAAGGATAACGGATACATCGGTGAATTCGAATTAATTGACGATGGAAAATCCGGCGTATTTAAGGTACAGCTTAGAGGAAAAATCAATAAGTGTGGAGTGATCAGACCACGACACGCTGTCAGGAATCTTGAATTCGAGAAATGGGAAAAACGATTCCTGCCGGCAAGAGGTTTTGGTTCGATCATCCTGACCACATCGGATGGCGTAATAACCCATTCCGAAGCCAGAGAGAACGGCATCGGTGGGCAGTTACTCGCTTATGTTTATTAGGTGATTGTTATGGAAAATATGAGAACAATCGAAATCCCGGAAGGCGTGAACATTACTATTGACAATATCAAAGTAGTGATATCAGGCCCTATCGGGCAGATACAGAGGGACATGTGGTATCCTGGGATCACAATAAAGAAAGATGGTTCCAAATTAGTTATAGAAACCGGAATACCAAGAAGAAAACAACTGGCAATGCTGGGTACGTTTGAGTCCCATTTGAAAAATATGATGACTGGAGTGACTAAGGGATATGAATATACGATGAAAGTGGTATATTCCCATTTCCCGATCCAGTTGAAGACAGAGGAAAATAAAGTAATGATCAATAATTTCCTTGGTGAAAAGAAATCAAGAAAAGCCAGTATCAAAGGCAGCTCAAAAGTCACTATAAAAGGTGACCATGTGATCATTACCGGCATTAATAAAGAAGATGTCGGGCAGACCGCAGCCAATATCCGTCAGGCCACAAAGATAAAGAGATTCGATCCCAGGGTGTTCCAGGACGGAGTTTACCTTGTGGAACAGGGGACGTGAAAACATGGAAGAAGATGCAATAAAACAGCTCACGACCCTTGATGGGGTTGGAAAAGCCAAGGCAAAATTACTCTACGATGCCGGTTATGAGACAATAGGATCAATACAGAAAGCAGATGTAGATGAAATATCAGCTATCAAAGGTATTGGAGAAAAACTTGCTGAAAAGATCAAGAAATCTGCTGGCGATGTAGAACCGGAAGTAGAGGAAAAAACCGTAGCTATCATAGAATCTCCGAATATCCTTATAAAAATGGATGATGAGACAAAGAGACTTCTTGATGTCAGAAAGTACCAAAAAAGCAAGAAGCCGCACTTTTTGCAGACAGATTCTCACAAGAAAAAGAAACTTGAAGACAAATGGAAAAGACCTGACGGCATTCATAATAAGTCAAGGTACAGCCATAAAGGAAAATGCCCCAGGGTTGAAAGGGGTTTCGGCAGTCCGGCGCTCGTCAGGGGACTTCATCCTTCCGGGTTTAAAGAAGTTGTTGTCAAAAACCCGAAAGACCTTGATTCCCTGAACGTGGAAAAAATGGCAGGCATGATCGCCCATACCGTGGGCGCAAGAAAGCGTTACCTGATTGAGAAAAAGGCTGCTGAACTTGGACTTAAAATATTGAATCCCACACGGAGGGGAAATTAACATGACAGATCTTGCAAACCAGAGACGATTGGTAGCAGAAGTAATGGATATTGGAGTTAACAGGGTCTGGATGGAACCCGAAGCTTCAAAGGACATTGCTGCTGCCCTGACGCGCGAGGATATTCGCAAATTGATCGAAGAAGGCAAAGTTGGAAAAAGAGCTATCAAAGGAGTTAGCCGAGGACGTGCCCGCAAGGTCGATGAAACACGCGAATACGGACACAGGAAAGGACAAGGTTCAAGAAGCGGAGCTAAGGGTGCGCGAAGGCCAAAGAAGGAACAATGGATGAAGAAGATACGTGCACTACGCAGTTTGCTTTGCGAGTTACGGGATAACAAGAGCATTGATACTTCCACGTACAGGAAACTGTACCGTAAAGCCAAAGGTGGAGAATACAGGAGCAGGGCGCACCTTAAAACTCACATTGAACAAACCAAAGTAAAGGGGGTCTGATCATGGCGACAGGAGCAAGATACAAGGTCCAGTTTAGACGAGTCAGATCGGGAAAAACAGATTACAGGGCAAGAAAGCAGCTGGTAATTTCCAGAAAACCAAGGCTTGTAGTGAGAAAAAGCCTGAAAAATATGAACGTACAACTGGTAATACCTGGAAAAGAAGGCGATGCTACACTGGTTTCTGCAAATACCGTTGAATTGAAGAAATATGGATATTCCGGCGGGACAGGGAACCTGCCATCTGCTTACCTTACAGGATTACTGCTAGGTTTCAGGGCAAAGAAAAATGGACATGTAGAGGCTATACTTGACCTTGGAAAATATCACGCCACAAAAGGCGGACGGGTTTTTGCAGCTCTTAAAGGAGCGGTAGATTCAGGTATTCTAATCCCTCATGATCCTGAGATATTCCCAAGTGAAGAAAGGATCACTGGAAAAAGCATTGATAAACACAGAAAATCAGACATATCAGTGCAGTTTGAATCTGCGAAGCAGAAGATCCAGAGCGAATTCAGGTGAATAATATGAGAGATAGAGAATTCAAAGATTATGAAGTAGAATGGGTGCCTCAAACAAGGCTCGGTAAACTTGTCAAAGAAGGGCAGGTGACGACCATGAGTGAAGCTCTAGAATCCGGACTTCCAATCAGGGAATCAAAGATCGTGGATGCACTGATACCGGAAATAAGAGATGAAGTTCTTGATATAAACATGGTACAGAGAATGACTGACTCTGGAAGAAGAGTGAAATTCAGAGCCACGGTAATAGTTGGCAACGGCGATGGTTTCATCGGGATCGGTGAAGGCAAGGACGTTCAGGTAGGTATCGCTATAAAAAAGGCGATAGATACAGCTAAGATGAATGTCAAAGCTATAAAGAGAGGATGCGGTTCATGGGAATGCGGCTGCGGTCTCGGACATACTGTGCCATTCACGGTTGAGGGAAAAGTCGGAAGCGTGACAGTAGAACTTATACCAGCACCGCGGGGACTGGGCCTTGCTTCAGGCGGAACTGCCAAGAAGGTGCTTGAGATAGCAGGCATAAAAGATGTCTGGGCGCGGGCGACCGGAGAGACAAGGACGACCCTTAACTTTGCACGAGCGACATATAATGCTCTTATAAGGACCACTACTATGAAGGTGAAATAATGTACGCTTTAGTAAGACTCAGAGGTGGCGTGAAGACAAGGCAGGATATCAAGGATACTCTTCAAATGTTGAGACTTGACAGGATTAACCACTGTGTACTGGTACCTGAAACAGACAATTATCAGGGCATGATTCGCAAAGCAAAAGATTATATCGCATGGGGGAACATCAATCCTGAAACCCTTGCACTGATACTGAAGAACAGGGGAAAACTGGAAGGCAGGAAAGCTCTCACAGAAGAATACCTGAGCAAGAACACAAAATTCAAGTCTATCGATGAACTGGCAAAAGCAATATGTGAAGGAACAGCTTCGATCGATGATGTTCCGAAACTAAAACCGGTTTTCAGGCTGCATCCGGCAAGAAAAGGGCTCAGGGGCACTAAGAGAAATACTCTCGAAGGAGGATCCCTCGGATTCCACGGCGCTGAAATTAATTCACTGATCAACAAGATGAGGTAACAATCATGAGCAAGCAAAAAACAAAGAAATTCCGCGGAAAGAGATCGTTCGGCGGCGGGACTCACAAGAACAGACGTGGTGGAGGAAGCCGTGGAGGACGCGGGAATGCAGGCACATGCAAGCATCACTTCGTAAGGTCAATGCAGCGGGGCTTGAGCTTTGGAAAGCACGGTTTCAAGAGACCCCTGTGTACTGCAAGCGATAAGGTCATTGTCAACATCGGTGAACTCGATGAAGCCATTGAACAGCTTGTGGCAGACAAGCTCGCTGAAAAAAAAGGGAATGCGTATCATATCAACCTGGCAAAACTCGGCATTGAGAAAGTGCTTGGAACCGGAATTGTATCAAAATCCCTTTTCATTACAGCGTCTGAGTTCTCCTCTGTTGCCAAACAGAAAATAGAGGACGCAAAAGGAAATGCGATAGTGTTATCTGAAAAGACAACTACTGAGTAAACAATATGGCTTTCGAAAGTCTCGCACCCCTATTGAACAGATTACCTGCTGTTAAACGACCTGAAGGACACGTACATTTCAAGAAGAAACTGGGCTGGACGCTTGGTATCCTTGTGCTGTATTTTGTCCTGGCGAACATACCTTTGTTCGGGCTTGATAAGAACTCAATAGACCTGTTCGAACTATACCGGGCGTTCTTTGCAGGCGCGTCAGGTTCGCTCATGGTGCTTGGTATAGGGCCTATTGTTACTGCTTCTATCGTACTGCAGTTGCTTGTTGGAGCAGGCGTAATAAAAATGGATTTGAGCGACCCGCATCAGCAGGCTATTTTCCAGGGGTTGCAGAAACTTCTTGTATTCGTGATGATAGTTCTGGAAGCGCTGCCGCAGATTCTCGGTGGTTACATGCTTCCCGATGCGGGGCTTGCTGCAATGCTCGGCGTCCCTACGAGTTATATCACTATACTGCTATTCATCCAGATATGCATCGGAGGTACTCTTATCCTTTATATGGATGAGATCGTTTCTAAATGGGGCATAGGTTCAGGTGTGGGATTGTTCATTATCGCTGGTGTGTCCCAGCAGATAGTTACTGGTATCTTCAACTGGAAAGGTGATGAGACAGGGCTGCCGATAGGACTTATCCCTAAATGGATATATCTTGCAGGTCCGGACTCTCCCATTCCAGGGCTGGATTACCTCGCGACAGCAGATGGGATGCAGTATATGCTTATCCAGGGCGGCATTCTGGCTCTTGTCAGCACAGTTGTAATCTATCTGATGGTGGTGTTTGTGGAAAGCACGCGCATCGAGATACCGCTGGCACATGCTGCGGTGCGCGGCGCACGCGGACGATTCCCGGTGAAGCTTATCTACGCAAGTGTTCTTCCCATGATCCTTGTGAGGGCGCTGCAGGCAAATATCCAGATGATAGGACTTCTCCTTTCAAGTAAAGGTATTACGATACTGGGAGAATACAAACAGGGAATCCCTGTTAGCGGACCTATGTATTATCTCGCTCCTATCAATAGTCCCAGCGACTGGATACCATCTCTTGTTGAGTCACAATTCACAAGTGTTGCAGCAACGCCGCCTGAAGTCTGGCAGATCGTGCTGCACGTATTGACTGACGCTTTCATGCTGATAGGTGGAGGTATCATCTTCGCTCTCTTCTGGATCGAAACGACAGGTATGGGCGCAAAGAAGGTGGCTGAGAAGATACAGAAGTCGGGTATGCAGATACCTGGCTACCGTCGAAGCAGCGGGACGCTTGAGCGGGTAATGCAGCGATATATCCCCAAGGTGACGATCATTGGCGGCGCTTTCATTGGTTTTCTCACGCTTCTTGCAAGCCTTATGGGTACGATTGGAGGGGCGGGCGGAACTGGATTGCTGTTGACCGTGAGTATTATGTACAGGCTGTATGAGGATATCGCCAGCCAGCAGATGATGGAAATGCATCCAATGATGAGAAGCTTCTTTGGAAAGGAATAGAAGAAGCATCCATCTTTTTTTTATTTTTTTCCTGCTATCCTGAATAAATTAAAAGGCAAAATTTTTAAGTGTCAGAGACAATGTCTCGCCCATGATAAGGGTTTCAGACATAACGGCCTATCTCAAATGTCCCAGGATGTGTTATTTTTTAAATAATGGGCATGAACTTATTAAAGAACCCAATGTGGATTACGTGCAGCGGTTACTGCTTAAGGAACTTGCCTTGACCTATGGTTCGGCGCTTATGACTGGAGACACACTCTCTGCCCTTAATAATGAACTTGACCGGGTATCAGAAGAGATACGAGTCATTTATCGGTCTGAACTGGCTGGAGTTGACGATAGCGCGCTTGCGAACGCTGCCTCTGGCGTTCGGAACTGGCTTGGTGATATCTGCCCGAACCTGTCTTATGATTTCTATGCTTTGCCCTGCGAGTCAGATACTGCACTTCGATCCGATAAATTCGGGTTGGCAGGAAGCCCTGATAAGTTTATAACGATAGGGGATGAACTTGTCCCCTCAATAATCAAGGCAGGTTCCATGCCTGAGAACGGAGTATGGAAGAGCGACAGGGTGCAACTGACCGCATACGCTATCCTTGTGGAAGCGATATATAATAGAGTTGTAACACGTGGATTCGTTGAATACGCGCGGTGGGGTACAGTGAGGGAAGTAACGATAAAACGGCATGAACGAAGGTCAGTCCTTCAGTTGAGGGACAGGGTCAGAAAAATAAAAGAGGGATTCATGCCTGAAAAACCGCGGGATGCGCCATGTGAGAGATGCGGGTTCAAAGGGATTTGCGATGTGAAATCTACTCTTGCATCAAGATTTTTTTGATATTTACTGGAAGAAATACTGGCAAAAATAATAATAAATAGTATAAGATTTAATAATCATAAGGACATTTTGAAGTTAAATGAATAAGGGTAATATGTCATACATAAAAAGAATAACAATGAGATCCATACTGCTTGTTGCGGTTATTTTTGCTCTCATCAATTCAGCATCCGCCCAGGTTGAAATAATCGACTATTTTTCAGACTTCACAAGCAGTGATGTCACGATAAATTCCACTTCTGACATTCAGGGCAAAGCGGTCTTTGAATTATCTTATGCGGGAAGCCCTGTGGAATCCTATGAGGTGCCTATTGACCTGAAAGCAGGAGGTTCTGCAACAAAGGTGATATTATGGGAGAATAAACCACAGCATGATTACTATATGGCAAAAGTTAGTATTTTCGATAGCAGTCGGCTTTTATCCAGCGCCTCATACCAGGTGTCCTACGGTACTGTGTCTTTGCCCAGCTTCCATGTGGTGGATTTCTCATCTACAAATACTGGAGTGCAGCTTCTGCTTCGACCCTTTAATCCCACATCAGTTGATATAAAAATCGAACTGCTGGATAACAACGATATTGTCTATTCTAATGTAAAAGATAACGTATACCTGACGCTGAACCAGGAGGTCAGGATGACATGGCCTTTCCTGCTCACGGGGAACAAGAAATATACAGTCCGCGCCAAAATATACACCAAAAGGCTCAATGCCGCCCCACTGATCAACACCTATGTATCGCATTTTACAGCCACAGACGATGTTGAGATACTGCACGACGATGTGGAAGTTGATGAATACGGCGCGAGCGTGACCATCCGTGGGAACTCTCAGGTACCTTTTGACGGCGCCATTGTCGTGAACGCAAAAAACAAAGCCACAGGCGAGACAAAGACATACAGCCAGGCGCTTGAAGAGATACT
>Ga0180732_1001381_pt1 | contig 15190 bp, 27 predicted proteins | sample KR11_01MetaG_FD_148674 | JGI IMG/M metagenome (GOLD analysis project Ga0180732, IMG submission 148674) | Groundwater microbial communities from the Olkiluoto Island deep subsurface site, Finland - KR11_0.1 MetaG | ecosystem: Environmental > Aquatic > Deep subsurface > Groundwater | place...
TTAGATGAAGCTAAAAAAGGACATAAAAAATGGTGTGACGCAATGGCCAAAAAACCAAAACAATTGGTAGATGTTTCTAGAAGTACAGCGGCACAATTATGTAAAGATGATACATTAATTTTTAAAAGAAAAGGCTTAAAATAAATATACTGCGGAATATTTTAATTGGTAAAATGCAAGACTTTGACTCTTGAGTTCGGGGTTCAAATCCCTGTTCCGCAGCATAAACAAAATGCAACCATAGAAATTCTCAACATTTTGATGCCTGTAACTGTACTGAATGCCAAAAGAAAAGAGGTTATAAAGAATGAAAGAAATATATGCTGAAAAAATAGGATCACATATAACCTATTCAACTTATTGGAGGAACCAAATGACACGACAAGAAGCAAATAATAAAATTGCTGAGACCCTAAAGAACTCAAAAATATCGTTTACTCTACGGAGAGGGGATATTGGATATAAAGCATACAAATGTACTATCTCATCAAAATCAACAATAATTGCTGAGGGTATTGCTATTTATGCTCCAACAGATATATTCTCTCAGAGAAAAGGAAAATCACGAGCAAAGGGACGCGCAATGCAAGCCTTATTTCATAAAATAACAGGTAAGGGTAATTATGTGGCTCCAGTAAGACCTTGGTTGCAGGCAATGTTTGGAAAATTTTTATGTGGTCAAGATCATAAAACTCAAGATGCCTATAAAGGGATGGCATATGAAATTTAGTATACGCATATTCAATAAAACAATAATCTTATTAAATTTGTAAAAAGGAAATGCTCTTGATTGGTCAGGAAGCCATAAAAAAAGATCTCGAAATGCAGGTCAATACATCTATTGCAACCAATAATATTTTAGAACCAGTATTTTTTGGTGGCGGATATGGACTGGGGAAAACCACTGCTGCTTATTGGCTTTGTCAATTAATCCAACAAAAATTAGGGTCAGATGTTTCATTTATTAAAACATTGGGCGGTGAATTATCTAATGTAGATGATCTTTATTATTTTATAGCAGATATACCACTGAGGCCAACATATAAAATAAGATTTATAGATGAAGCACATGCGGTTAATCGCAAAATGGTAGCTACGTTCAATCAATTTATGGATTCTTTGAAAGACGGAATGGAAATTAGAGGTAAAACACATTCTCCATGCACTTTTATATTTGCCACAGAATTCAAAGAACGTATCCAATCTTCGCTGTTAAGTCGTTTTACCCATTCTTATACATTAAAGTATTATACCAAAGAAGAACTGGTAGAGGTAATGCAATTTCATGTTGATAAATTAAAGGATAAATTTGATTTCCAATACGAAATAACAGATGAAGCACTGATGTTTATTTCCGAAAGAAGTAGGCGTATTGCTCGTTTTGCTGTTAATTATCTAACACGTTGTCTAAAAGAAGCAAAAGAAATGGACAGACCATTGGATAAGTCGATGGCAGAGACTCACTTTCAACGCAATTTGATAGGTTCTTATGGGTTATTCCCCCAAGAACAGGCAATGCTATATCATTTGTATATCATGACAACAAAAGAACAAACAGGCAAAATACATCCTTTATCTGCAATACGTTTGGCCGAACAGCTTAATATGAAAAGGGAAGAAATAACTAAAATGTATGAGCCTTATTTGAACTCTAAACATTTCATAGAGATAGTGACAGGAGGAAGAATACTGACTCCATTGGGTGTTGCTTTCGTTGAAAAAGAGAAAGTTAATTTGAAAGAAATTTATAACAAATGGACAAGTGGGGAGTTAATCTAATGTCAATACAATTCATTGAGCCAAAAATAGCATCAATCACAGAACCTACAATTCTAGTTGATTTATCGAATGGTCATCAAATTAGAATTGCAATCAGGGGAGAGAATAGTAATGTAAATCAATATATAGAAGTATATAATCAATCTACACAAAACGTAGTTTATTTATGTGACTTATCTGATTGGCCATTTTTAATTACAAAAATAAATGATTTAATCATCACGAATAAAAAAGATCAGCAAAAACAATATGAAAAAATGGTGTCACCAAACAAGGGGTAATTATGTCAAAACACAAGCAGAGGAGTTAATATGAAAGTGATTAAAGACTTTATCAAAAAACATCCGTCAGCTATCGTAGGCATAATTGGCCTGATATTAATTTGTATCGGCATTTGTGCTAAGGCTGGAATATTTACTGGATTAATAGCGATTGGTATATTAACTTTAATAGTAGTTGCAATATTAGAATATAATTGAGAGCATATTGGTCCATGATAAAAAAGACTTGACAAATCAGAAAAAAGTGTTATATTGTAGTATGGTTGACTGAATCTGGCCATGTGGGGAGTCAAGTGGCTCCCCTTCTCCCCTCATAACATAGCTCCCCTCAAGAGGTTATGACAACTGGTAACGTTCGACAACTTTGTGGGTAATCCCGCAGCGGTAAAGCGCATCCGACAAATGATAGCAGACGGTTCACTGCCTCATCAGCTTATCATCACAGGTATATCGGGTATTGGCAAGAGCACGATAGCCAAGATCATCGCTCAGGAGCTTCAAGCTCCCTTCATCCTCTTCAACGTCGCTGACTTGACAGGCATTGATAACGTCCGCGAACACATCATCCAAGAATACAAGAAAAATCCTATAGGTCATTCATCTAAAGTTTTTATTCTTGATGAGATCCATAAGTTCTCACAACCCGCACAGGAATGTCTACTTACTCCGCTAGAAGAAAATTCAAATACTTATTTCATTGCATGTACGACTGAGCCTGAAAAGATTAAGTCTACATTACGTAAACGGTTCACAGAAATAAGATTGCTCCCACCTTCTTCAATTGATCGTATGCAATTACTGAATCAATTGCCATATATAGTCCACCAGGATGTAAAAGATTATATTGTAAATATTACAATTGATTTACGTACAGTAGAAAATTTAGCTAACTTATGCAACGGAATATCATTAGAAGAAGCTAAAATTTTATGTGTTTCTTACTCAGAATCTAAACAGGCTATTGACATTGTTAAAGGTTTATTAACAATTTCTAATATAGACAATTATTTTGAGTTATTAAAAAAATATGGAGAAGGTGATGGTAATTGGTCTAATTTTTTATATACATTAATTAACTATTACTCTGTCGTGTTGATGAATAAACGTTCTACCATAGTGAAGAACTTAAAAGAATATAAAACGCTTTCAGAATTAACTAAACCAATTCAAATAGGCTGTGAGAAAGCGCGTGTTTACTACCTTTCTTATTTGATATTTTTAACATTGAAAGGAGGATAGGAGTCTATGGGATGACATGACAAAAAAGGAAACGTTCAATTATGTGATGCTCCAACAAATGAGCACTGTCGTATTCTTGAAAACACTGAATAAAATATTACACGGTGAATCAAGATACAAAACCACGAAAGGTGATTACCTTTCATTCGAGAGGATTGATTATGAGATGGACAAAAGATGAAGAAAAAGCACTGAGAAAAGTTTATAGAAACAATAGCAATACTGAAGTTGCAAACATTATTGGACGTTCTCGCAGTGCCGTTCAAAAGAAAGCTTCACAGCTTGGTATTACTAAAACTAAAAAGTATATGAATTCATTGAGGAAAAATAATGCCACAAACAGGTAAGGTTTATTTCGAAGGAAAGGTTATCTCCAAATCTGAATTAGGAACCACAAAAACCAACAGTGCTATGATTAATTTTGGATTTACTTATAATGTTTCCAAAAAGTCAGGCGAAAGTTTCAAATGGGAACCGGTTATTTTGGATGGGGATAATCGTCTATGGGCGTTTGGGGACAGTGCCAATATTATAGCCACTGTGGATTCTAACCAAAAAGTAGCACTCGATTGTGATCTGCAAGTACGTAAGATTGGGGATAATGATCGCATTGGTTTGATTGTTAAAAAAGTACAGGTATTTGCTTCTGCGGTAAAACCTGCTCCTCCTAAACCAGTGGAATCAGGATTTGACCCTCCTGCAGAACCATCCGATGATGGATTGCCATTTTAAGGGTATTTGGGGGGAGAAATCCCCCCATATATAATTAAAAATGTTTACGAAAACAAAGGAATAAAATGAGTGACTTCGATCATAACGACTATTTGAAGATAATGAATGATGTGGCACATACTTTTTCTGAAATAGGACAAGCATTGATTAGATATTTAGATAATGCCACTCGTATAGCTGAAGAAGCTAAAAATGAATTGAAAAATTTGAGAGAAGCATGTGATAAAAAATAAAATCACACTCACCTTCAAAAAATGGAAGTAAATAAACATATGAACAAAGAATTTTTAGATAAACTACGGCTGCAACTTCCCATCGAAGCTGTTACTTCAAAGGGTAAAGCTAAAGGTTTTATTACTGGTGAAGAAATAGAATTGATGGGCTATAAATGGCAACACATAGTGATCCATTTGGATAATAATTTTGACTGGGAATTTGAAATTAAAAACACTTGGTCAGATGAGAAAAATTGGTATGTACATGGTAGATTAACCCTGAACATTAAAAAAACTCAGGACGATGGTATATTTGATAACTATAGTTACAGAGAACAGATAGGATCTGCAGAACGTAAGAAAACAAATGATGGTTATGCTCTTAAGGGAGCAGTAGATGATTGCTTATCTCGTTGTTGTGCGATGTTCGAAATCGGAATGACAGCTTATTTAGGACAAGAAACTCGTAAACCTATTGGAGGGAATGAACAAGTTAAAATAATGGCTTATATGGAAAAGCATAATCTGGACGTTCAACAATTCAGAGATAAGTTACTTGAAAATGGTTTTGACAATGTTGTTGCCCTTAACGAGCTTCCAGATTTGTCGCCAGAAAATGCTGAAAGTATATGGAAGTTTATCGTAAATAGTAGAGGGAAAGCCATCATGAAACCCCTTGAAGAAACATTTGACTATGAATTGTGTAATGCAGATTTTGGTCGTGTAACCGGATTGGTAAATAGATTCGGAACAGATATTGTTAAGGAGGCTATCAATAAGTTCGTGAATTGTAAGGGTGTGAAGCCAGAAACTATCCAAAAACGTCAAGAACTAATGACTTCAGAACCGCAAGCAAAATGGAATTATATGACTGCTATTTGTAATACACTATATGAGGCCAGTGGGAAAGTTAACAAAGAAGCCAAAAGGGAAGTAAACAAGATTTTAGGAAGTGGTAGTGCTCCCGTGAATCAAAGTCCTTATTAAAATATTTTGAAAGGTAAAATAGTATGTCAGAACAAAGGTTAGACATAACAGTGTCAAAAGTAAAAAAACGATATACTGGTTCACATGTTGATTATCTTTTCAACATAAGACAACGGGAAGACATATCAATATTTGATAATTGGTTCGACAACAAAGAGGGTGATATTACCTTGACACTAATCAATAATCACTTTGAAATGGAATAAATATGCCAAAGGCAATATCCTGTGCACACGAGTATGTGTTAAATAATATTTTATATTCTACATCAGAATTATACCCTTGGGCATATGGGGGTATGAATCTTATGGTAATAAAGGAAGTGATTATTTGTGAATTTGAATGCATATTTTGTAATCACACAACAACAAAGGAAATAGTTCAACATTGATAGATCACCAAATAGCTTGCATCATTTCTGGGTTAGAATTGGATTACGAAAGACTAATAGAATATACTCCTGATCATTTTTTAGGATCAGCACGTAAAATTTTCCAAACTCTATTGGCCTTACATCGCACTAATCCGCCTGTAGAAGAAAGTTTTTTACTAGTACATTTAGAAGAGGGATTACGAAAATACTATCTCAAATCCAAAAAACAATTTGACCCAGATAACATTGGGGATTGCTTTGTAAAATTAGAAGAAACATTCAACGACAATCAGTTAAAACTGTTGGGAAATGAACTTCGTAAAGGAATAATTTCTGTTCCTGAAAAACTAAGTTTGATAGATCAAACAATGAAGGCTATGGAGAGCGGTCGAGACCTTTATTCTATCTCTGTTGGTCAGTCTTTCGATGATGTTCTTTTAAACATTGAAAAAGGTACACCACCAATTATACCCTATTATATAGAACCACTTGATATGTTGTTGGGGGGGATATTCTTAGGGAGTTATATAGTCATAGGAGCACGAACATCGGTAGGCAAAACAGCAACTGCCATACAAATACACAAAAATATTTCAATAGACAATAAAATCCCTACCGCCATTATTACAATGGAAATGCAACATGACGAACTGACACCACGATTGATTTGTAATATAGCCGATATTAATTTGCGTAAATTTCAATCATATAATTTTACAAAAAAGGAAATCAATTCAATAAAGCAAGCAGGAGCTATATTAAAAGATTCTCCATTATATATAGTAAATATACCTAACCCAAACGTATATTCTATTTTGAAAGAAGTGAGGAGGCTCCAGAAAGCCTATGGTATCCAATTAGTTACTATCGACTTTATCCAAAAACTGTTAAAAACAGACAATAAACAATCAGAATTGACGAGTATTAACAACACGCTTTTCCTAGCGGCCAAAGAATTAAGAATGCCTATGGTATGTATATCGCAATTAAATAGATCCGTTGAACAGGATGGGAAAGACAAAAAACCTGAGTTAATTCACCTTAAGGAAAGTGGAAGCATCGAAGAATCAGCGGACGTAGTTATATTATTATACCGTGAATCGTATTATAATAGATCACTACAATTAATGGAATCCCAAATAAACATGGGGGACACAACCATAACAGATCCTAAATTGAATGAAATTGAGTTTATTGTTCGTAAAAATAGAAATGGTCCTACAGGAACCATTAAATGTATGTACTACAGAGACACACAGAGGATTATAGGGTAAAAAAGGATATTTTAATGTCTGATTTAATACGTAAAAAGGTCCAATTAGAACAAAAAATCAGAATACTCGTAAATGAATTCAATAATTCTGGTGAGACCAATGGATATTATATACACTATTTCATCAAATATAAACAAACCCCTTTTCAAGAAGAACAAACTGGCTTATTTTTTAAACAACCAGATTCATGTTGGAAAGATAGGGCTGATATACTAGAACAAAAAATAATGCAATTACTTGAATCTTTCTCTGTAGAAAATGAAGTATGTGTCGATTTTGGATTCGCATATTATCCTGAACCATTCGTTAGACGAGGTATTTTTGGGTTACCATTACCATTTTAAATAAAAGGGCATAGAATTATCTGGTTGGCACTATAGTAAAAATCTAATATGAAAATAACCAATAAAACACGAGCCAAAAATATCGAAGAATTATTAGTCAAGCACCTTGATTATTTAATAGATAGATATGGATATATTCCTAATTCTTTAACAATTGAACGCAACAATGATGATCGTGGTATGTGTGATTCAAAAAATAATATTTACATATATCCAGATAAATATGAAACAAAACAATCATTAAAATGGTTATTGACTCACGAATATGTGCATCTGATTGTCAACAGCAACAGACCATTACACATATATTTATATAATACAAGTCCAGATATCATGATTTATAGTGATAAAGCATACATTATGGAAGATTTTTTGGCAAATGCTATTGCAACCCTTGAAGTTGGTGGATATTATGGTAAAATATGGTATGAGAAAAGGAAAAATAAAGTATGACACTACGCCCAACCAGTCCACCGAAAGGATGTCAGGTATAATAAATGACCGAACGTGATATACAAATAGTAAAAATATGGGAGTTAACAGATTGGCGTTGTAGCAAAAATATATATGACCATTCTATTGTATCAATTTATAGGTGTGGTGATAAATACACTGGTTTGGATATAAATGATGTTTATCCAATTATTAAATCTTTACCAAATAATGTACACATATGGACTAAACCATAATGACCGAACGTGACATACAACTTGCTCTCTACTATTACCGTTGTTGTAAGGGTCGAGTATATCTGATGATGCCCAATGTTTATTTATATAATTGGGAATCTGACATATTGTACATTAATGATAACAGATATGTGACTGAATACGAAATAAAGGTGTCTTTATCTGATTTTAGAAACGACTCCAAAAAAGAAGCGAAACATAAGGCATTATATGAAACACATTCTGGGCCAAAACAATTTTATTATGTATGTCCTAACCGATTGATTCCGTTATGTGAAGTGCCTGAATATGCAGGATTAATGTATGTACATAAATCTAAATATATTTGGAATTATAAAACAGAGATAGTAAAAAAGGCTCCTATACTTAAAACAAAAAAATTGACAGACAAACAAATAGAACATATTATGTATAAATCACACAAAAGGTATTTGAGGTTATTTGTGGATTGTTGGATCGAGCAAGGTAATTTAAAATATGATCTTAAAAGATAGGTGACTCATATGAAATGTACACATATTTACATATGTCATGATTATGAAATCATTGAAACAGTAAAACATTGCAAAAATTGCCTACCCAATGAAACATATAACAAACCGCATATGTATATTGATTTTAAATGTCAATGTTCTGAATGTAAAAGCAAAATGACCAGTGGAACTTGGGTTTTGGGATCAACTGAAAAAGACATTATTGAGTATATGAAACTCACTAATTTAAAATATGATCTTAAAAAAGGGATTACAGTTGGGTATGCAGAAATTAACATGCAAGAACAGATAAGAGGTGAATAATGAATGAAATAATATTGGGATTGTTAATTGGTTTAGTTATAGTCGTAATATGGGCCATAGTTGTTATAACTGGACAATAAAAGGGAACAAATATATGCATTGGTATGAAGACCCGTCCGTAATAGCTAAAGTAACTCAAGCTAAATATGGATTTAAGAAAACGTATGATGAATGTTTAGAGGTATTAGGTGAATATGGATATTACCCCAACAAAAAAAGTGTATCAGATAAGTTCCAAGCATGGGGGTTACCTGCTTTAGAAAAAAGCTTTTTTGGTTCACTGGACACAGAACGAGCATATAACTATATCAAAGAATTATTAAAGTTTGAACCGTTGAAGATTAAGCCACCTAAGAAAAGAAAATCACATATTCAAAATATCTTACTGGTCTCTGATCTGCATTTACCATTTATTGAATTACAATTACTGGCAGAGATATTAAGGCTCAAAGGAATTGATATCATTATATTAAATGGAGATATTTTTGACTTTTATTCCATTTCCAGATTTGTGTCTTATAGGCCACAGTTAGATTTAAAGCAAGAATTACATGATAGTAGACAAATATTGAGATCCATATGTGAAAGTTTTGCTATAGTCAAAAGTGATACGGGGAATCACTTTGCAAGATTATACAAAATGTTATCTAAAGATCCAAATATTAAACAAATAATGAATGCCGGTTTGATCAAATATAAGCCAGAAGAATTTTTAACCGCAGATTTCCCCAACATAGAAATAGCATCTCGTCATATCAAGAACAGCGATTTAAGTGTTTCTTTCTTTGACGTGATAGGAAAAGATTTCCTTTATGGGCATTTTGAAAAGTCCAGCAAAATTGTTGGGAAACCAGTTCGTGATTCTTATGAGGCAATGAGGGCTTGGCGAGATGCATTTGATTTTGATTTTGGAAAGATCAAGTTTTTCGCTCAGGCACATACTCATAAGTTACTCCAGATGTTTTACGATATGAACAACGTGATGCTGCTGGAGACAGGCTGTATATGCTCGATCCAAGAGTATACCATGCAGCCAGCCATGAACTATACACCGATCAATCAGGGCTACATTACGTTCACTCAAGAAGATGGAGAAACAGATCCAAAATCAGTCAAAATTCATGCATATAAAACTTGACAATATCCGTTTTTTGGCTATATTATGATAGGGTATCTAAACCGAATAGGATGAGTTCGCTGTGCGATATTCAAAGAGAGGTCAAACATGGATTTAAACAAAAAAAACAATAAAGTAATTTGACTAAATAATACGAAAGGAGCGTACATGAAATATAAAACAGGAGACAAAATAACGATTGCAAACGAGGGATATGATTTAATTATTGCCATCGTCAAAGGCAGCCAGAAGGAGGACTTATATATTGTAGAACAATACGATTATAGAAATGAATTTTTAAATTATCAAGCTTGTGAAACTAAGGAATATGAACAATACCTTAAGGAGATGGAATGAAGAAAATAAGTTTAATTTTAATGGTTATGATTCTTATGTGCTCATGTGCATATGGACAGCAATTCACGAAAGAAACTAAGTTCGCCATTGGCGTTGGTTTGCAGGATATGTATGATGTGGTTAAGGGTGATGCAAATATTGGTGCAATCATACAGTTTGCCCCAATTTTCCCTTTGAATAGAGATGATGATAACCTATTGTGTAATGTTTATATGATGCCATTTATTCGTGGTGGTTATGATAACCAATGGGAATCAACATTAGGTGGCGGAGTTGCTTATGATTTTGATCGTTACTATATAAGATACGGTATGGAAGTCGTTGAGTTGACAGAAAATAAAAGTCTAAGCACAGACATTTCTAATGAAGTTGGGTTTGGATTTTCCATGTCTAAGTTACTTGGATGGTCTTTCTTGGAAAATTCATATCTGGATGTTCTTTACAGGGTTAATACAGAAGCGGTTGATCTAAAACAAAAAGAAGAGATAAAGCTAACGTTCGTGAAGATTCTTTAGCTTAATTCTTCCTGTGTCCTTGGGGTCATTATGACCCCAAGGTTAATAGGGTATAAAATGAAAATATTAAAAAATACTGTAGATTTGATTACCAATTGGTTAATGATAGCTTTAATAATCGGTATAATCAGTGGTGGTGTGGTTATTTATTTGGTGATGAAATGAAGATAAAACGATAAATCATTAATAATGCGGGAATAGGTGGACCATATATATTCTTTTCTGTACTGCTCAGTATAATCTCTTTGGTATGTGCTGGATTGGTAGGTTCTTTAATTAATAATCGGGAGACAAAAAAATATAAATGAAAGAGTTTAAAACATATCATATTTTAGTGCAACGACTAAGACATTTTTTTCTCGAAAGAGAATTCGTAGAAATACCGGTACAAAGTAATTTAAGTATTCTGGCGGCTTGTGAAGATCCACGCACAGTAACACCATTTGTATTTAATGGACAATCATGGCCATTGCCACAGACAGGACAAATGCATTTAGAGCGTGTGCTGTTAGAGAATCAAGATTTGAAAGGCGTATATTGTATCTCTACTTCTTACAGAAACGAACCACAGCCAATTGAAGGTCGCCATGATCTTATATTCCCGATGTTTGAATTTGAATCATTTGGGGATGTTGACGACCTTATAAAATTAGAAAAAGACTTATTGACACATTTATGCATTTTAGGTAACGACCAACTCTTTTATACATTACTATATAATGGTGTAGCAAATAGATACGGAGTTATAGAATTAGAACCAGAACATGAAGAGCTAATGTGTAAGGATTATGCACCAGTAGTGTTTCTAACAGAATTTCCAGAAACATCACATCCTTTTTGGAATATGAAACGTAATGATGATGGCACAGCACGTAAGGTTGATGTAATAATTAACGGTATGGAAACAATTGGTTCAGCAGAACGTGAAATTGATTCTGTCATTATGAGAGACCGCTTCCATTCAATATCAGATGGCGAGTATGCAGGATTATTATATTCTAAGTTTGGTAAAGAACGGGTTGGCAAAGAACTTGATGACTTCCTATCATTACCTATGGTTCCGCGTTTTGGAGGAGGTATAGGTTTAACACGTTTAGCAAAAGTTATAGTATGAATAAAAAAAAATAGACAACACAATATTTATCAAAATTTCAATCAATTGAGGGAACATAATGAAACAATTGCAAACATTAAAAGATTTTTTACTATCAGTAAAAGAACGTATGAAACATGCATTGGGATATATAAATAAATGAAAACAGGATTAGTATTATCTGGTGGAGGTAGCAAAGGTGCTTTCCAAGTCGGAGCATTAGATTATTTAATGAGAAGGGAGAATGTTGTTTTTGACTTTGTATCTGGCGTAAGCACTGGGTCTTTACAGGGTGCTATGGTAGCTCAAAACCAATTGACTAATTTAGCAAAAATATGGTTTAATTTAAAAAAGAACACAGACATATACAATACTGGTTATATAAGATTATTGTGGGGAGGATACCCATATTCTTTTAATGGAATGGAAACATTGCTCAAAAAATATCTGAAGAAAACATATGATATACCTTTCATGGTAGGAATTGTTTCCCTTGAAACAGGCAAATATTATTCCTTTAAAAACCCAAATATAGAAATGGTATTGGCTTCTTGTTCTATCCCTATTTTGTTCCCTCCTAGATATATTGATATCCTGCGAGAGAATTGTGTTGATGGTGGCATACGGAATATCACCCCATTGAAAGAAGCAATTGATTTTGGGTGTGATACTATATATGTAATTACATGTTATAATGAAGAAGAAGAATTCCCTATCATGAAACAGAAATGGGGATTTTTAGATTCTCTGAAAAGAACAATCGATATTTTGGTAGACGAAGTCAAACAAAATGATATTATTACACAAGATATTAGACAAGCAAACCATATAAATGGTGTAATAAATGATCCATCTATTATTGGTTTTACGTCACCAAACGGAACCCCATATCGAGAAATCAAAATAATTAGAATCCAACCCTGGATTAAAGATATGGTTGGGGTTGATTCTCTTTATTTTGGCCAAGATCAAATTCAAACATTATACCAAAAAGGAATGGATGCAGCAGAAGAAATCGGATTTAGATAGATCAACATTTAAAGCAGAATATGAATGGGAAGACTATGGTAAGTATGATAATATACTTCAAAATACTTGGACGGCTGTTCGGAAAGGTGTAATAATAGATCTGGATTTTTTAGCCCCATCTCATGTCACCAAATTCCTAGAATTATGCTTAGAATTTTTTACTGGATTAGAACCTATTACTATCTATTTTCAAAGTTCTAAAGGAAGGTTGGCTAAGGTAAAAAGTATCGGAAAACAAAATCATTTGAGATATAAGAAGATCGGTAATAAAGCAAGTATACATGTTGGTAAATTATATGAATAAGGGTGTATAATAAATATGCAGATGTGATGGAAATGGAAATACATATGTGGTTTAAGCCCACATGCCTTTAAGGATTGAGGGTTCGAATCCCTCCATCTGCATTACGACAAAAATCGCGACATTGTGTCGCAATGAAGAAAGGTTAAATGGATAATATAAAAATAAAACAATTCAGAGTTGATTTTAATATGGTTTTAATAGGGTTACTTGGACTACTTCTAATGGCAATACATTTGCCGATAGTTGATAAACATGATATATCGTCTAATACTATGTCCTTTTTTATCAATAATTTTTTACCTGATATAAATCTACAGTGGTATCAGAAACAAGCACTATATGTTTTAGATAAAGAATATTCTGTGCCACCTTTACGTGGCAAAAAACCAAATTATATAATAATAGATGACATTGAGGATGACAGTGAATTACACGGCAAAAATTTATAAAGGCGATTACATTGATAGACAACATGAAGCCAATGAAGATCAAGCAATATGTTATTTTGAACAACACTTCAACTCTGCCGATAGGTTAGCAGCATATAATTGTGTGATAGTTGGGTCTAATGCTTCAATGACATCAAAAATATGGGGAAGTAATTATAGCAAATTGATTGAATCTGCTTTCGACATAAAATCTTATCGGACCTCAAAAACTCCACAAGGAATTGTTGTAGGTGGTTTTAATGATCGCGGTAATGGTAATTTAAAACACACTTATATGCCAGCTATACTTGCAGAACCAATGTTTTTAACCAACCCATTACACTGGAGAATATTGCAACAAACAATCACACCACGATTATTGGCCTATATAACAGTACATAGTATTTTATTGATGTTTCCAGAGGGTGGATTGGTGGGGTTAAGTATCGGTCATAAATATAAAAAATTTAATCCAAGTGATTTAGGTTGTGTTGTTCCAGAAGATCTACGCGAATCGTATTATATGGGAGATATTTACGAAGCTGATATAGCAGAGAAAGTAATTGATAATGTGAAAGATATTTTAGAAACTATATAGGAATAATATGGAAGATTTATCAAAAGAAATAGCGGCGATTGAAAAACAATACGGCAAGGGATGTATTATTAAACTTACTTCAGATAATATACAGTCCGTAGAACGCATCCCCACTGGTATACCAAGTATTGATGAAATCATTGGTGGAGGGTTAGCTCGCGGTAGAATTTCAGAATTTTTTGGTTCTGAATCATCTGGTAAAAGTACTTTAGCAATCCATTGCATTGTTGAGGCACAAAAATTAGGACATAATTGTGTATATATAGATGCTGAACATGCGATTGATTTAGAATATATCCAAAAAATAGGAATTGATATAGATAAACTGTATTTTGTACAACCTGATTGCGGAGAACAGGCACTGGGAATAGCTGAAGCTTGTTGTGAGACTGGTAAGTTTGGTATTATTGTTATTGATTCTGTTGCTGCTCTAACCCCTAAAGCAGAAATTGATGGAGAATACGGCGAATCGCACATGGGGCTTCAAGCAAGATTACTGAATCAGGCGATGAGAAAATTGTCAGCCGTTACCGATAAGACAAAAACTATTTTAATCTTCATCAATCAATTGCGCGTTAATTTAGGAGTGATTTATGGGAGTAAAGATATTACAACAGGCGGAAATGGACTTAAATATTATGCTTCCCTTCGTCTAAATATGAAAAAATTATCGGCAAAAATAATAAATGGTGAAGATATTATAGGATATGAAGTTAGCATTCATTGTACTAAAAATAAAACCGCTCCTCCATTTAAAAAGGTAACTGTACCTTTAGTATATGGAGTAGGTTTTGATGCTAAAAGATCATTATTTGATATGTGTTTGGCAAAAGACATAATTATTTTGAAAGGAGCATGGTATACTATGGGAGAGGCGAAATATCAGGGTAAAGAAAACTTTTTAGAAAATGTAACATTAGAGGAGATGCAAAAGGTTTATAATGAAAGCAACTGAAGATATTCTATAGAAAGGAGAATTAAATGTGGACCGTTGTAGAAATACATATAAAAGGAGATAAATCCATAGATTTAATGATAA
>Ga0180732_1001382_pt1 | contig 15180 bp, 12 predicted proteins | sample KR11_01MetaG_FD_148674 | JGI IMG/M metagenome (GOLD analysis project Ga0180732, IMG submission 148674) | Groundwater microbial communities from the Olkiluoto Island deep subsurface site, Finland - KR11_0.1 MetaG | ecosystem: Environmental > Aquatic > Deep subsurface > Groundwater | place...
AACCAAAACAACCGCAAATTATTCAGAAAAATATCTGCGTTTATCTGCGTTCATCTGCGGTTAATTTCCGTTTCATTGAGCGATAGAACCCAGGAAATTCAATTTGAACAATTCCGGATCAGGGTGGGAAATGTTTTGGTGATGGACGGGATTTTGAGGGGAGAAAAATGAAAAAGTTGCCGGATGGATGGAAAGTTGCTGAACTCAAGAACTTATTTGATATAAAAAAAGGAAAGAAAGTCAATATTGCGGAAAACAGCAGTAATAATGCGATTCCTTATATTGGTATTGGGAACTTAAGAGGCGTTCCAATCTCACAATATACTTTTGATAACAACGGTTTATTGTGTGAAAAAGATGATATATTATTAGTTTGGGATGGCGCAAATTGTGGCACAGTTGGGTCTGGGTTATCGGGTTTTGTAGGATCAACAATAGCACGCCTAAGATTAGTTGATAGCTCCGCAGATACGGATTACGTGTTTCGTTTCCTTAAATCAAAATTTGAATACTTTAACTCAAATACAACCGGCGCAACAATTCCACATTTGGACAAGAAAAATGTTCTTTCTCTCAAAATTCCACTTCCCCCCCTCCCCACCCAGAAGAAAATCGCTGCCGTCCTCGAAAAAGCAGAAAAGCTCAGGGAGTGGAGGAAAGAGGCGGATGGGCTGACCGATGAATTTTTGAAGAGCACTTTTTTGGATTTGTTTGGCGATCCTGCGACGAATCCGAAGGGATGGAAAGTAAAAAAAATCAATGATGTTGTTATTGAAATAGAAGCAGGGTCATGTGTTATAGGAGAAAAGAGACCTCGCAAAGAAAATGAATTTGCAGTATTAATGGTAAGCGCTGTAACTAAAGGAATTTTTTTACCTGATGAATATAAAGTCATTAACAGTAGCCAAATGTTAAAGAAGATTGTAACTCCAGAAAAAGGCGATCTTTTATTCAGTAGAGCAAATACTTATGAACTTGTAGGAGCAACTTGCCTTATCGGAGGGGATTATCCTTATTTGTTATTACCAGATAAACTTTGGAAGATTAAACCTGATAAATCACAATTATGTTCTGAATATCTTAAGTTTGTCCTGAGCCACGCTGCAATTAGAAACGAAATTTCTAATAATGCTTCAGGCACAAGTGGCTCGATGCTTAATATATCAATGAGCAAATTAAAATCAATAAATATAACAATCCCACCAATTGAACTTCAGCAAAAATTCGCTCACATCGTCCATCAAGTCGAACAAATCCGCGAGCATCAAACCCAATCCGGGCAGCACATCGAAAACTTCTTCAATGTCTTAATGCAGAGAGCATTTCGCGGCGAATTGGAGGCAAAATGAATCCGTACAAAACGAAAAACAAACCGCAGATAAACGCAGATGAACGCAGATTTAATGCATCGGATTTGGATTTATCTGTGGTTATTCGTGGTCAAATTACGAAAAGGAAATCAAAATGTTAGACTCAGACCTAAAATCCAAAATAAACCAGCTCTGGGACAAATTCTGGAGCGGCGGCATCTCAAACCCCCTGCAGGCGATAGAGCAGATGTCCTATCTCCTCTTCATGAAGCGCTTAGAAGATGAGGACATCGCAAGAGAACAGAACGCGCGATTATCAGGGGAAAAATACGAATCGCTCTTTAAAGGCAAAGAAGGCTGCAAATGGTCGCACTGGACAAATCTTCCAGCAGATAAGATATTAGAGCATGTGCGCGACAAGGTATTCCCATTCCTGCGAAGTCTGGGCGGTGAGGATTCCCTCTATTCCAAATACATGCAAGACGCCGTCTTCACAATCCCTACCGCATCGCTGCTCATTGAAGCTGTAAAGATCATCAACGGTATGCACATAAAGGAACAGAACAGGGACACTAAAGGCGATATCTACGAATATCTTCTCTCTGAATTGAAAACCGCAGGAAAGAACGGTCAGTTCAGGACGCCGAGGCACATTATTAAGATGATGGTTGAATTAACGGCGCCGAAAATCGGGGATATAATCTGCGACCCTGCCTGCGGTACTGCTGGCTTTTTAGTGGCTGCCTATGAGCATATATTAAAGACAAATACATCTGCGGAATTTATCAAAAAGGATGAGCATGGGAACGAATACAATTTCAAGGGGGACAAATTAAATGAGAAACAATGGGAGGTTTTGAGAGAGAGTACATTTTACGGGTTTGATTTTGACCAGACAATGACAAGGATTTCATTGATGAACCTGATGATGCACGGGATAAACAATCCAAACATCAGAAGCATCAATACGCTCTCAACAAGGTACAATGAGGCAAATCATTATGATGTCGTGTTAGCCAATCCTCCTTTCAAAGGGAGCATAGACGAATCCGAGATAAGCGGGAAATTCACTATCAGAACAAAGAAAACCGAGATCCTTTTCCTGGAATTGATGTATAACATATTAACCAGCGGTGGGAGATGCGCTGTAATCGTGCCTGACGGGGTATTATTCGGTAATTCAAATGCACATCAACAAATCAGGAAGAAACTGCTTGAACAATGCAGACTGGATGCTGTAATCTCAATGCCTTCCGGGGTATTCAAACCATACGCAGGAGTATCTGCAGGGGTACTTATTTTTACCAAAGGAGAGCCGACAGAAAAGGTCTGGTTCTATGGTATGGGGTCTGATGGTTATAGCCTGGATGATAAACGAACATTCATAGATGGAAAAGGTGACATACCTGATATTATTCAAAAATTTAAGAGCAAGGATAAGGAAAAATTTGAGGACCGGAAAGCAAAATGTTTCTTTGTGCCTTTCAAGGAAATCAAGGAAAATGATTATGATTTGAGCATTTCCAAGTACAGGGAAATAGAATACGAAGAAGTCCAGTATGAAAAACCGGAAGTAATCAAAATCAAAATATTAGAATTGGAGAACAAGATAAGCAAGACCCTGGAGGAATTAGAAATATAGGTTATTTATTTTTCCTGTAGTTTATGATATCCTCGATCATGTTCCTGTCGATCACTCCCGGTTCCGTCATCTTCCTTGCGTCAAGTATCTCTTTCAGGTATTTCTCAGGGATCACATCCTTCTCGATAAGCACCTGCTTCAGGGATTTATTCTCAGCCAGAGCCGTCTTCACAAGCATTGCCACGTTCTCATAACCGATGTAAGGATTAAGAACCGTTGCCAGTGCGTGGCTGTTCTCAAGAAGCTCAGAGCATCTTTTCTCATCCACGACCATTCCTTCGATACAGTCCACTCTGAACATCCTGACCGTATTCGTAAGAAGCTCGATGCTCCACAGAAGGTCATAAGCGATTAGAGGCGTCATCACGTTTAGCTCCATCTGCCCCGCCTCCGCTGCAAGAGATACCGCATGGTCGTTCCCCATGACCTGGAAGCAGACCATGTTCACAGCCTCTGCGATCGAGGGATTGATCTTCCCTGGCATGATGGATGAGCCCGGCTCAACTTCGGGCAGGATGATCTCAGCTATCCCGGTCTTGGGTCCGGAATTCAGGAGCCGCAGGTCGTTCGATATCTTGTTAAGCTCGATCGCTAATATCCGCAGCGCACTGGAAACATCCACAAAACCCGCCATGCTCCAGTGGAGCATAATACTGTTCCCCTGATATAATTGAAAACCCGTAAGTTCACAGAGTTCCGAAATGATGGTCTTTTTGAAATCCGGATGCGTATTTATGCCTGTGCCAACGGCGGTTCCTCCGATCCCCAGTTCTAACATGCTGTTTTCTGAAGCAGCAAGCCTTACTATGCACTTCCCGATCGATGCCGCATAACCACCGAACACCTGACCGTACCTTATGGGCACAGCATCCTCAAGGTGAGTCCTTCCGACCTTGATAACATGGTCGTATTCTTTTTCTTTTGCATGGAACTGCGCAAATATTTTTTCCAATTCTTCAATAAGAGGTGAAAGAGTGAAAAGCACGCTCAATCGTATCGTGGTTGGTATAACATCATTGGATGACTGCGCCATGTTGACATGGTTGTTGGGGTGAACGAGGTGATAATCTCCCGGCTTTCCTCCCAGTTTCTTGATCGCTACATTAGCGATGACCTCATTCATATTCATGTTAAAAGGCGTGCCAGCGCCTGCCTGGAACACATCGAGTATGAACTGGTCGCTGTATTTACCCTCGATAACTTCGTCAGCAGCCTTTACTATGGCATCTGCGATCTTCTTATCGAGCACGCCAAGCTTCATATTGGTAAGCGCTGCTGCTTTTTTGATGAGCGCGATCGATCTGATGAATTCATGCTTTGCCCTTATGCCGCTTATCCTGAAATTACGGGAAGCGCGAGTCGTGAAAGCGCCGTATAGCACGTTGTCAGGAACTTCGATCTCTCCGAGGCTGTCTTTTTCAAGTCTTGTCATAATACTATTGATATTATTCCCAGCCATATTTAATCTTGCATTTAAGATAGTTTTTTATCATTTACGGTTATTATGACGGGATAGGAATCAGGGAATATCATGCAGGCAGAATTATACGACAGAGTCCGGGTAGAAAGTAAATGGGCGCAATATGAAGGGGTTCTCATGCCTTCGCAGACAGGCAAGATCATCTTGAAACTTAAAAGCGGCTATAATATCGGGCTTAACCCCGACTCAGTGTCCATAACACTGCTTGAAAAAATGGATGAAAAAAAGCATCTAAAGCCGGATTCAAATCCTTGCAAGAAAAAAAACGATAAGCTGCCCCGTATTTCCATTCTTTCCACAGGCGGCACAATAGCAAGCAAAATAGACTACCGCACCGGCGCTGTGACATCCCAGTTCAATGCAGAGGACATCCTTCGCGCCATCCCTGAGCTTGAAGATATCGCGAATTACAACTGCAGGATGATATACAGCATCCTGAGCGAGAACATGCGTCCCTCCTACTGGGTCGAGCTTGCGCGCGCCGTTTATGAGGAGATAAATAACGGCGCTGACGGCATCATGATCACACACGGAACTGACACCATGATGTATACCGCCGCAGCGCTATCGTTCATGATAGAGACTCCTGTCCCTATCGTGCTTGTGGGCTCCCAGCGCAGCGCAGACCGCCCGAGCAGCGATAATGTTATAAACGCTGTTTGCGCCGCAGCGGTCGCAACGAGCGACATTGCCGAGGTCTGTGTGGTCATGCACGGTTCGACAAGTGATGACTTCTGTTCTATCCACAGGGGAACGAAAGTGCGAAAGATGCACACATCAAGGCGGGATGCATTCCAGTCCATAAATGCAAAGCCAACAGGTCGCGTTGAGTACCCATCCCGCGAGATAAAATTGTTATCAGATCATGTTAAGCGGGGAGAGAAAAAACTGGCTCTTCACGATAAACTTGAATCAAAATGCGCTATTATAAAATATGTCGCAGGAGCAAGCAGCGAATCCCTGCTGTTCCATTCAGGCTCTGGATATAAGGGCATTGTAATCGAGGGCACAGGTCTTGGACATGTATCCACCGAATGGGTTCCAATCATAAAAACAACAACTGACGCCGGTATACCTGTAGTGATGGTGTCGCAGTGTATAAACGGAAGGGTTTGCGACAGGGTATATGACACTGGCAGGGACATACTGAAAGCAGGTGCAATAGAGGGAGAGGACATGCTCCCGGAGGTTGCCCTGGTGAAGCTCATGTGGGCGCTTGGTCAAAGTTCTGACATCGGGAAAGTGAAAGAATTGATGCAAACCTGCATATCTGGTGAGATCACGCGAAGTTCATCCGGTGGTTTTCCCGGAAATTGATTTTCAGGCAGGTTTCATGGAGTATTTATGATATATTTATAATATTTGATATGTTAAAAAGTCAAATTAATTAATAACTACAAAATAATATTGTTTTTCGGTTTTATTGCCCCAAAATCAATCATTTCAGAAAAATATTAATTAACGATGTTAATTATTGAATATGAGACTACAATAAACTTTTAAAATTGTATTCAGAACTTCTCAGGTTAAAAATCAAGAATAATTATAACATTTGCATATGAATAATCAATATTATATGAATCCTTGTTATGATCATAATCATAATTATCCAACTCCAATAATATAAGGGTAAATATTAAATACTAGGAAAGCCATGATTAATAATGTAGTAGTATCAGGCGCCTAACGCCTTTAGTACCCTCAGTCTCCTTCGACCCATCGTTTTATTTAGGCGCCTGATAACTACTCTGTTTTCAAAAAAATAATTATATTATCCTTTTGTTTTTTCAAGTACTCTGATATTGCTTATCCCAGTAGATGGATAGTTGCCTGTTGCGTCTTTTTCCGCTGATTTCACCATGTCCCAGATGGTCAGGAGCGCCATGCAAACCCCGTGAAGCGCTTCCATCTCGACCCCGGTCTTTCCAATGGATCTTACCTCTACGGTTGCAGTGATAGTCTCTGTTCCCATGTCAAACCTTACGTCGATGCTCGTTATCGGGATGTTGTGGCACATGGGGATCGAAAGTGCTGTCTTTTTTACCGCCATTACCGCTGCTATGCGGGCAGTCTCAAGAACCTCTCCTTTCACTATTTTCCTGTTCTTGACAGCCTCCAGGGTTTCCCGCTTCAACCGTATCTCACCCGCCGCGACAGCCCGCCGCGACACGTCAGCTTTGCCCCCTATATCGACCATCTTTGCCCTTCCATCCTGTATATGGGAGAAGCTCATGACTTCATCACCTCCGGCACCCGGTCAATGACATCAGTAGCAAGAAGCCCATACCCGAATTCAGCAAATGCGAGATCTCCTGCTGCGCCATTGATAAAAGCTGCGGCGCACGCTGCGGAAAATGCGTCATGCTTTGCGAACAGCGCGCCGGTGATCCCTGCGAGCACATCCCCGGTACCTCCAACTGTCATACCAGCGTTCCCCGTCCTGTTGGCGCGGACTTCTATTCCATCTGAGATAATATCCATCCTTCCTTTCAATAACACGGTGAGATCATTATCCTTTGCAAAGTCCCGGACAAAAGCCAGCTTCCTGTTCTCATCTTCAGGAACGTCAACATCCGATAGCCTTTTCATCTCCCCGGCGTGAGGAGTTAAAATAATTTCCCTGTGACCGGCTTGCAGCACATCGGGTATCAATGCGTCTGCATCAATAACTGCTTTCACGCACATGGGGACGATTTTTTTGACAGCCTCAAGGGTTGCGCCTTCAGTCCCAAGACCCATCCCAATGACGACCACATCGTGTTTTTTGATAAGTTCTGAAATAACATGAATATCCTCCTCAACCAGTCTGTCTCCGGACAGTGCGCGAACGATAAGGTTGGGCGAGAACGATGCGATGATATTGGACACGCTTTTAGGTGCAGCCACTGTGACGATATCAGCCCCTGCTCGCAAAGCCGCAAGAGCAGCCAGCGCGGGTGCGCCTGAATATGCCCCGCCGCCTATCACCAGCACCCTGCCAGCATCGCCTTTGTGGCTTGTAGCGGGTCGTGCCAGGAAGGGCTGGATATCACCGGGACCGACAAAGAATTCCGCTTCAGCGGGTACGCCAATATCGATCACCTGGACATCGCCTGTATATTTGCCAGCACCTTTTTTCGTCATACCTGTTTTCATTTTATGGAAGGTGAGCGTCATGTCTGCCTGTACTGCTTTTTCGAACTTCCCGCCATCAGGGTCAAAGCCCGAAGGAACATCCACAGCGATCACAAAAGCCTCTGAGCCGTTGATAAGGTCTATTGCGGTTGATTCAGGTTCTTTGATCTTTCCCCTGATACCAGTTCCGAATATCCCGTCTATGATCACGCTTGCTTTCTTTATCATATTCTTGTCGAACATTGCTGCATCGGTCACATTGATCAAAGGGATTGATGTTCTCTCAAGGGCATTCCAGTTAAGCTGCGCTTCTGGCGTTTTTATCTCCTCTTTTTTTCCGAGCAATATAACAGTTGTATCAAAATCCTCAAGGTGGCGCGCAGCCACGAAGGCGTCGCCCCCGTTATTTCCCCTGCCAGCGACAATAACGACCTTTCCTGATGATATCCTGCTCCTAACTGCATTTGCGATCGCAGCCCCAGCATTTTCCATAAGCTGCAGCCTTCTTATGCCGAGATATTCACAATTTGCGTCAATAGCCGCCATCTGTACCGATGTAATCGCATCCATGCTCAAATAATATATCTATATGCTCATATAATTTATTCAAGAACGTATAAGGGTTTGGAGTGAAATAATGGATTAAATCCATGCCAAATACAAACCCACATCTAAATCGTGTTAGAATCATTGCAGATTACCAGTTCGGGCGAGGTGCAGGCGAGGCTATCTTTCCCGATAATGTGGAATTCCAGATGTCCTCAACAGGCAGGGTGCGCCAGATACTGCTTGAAGGAAAGCGCATAGCTACGGTCAGGGCGCAGGACGGTGTGCTGACTCTTGGTATCGCAGGAGCGACGAAACTGCATGGCTTACTCAAATTCCCGCAGAACAGGGTTGTAGTTAATAGCGATGCTGCGCCTTTTGTGGCAAAGGGGAAGAATGCATTTGCAAGGCATGTTATGGAGGCAGACCCTGACATAAGGGCTGGTGAGGAGGTAATGGTGGTGGATGAGAAAGACAATTTTCTTGCCACAGGAAAAGCAGTTCTTTGCGCCCTTGAAATGACCGCATTTAAAAAAGGGATGGCAGTAGAAGTAAGGAACGGTATAAAGACAGGGGATAAAGACAGCTAAAAGCAGGCATACTTGAAGAGAGGCTCTACTTCAAGGATGCGTAGTATAGTTTTTAAGGTATCAGATCAATTCCGGTCGCATGGCATCAAACAGCTCACGTGAGATAATACATCTTGTTGCCTCACTGCTCGTGCTTACAATAGCTTTCACATACCCCGACCTCAGTCCTGAACGGATGGCGATCGTGGCTTTCGGTGTAGGGACAGGTTTTATCCTGCACGAACTCGCCCACAAGTTCACTGCGCAGAGGTACGGGTATGTCGCGGATTATGAAGCAAGTCCAATGGGGCTATTTCTGGCTATAGGTCTAAAAATGTTCACAGGTATTGTATTTGCAGCCCCGGGCGCAGTGATGATAAGGGGAAAATATGCTCCTTACGGTTACTATGACCCTATCCAGACCGGAAAGGAGTTCGCCTACATCTCAATATCAGGCGCAGTCGTGAACCTGCTGCTTGCAATAATATTCCTGACCGTTTCATTGTTCATCACAGATCCGCTGGCATCAAAAGTCCTCTGGTGGTCGGCTTTCATCAATGTGTTCCTTGCCGGGTTCAACATGATACCCTTTGGTCCTCTTGACGGCGCAAAGGTATGGAGATACAATCCTGTATTATGGGGATTGGTGAGCATCCCTGCGATAATATTGTTCTTATTTATCAGAATTCCGTGACCCCATAGATATCAAAGCCGTTTTTCCTGACGATTAATATATATTCATTAAAAACATTATTAATATCAATGCCAGATGGACAATTAACCGATGGGATCTCAGTTATTATAAAGCATAAATGGAAGATCGTGCTTACAGTGCTGATCCTCCTGATTGCCGCCATGTTCCTTTTTGTCATAATCCCGCTCCTTGACGGCATAATAATGGGAATAGTGCTGGCTTATATTGCAAGACCTCTGAAACGCTTTATTGACAGGTATGCTCCGAAAGCAGCGCCGTATATTGCTACAGGCGCAATCGTTATTCCGGTATTACTGATATTCGGGTTTGGTCTCATTGAGATCATAAACGATATTATCTGGGCTGTTAAGAACCAGGACTATGTCATTGGTGTTTTATTGAGCCTGCTTGAGAAACTGAGCATGCCTGATTTCATCCGCGATAAGATCAAAGATATGATACTGAATTTTACCTCTTACCTGTTCCCTGTACTGAGGCAGTACCTGACCATTTCGTTCGTAGTCGATATGGGTACAGCGGTTTTAGTCCTGGCACTTAACACCATGATTGCTGTTCTTATCTGTTTCTACCTTCTTATGGATGGCGAGCGTTTGATAACTAAGATAACAGATATAATCCCCCAGGAAGTCGAAGGTTTCTCAACCAGGTTCATTAAACATTTAGACGCCATCCTTTCCGCCATTTTCATAGGAAATACTTACAGCGCGATCACGGTAGGGATACTTTCGTTGATAGTATTCTGGGCTTTTGGTTTTGATAACGTCCTTGCACTCTCTGCCATTATGCTGATCGCAGCGATCATTCCCATATTAACTGGATGGCTGGTGGTAATAGTGCTTGGGATATTCAGGTATTTTGAATTGGGAAGCGAGAGTGCGATCCTTTTTATTTTGGTGACTTTCGTGGTAGTGATCCTGCCGCCAGAACTACTTATAAGACCATATATCATCCAGGCAAAATCGAATATTCATCCAATGCTTATCATCCTTGCTTTCCTGGGAGGCGGGATGGTCGGAGGCATTGCCGGTTTCTTTGTAGCCCCGATACTGCTTGGAGCGATAGTGGCGGCATACCGCGCAGGCGCGGAGGTCAGGAAAAGTGAACTTCTGAAGATACAAGAATAAATGGAAAGTTAAGTTCCCATGAGTGATATATTATAACCTCGACACTGCCATCTTCATCTTCACATCCTCTACATCCCAGTCTTTGACAAGGTTGCCTTCTACTTCAATACCAGAACCAAGAACCAGAGACTTCGCACGCACTTCACCTGAAATGAAATCTTTTGAGTCTGATACAAGTTCCAGCACTCTTTTATCCCTTATCTCCACGATCGCGTTTATCTCCTCTTCCACAAGAAGGTCAAGCTCCTTTCTCATATCCTGAAGCCTGCGTATGACCTCGCGGGCGTAGCCTTCACATTCTATCTCGTGGGTGAGTTCGGTATCCACATACACATCCCCGGCTGAAAATCCTGCCTGGGCAATAGCCTGCGGTATTGTGTCCCTGAAAGTCACCATGTCCGCAGTAAGCGTCCATTCCTTAAGTTCAAAACTGCCATTTTCAGCGATCGCTTTCCTGATAGCTTTCCCGTCAGTATTCTTCAATTCAGCAAGTACCCTGCCAGCCTCTTTTTTAAAGGCAGGACCAAGCGCTGCATGAACAGGCAGCGCTTCAACGCCAAGTTCGTTCCATGACTCCCCGGGCGCAAGAAGGACTATCTCCTTTGCATTGGTCTGCTCCTTCAATACTTCTTCAAGGTTCCTGACCGCTGCCCCGACATCTTCATTCTTTGGAGCCACGACTATCTTTTTCACAGGCCATCTCAGTTTCCTCTTTAATTTCTGCCTTGCGTTGGACGAAGCTTCAACGATCTCCCTGATGATGTTCATCTGCTTCTCAAGTTCAGTATCAATGAACTCCTCTTTTGGCGCCGCCCTGTCGCACATGTGAACGCTTTCAGGCGCTTCTGGGTCGACATTTCGCACAAGGTTCTGGTACATCTCTTCTGAGATGTGGGGAGCAAAAGGTGCTATGATCTTTGTCAGTGTGACAAGCACCTCGTACAGGGCATAATACACAGCCAGTTTGTCAGGATCGTTTGCTTCGCGCCACGTCCGTGGTCGGATGAGCTGTATATACCAGCGCGACAGATCTTCGAGTATGAACTCGGATATCGGACGCGTAGCTTTGTGGAGATTGTACTCGGACATTGCTGTGTCTACCTGTTTTATGAGCGATTGCACGCGCGATAGGATCCACCTGTCCTCAAGCCGCAATGCTTCGGGCGTCCCTTTTATCCCAAGAGGATCGAATTTATCAAGAACCATATACGGTAGCGGGAATCGGTACACGTTCCACAGGATATTCAGCATCCTGTGCACGTTCCCCACTTCATCCCAGCTGAATTTCAGGTCATCCCAGGGCGCGTTCTGCGAAAGCACATAAAGGCGAAGCGATTCTGCGCCGACCTTTGCTATCACTTCCTCTGGCGACACCACGTTGCCAAGGCTCTTTGACATCTTCTTTCCTTCAGTATCAAGGGTAAAACCATGCATCAGCACGCTCCTGTACGGCGCCCTCCCGAACGCTATCATGCTTGCCCCAAGCTGCGAATAGAACCAGCCGCGCGTCTGGTCGTGTCCTTCGGTTATAAAGTCCGCAGGCCACCAATCCTTTAAGGCTTTTTCATCATGCGGGAAGTTAAGCGTCGCCCATGATGCCACAGCCGAATCAAACCACACGTCAAACACGTCAGGGACCCGGTTCATCTTTCCGCCGCATTTGCATTTGATATGGATATTATCTACATTGGGTCTATGCAGGTCTGGAAGTTTTGATACTCCGGTGCGCTTCTCAAGTTCGTGCCTTGTTCCCATTACCTCTGTCGCACCGCAGGACTCGCATACCCATACAGGGATCGGGATACCCCAGTACCTCTGGCGCGATATGCACCAGTCGCGCGACCCTTTGACCCAGTCTGCAAAGCGCGCAGAACCTGCCCATTCCGGATACCATTTGACTTTTTCTATTTCGGCGAGCATCTGTTCCTTTATGTCGGTAACACGCAGGAACCACTGCTCTGTGGCAAGATAGATTATGGATGTCTTGCACCTCCAGCAGTGACCGTACCTGTGCGAGATCTTGCCGCTTGCAAGGAGCAGTCCGTTCCTGGTAAGATCATCGAGCACAACGTTGTTAGCCTCCTTCACATGCATTCCTTTGTAATCCCCGGCTTCATCTGTGTACCTGCCGTCAGGACCCACGGGGCAGAAAATGGGTAATCCGTGCTTCATACCAAGTTCAAAGTCATCCATACCATGACCGGGCGCTATGTGGACGCATCCTGTGTTCTCTGCTGTGACGAAATCCGCAAGATAAACATTATGAGCAAAACCCTTTTGAGCAGGCACTTTTTCGCCAAGAGGGGCATCGTATTCGATACGGAGGTCTTCACCTAGCATTCGTTCAAGAACCTCGTGCTCCTTAAACCTGCCCTGTTTGAGTACATTAGCCATTAGCTGCTCTGCCATTATCAGTATCTCTTCCTTGCCGTCCTTTGCAACCCTGACTTTCACATACTCAAAGGATGGATGCACTGCCACTGCGATGTTGGCAGGGATCGTCCAGGGCGTTGTTGTCCATATAACGATGTATGTATTTTCCTCTCCTTTTACCGGGAATTTTATATAAACGGAAGGGTCTGTCTCATCTGCATATTCAACCTCAGAGTCGGCTATGGCTGTTTCGCAGCGCGGGCACCAGTTCACCACGCGCAGACCCTTTTCAAGAAGCCTCTTAACATGTGCCTGTTTCAGCGTCCACCATGCAGCCTCTATGTACTCATTGCGAAGTGTCATGTACGGCTCTTTCCAGTTGAGCCAGATTCCCAGATTCCTGAACTGCACTGTCATCTCATCCCTGTGCGACAGCGCGAACTCCTTGCATTTAGCTACGAAATTACCCACACCGTAAGTCTCGATATCCTTCTTTGACTTGAACCCCAGCACTCCTTCCACCTTTACCTCGATGGGAAGACCATGCATATCCCATCCCGCGCGTTCAAGTATGTGATAACCGCTCATGGAACGGTAGCGCAGTATGGAATCCTTGATTATCTTGTTCCAGGCTGTTCCAAGGTGGATCCTGCCTGTGGTATACGGGGGGCCATCCACAAAAAAGAATTTCTTCCCATTTTTCCTGAGTTCCCTGACGCGGGAATAAGCATCTATTTCATCCCAGAACTTTTGGATATTCTGCTCTAATACTTTTGCATCGTACTGCGAAGCTTCTTTTAGCATAAAAATGATCTCCAGAGAATGGAGGTTAGTAATGTGATAATGCAATTAAAACTTATGGTTTGGAAATAAACGAAAAAAGAGAATAAAACAAAAAAAAATATGGGTTCCGGGATTACCGGAACTGTCGACTTTTAAATTACCTTGAAATACCAGAGCAGACCAGCTAATATCAAGACGATCAAGATGATCCAGATATACATGCTGCTGCTCTTTTCTTCCTTCTTCGCTTCTTTCTTCGGGGGTTCGACCTTCGTAACAGTTTTCGGTTTTGGCGCCTCTACCTTTGGTCTTACTGCCGACTCAGGTCTTGATTCAGGCTCTTCAACAGGTGTTTCAACATGCGACGCCTCTCGTATCCTCTGCGTTTCTTCTCCAGAGAGGAATGGGCTCTCAACACCAGTCAGCACAGCCATTACACGGACCATGCCGGTCAGGTTAGTATCAACCTTTGCCCCCCAGATGATCCTCTTTGTGTTGGGGACCTTATCCATTATCAGTTCGCCTGCCACTGCGACTTCCTCAAGTGTAAGGTCTTCGCCGCCCACGATGTGGACGAGTACGCCGTAGCTTGCCGAGATGTCCCTGACATCAAGAAGCGGGGTGCTGACAGCCTGTGCTACTGCTTTTCCAACCCTGTCCTCGCCGTCGCCTTCTCCTATGCCAATGGACGATACTCCGCCGCGTTCCATAACAGCGCGAAGATCAGCATAGTCAAGGTTGACAAGGCTTGGCTGTGTGATCGTGTCCGTAAGGTTCTTTACAAATGCTCCAACAAGCGCATTGGCTACGTTCAAGGCTTCCTTTAATGGAAGGTTGCCTGCTACCTCTCTTAATTTTGAGTTATCGATAATAACTACGGAGTCGCATGTCTGGGCAAGCAGTTTTATGGCTTCCCTTGCTTTCTCCCTTCTTGACATTTCGATCGTGAACGGAATGGTAACGCATCCAACAGTGAGAGCGCCCATTTCCCGCGTGATCTCAGCGACTACAGGCATGGCGCCAGTTCCTGTTCCTCCGCCCAATCCTGCCACCAGGAAAACCAGATTGGCACCTTCAAGCTCAGCTTTTATCTCATTATAATTCTCACGGGTTGCCTGCGCTCCCATTTCAGGGAAGCCGCCGCATCCATGCCCGCGGCAGATCTTTTCTCCGAGCAATATTAATTTGTCTGCTTTCTGGATATAAAGGTGATTAACGTCAGTATTTGCTGCGATTATTCTTCCACCTGCCATACCCTTTTCTGCTATCCATGTCGTAATATTACAACCAGCACCACCAAGCCCGACTACAGCAACAGATGGTTTTGCTGTCTTTGCGAATTCTTTTAGATCTGTGACCATTTTAATAGCCTCCTTCATGACTATATTTTAGTATTTTAATAGCTTTTTAACTATTTAAGTTTTTTCGATGGCAATAACTTACATTCCAAATTTTTTCATCATTTTTTGCATATTAAATCTACCCCCCCTCATACCTTTAATGGTTTTTTGCATCGTTTTATGG
>Ga0180732_1001383_pt1 | contig 15157 bp, 16 predicted proteins | sample KR11_01MetaG_FD_148674 | JGI IMG/M metagenome (GOLD analysis project Ga0180732, IMG submission 148674) | Groundwater microbial communities from the Olkiluoto Island deep subsurface site, Finland - KR11_0.1 MetaG | ecosystem: Environmental > Aquatic > Deep subsurface > Groundwater | place...
AGCCCCAATGGCAGCGCCTACGGGTGCGCCTACGCCGGTTGCCGTCAGGATAGTTGCGAGTCCCGGAGCGAAGTCTGCTACCGCATCACCGATTTTCTGAAATACTGATCTCTCGTCCATTATGCCACCTCTCTTTCAATCGTTATCCCGTCTTAATAAAACCATGCAGACTCTATCTCGTCCATCGTGTCGGCATGGATAAATAGCTTATGAATCCCGATTCTCCGGAACCCGGCAAGGTACAAACCCTTGAGTATTTTACCCCTGGCTGGCCCGTCAGTCGCTTTAATGTCCGCCGCCTTACCGGAGACATGGTTCATGCTCGTCGAGCCTTCAGCGGCGTTATGAGTGAGGCAACGATAGCCGGAATTTATCACAAAAGGCACCCCGGCAATCTCTCTGGCCCTTTCAAGCTGCGTAATGAACAGGATATCCATCACCGCCTTGTTCCCGCAGCAACCCACTCCCTTGCATTTGAACTCGTCAATTCTAAAGAAGCTCATTCCACATCTCCTTTAATCATCTAAACCTTTGCTGGCTCGCACTCCACTTGAAGAATATCCCTAAGCGGAAACCCGAGCTTTTTTTCCTCGCTGAAACAGACGTAAAGCATCCCATTGTCTGACATAACCATCCGGGCGTTGCCGATTCGTAATCTTCGCTGGTTCCCCTTGAAATAAATAGTTACCCGAATGAGCGTCATTCTCCGTTCCTCCACATCTCCCTCAGCCCGCTTATCCCTATCGTCCCGAACGGCAGTGTAACGAATATCTCATCATCTGGGAATACGTCGATCTTACCTTTGCAAAGGGGACACCGGAGGCCAAAGCCGTATTTGGTCACGGTGAACTCCTTGCCACAATGGATGCAGATCCCCGTGTCGCTCATCATTCTCTCCCTTGCGGGATAATCACGTTCCCTGTTTTGAGTGACCTGCATTCAGTGTTTTCACAACTTACTTCGTTCATTTTTCCGTTGCCTTTCTTATTCAGTCGTTTTGCCTGAATGTAGCACGCGGATTGTTGTACTTTATCTTTTTTAAACATATTGCCTTCCTTTTTCGCTACTCCAGATACACAACCTTTTACGCCTACGGGAAAGGTTAATGCAACAATAGTTATCTCTCGTTTTATTATAAGATAAGGCGAAAGCATCTCTAAAATCCTCTTTGCCACCTCTCCGAACCACTTTACCTCATAATGTGTTTTGTGATGCGATTTAACCGGCTTTTGAGTATATATATGGGCTCCTTCTAATTTCTCTGCGAGCCAATTTATCAACTCTTCGCAGGTATTTGTAATCACCAGAGATAGGTTGAATCCTCTTCGTTTATTACTCTGCCCTATACGTACACAACCTTCTCCATCAACAATGCCTGCTATGTAACATATTTCTTCTTTGGTAAGCTTTTCCATTCAATTACTCGCTTCCCGGAATGATAACATTACCAGTCTTAAGTGTTCTACAATCTGAATTATCACAAGTTGCCGTATGATAGTGGCTGTTCATTCTCTTCCAGATATCTGCCTGATCCTTCTTTATCCCGGAAAGGATGAAGATGCCAATCCCTTGTAGAAACCCTATGCTAATGCCTACTATGGTTACAACAGTTGACTCCATTTGCCTTCTCCTTTTCCGTTGAATTGGCCGAACTATACAAGCAATTTATAAGCATCCTCTACTGTGATCTTGAGGCCGTATTTGGTAGCGATTCTCTCAGCGAACTTCTTCCGGTTGATCTCCTTGTCCCATTCGTTACAGAAGGTCAACTGACAACGATAGGCTTCCACCTCGCAAGACAAAGTATAATCCTTGTCTCGCCCATATTTCCAGACATGCTTAAAGGGGTTGCGCCAGAACTGCCTGACATGGACCTTCTCGTGCTCCAGGAGTCCTTTGTCGTCCTTGTAAGAAGGACGGATATAGATCATCCAAAATCGGTTTACGCCAGCAGAACCAGTTGGAATATTGTCGGTAAAACTTAAAGAATAAAGCATAACTTTCTCCTTGACAACCTTACTTATGTGTAGTAGATATAATCATGATAATTCAAATCCCCCAAATAACCTGTAAGAGGTGCGGCCATGAATGGAGTCCCCGAAAACCAGATGTTCGACTTTGCCCCAAATGCAAGTCAGCCTATTTTGACAAGCCAAGAACGAAGAAAAATGCTTCTGAAGGAATATCGCAAAAAATGGCTTCAGAAACCCGAATCGCAAGAAAAGGTTCGCTTGATCAATCGTAAGGCAAATCATAAATATCGAATCAATCGCTCTCTCGAAAAAAAGGCAATCGATAGACAATATCAGCAAAACTGGTATCAAAATAACAAAGATCATGTTAAGGCCGTACAAAAAGAATTTTCTGCTAAGCCGGAAACAAAAGCTTATCGTGCCCAATATGCAAGAGATTACCGTAAGAATGATCCTGTTAGAAATGATGCGCATCAAAAACTTACCTATGCCGTCAGAAGAGGAAGGGTGACAAAACCTGATTATTGCCAGCAATGTGGAGAGAAGGGATGGCTCCACGGGCATCATCCTGATTATTCTGAGCCTTTCAATGTTCAATGGCTTTGCGTAATTTGTCATAAATCAGTCCACCATTTTAGTGAATAAAGCATAAGGCTCCTTTAGATTTGCATCATAGATTTTTTGCAGACATTCTTTCATGTTATTACCACTATGCTTGCGGTAACAGTGTTCCCTGTTGTATTAGTCAATACAAAATTCAGATTGTCGGTGCAAGTTAAAACAAGATTGGCGGGCAATGCTTTAATGTCATCAACTGCACCATCATACGACCTCCACCCATGAAGAGATGTAAACGCCGCGACTCCTGTTTGGAATCCACTTATAAAAACAAGTGCTCCTGTATTGGTGGTTACTGCATTTGCGAGCGTTGCCGTTAAGGTTCCCCCTGAACCGCTGATTCCTGCCGCAGCATTACGAGCCATGTTAATGGTGTTTACCGAGGCGGATGTCAGGGCAGCTCCGCTTTTCGGTGCCTTACTCGACATCGCCACGGCTTCGTCAAGGGAGGTGTCCTGGGTGCAGGTGATGGTCTTGCCTGCGGTGATGACTAAACCAAGAAGGGCTTTGGCTTCCACAAGGGTTTTCTTGATCCATGCGAAGGGCGATGTTCCGGCAACGATGAAATCGCTTTCCGCTGTCCCGGCAGGAGCCATCCCAGGAAAACTGGTTTTGAGATTTCCGTTTGCGTCAATGGCCTGCCATCCCGTACCGTCCTCGTAAACGAGCGTTTCCAGGGTAAGCAAGACAACCTTGATAACCTGCCTTGTCCCTCCCGCACTTACATATTGAATCGTTACCGTGGCGGAGGCGGTATCGACGTTATAGACTGAAATACTTTCCACGTGCCTCTGCGTGGAGGCGGCAGGAGCAGCGACAAACTCGACTGCCGTGGTGCTGTTCGTAACCGTGTCGTTACTCCCCGGCGTATAAGCCGTTGTCGTGATGTCGGTATAGTGCGCCGTCACGGGGAGTTGTGTTGTCGCTACCGCACCGGCCAGAACAATTTTCAAACTCTTCGTCACCGCATCCAAAATTAGCATAATTTCACCTGAATAAAGATCGGGCCATAACCCACGATTGATTGACAACCCCACTGATTTGCTGACCGGTTAGAGAAAGATCAAGAGAATCAGTATCTGCGACTGTTGCTGCTGCGTGTAGGGCTGCCTTCTCTGCATCTGTTACATAGTTATCGTCTGCACCAAGAACCGCCGCATAAATGCCATCGAAATAAGCTTTTAACGTTGTCTTAATGTTCGCCCATGTGGTTTCCTTGAGGACATTTGCTGCCGCACTATCTATGAGGCCGATTGAGTCAGCATCAACCGGAGTGGCTTTATCAGCAACCCCGACTATTGAACTTGCTATATTTACTGCGTCAGTAACGTCCGCTGCTGTTTCTATCCCGTCAAGTTTAGTCCCATCAACAGAAACATCCCGTCCATCTATTGTCATAGTATGAGAATCAGTAGAATGGGCAGTGTTCTCTACATTTCCAAGTCCAACATCTCCCTTAACCAACACCAAGTCCGCTTTAACCGTAGCTACTGGAACATCTTCTGCATTCCCTGTTGCCGCCGTAGTGCGCCCCTTATATGTCTTAGTTGCCATCTGAGCCGCTTTGGCGTTTGTTACGGCGTTATTATCAATGTCATCCGTTGCGACTGTATTCTTAAAAGCTAAGGCCAAGAGACCAAAAACGGTCTTAGTTTCAGCCAAGGTTTTCTTGACAAATATCCCTACACCCGAAGCCACAAGAAAGTCATTAACAGTAGTTGCAAGGGAATGATTTATCTTCCCGTCGAGAGCTGTCTGTTGGGCTGTCGAGACGGGCTTATTGGCATCACTGGTGTTATCAACGTTCCCCAACCCGACATCGGCCTTTACCAACCCCGTAGGGGTGTTTATGGCTGGCGAAGTAAGTGTCTTGTTGGTAAAAGTCTCAGCCCTATCTTGTGTCGCTATTTTATATCTTGTCGCCATGTTATTCCATCTCCAAAAATTCTACTAATTGTCCTTCTGTATTATTTTTGCGACCATATTTGTTGTGAAATTCTAAATGACAATTACCACAAAAAGTAATACCGTTATCTATAGCGAGTCTTAACTCTGGAAAATCAGCAAAATTATTTATATGATGCACTTTTAATTTCCCACCCAATTGTCCGCATTTTTGGCATGTAAAATAATCTCGTTCTAAATTTGATCTACGCCATAACCTATATTCCAAACTTGACCTAACTTTACAATTTTCATTAGTTATTCCGCCTTTCCAATTGTAATGTTTTTCACCCGCAATTTGTGGCATCCTTTTTTCTTTATTCCAAGAAGGCTTCCCTTTTTTCGCATCGCTCATCTTCTTCTTATGATTTTTAGAAAGTTTTTTATCTAACCATGGTTTTACGTCTGTATGTTTTCCTTTATTCCACGGGATGTTCCCTTTTGGAAATTCTGTTTCTAATGAAACACGCTCCCCTTTTTTAAAACTGGTTTTAGGTAGGTTTTTTTTAACACCCTCTCCTATCTTCTTTTTGTGAGTCTCAGAAAGTTTTTTACCCCTCTTTGCTTTTCTTATTTTCTCTTTAGTTTCTTCTTTCATATCTTATATCGTTATATAAAAATTAGTCCCATCAAACTCTATCGTTCCAGCAATGGGAGTTGTAAGATTTGTTCCTGCACCCATCTTAATCGGAGCTACTGTTGTTGTCCCAGTAACTACTGTTAATGTCCCAGTAAGGGTTCCACCGCTAAGGGCAAAATAAAGCGTGTCAAAATAAGTCTTTAGAAATGCCTTAATCTGTGTCCAGGTTGAAGTAACAAGGGCATCTGAAGCTACACTGTCACGATAAAGAGCCTTGTCAGCGTCAATCGGAGGGTTCTTGGTGCCGACCGCCGCTAACGCTGTATCGGTTCCTTGAGTATGTTTCTTAGTAACCGCATCCGCAACGTCCGTGTCGGTATTGGTAGCATCTACCGGAAGACCGTTGGCATCCGCCTTGAGCATCTTGCCCGACGTAGCCGTGGAAGTATGGTCAGCCGTTGCAGTTATGGCGTGCTGACGAGTATGGATTGCTGGAGAGGCGATCGTATCAAGCGAGTAAGCCTTGTTGAAATTGAACAGTTTCACATCGTAATAATAGATGATTGCAATCGGATACGCCGATGGTGTTCCCGATAACGCCCATGCGCCTGTAACACTCATGGTTACAGTTATGTCCGCACCGGCAGCAGTCTTTGCAGGGATTCCTGTTGGCTTTTCCGATACCGTTATTGTACTTGACTTCGCAGAGACACTACCAGACCACTGGTTTAAGACAATAGTTCCCCCCGTAGGAGGCGTAATTGTCCCTGTCGTCCCGGTCGTTACTTCGACATACCACGGAACGCGAAAGTATTTATCCTCAAGTGCGGTTATTCGATAAGTATCGTCCATTTAATCCTTTATGAATGGGCCTGCCCCCGAAGGAGCAGACCCACACAAAAGTTAGGCAACGATTTCTTTCCAAATAATCGCGCCCTGTTGTCCGGCCGCCACTCCGATGGTGAAATTGGCGATGATGATAAATCCGCCCGGTTCCACCGTAATCATGCCGTTAATTGGTATGAACGCGGGACAACTCGCGGTTGAAAGTGCCCCGGAGGTATGGCCTGCCGTGAGGTTTAAGAGAATCAATGGGGCAGCCGGAAGGGTCGCACCGGTATCAGCCTTCGCAACAGAAGCCGCTGCCTTGGGTCCAATAGATGCCCGCATAATCGTTGACGGAACACTGTGGGTTACTGCCGTTGCATGGTAAAGACCGGCCAGATAAACAGCCGCGATCCCCGTTGGCGCAACGACTTCCTGGTGCGACACGCCGAGGATTGACAAATTCTTGCCGGAACCCACCGGATTACTTAGGGATAATCCGGTATAGGTTGTCGCCAACCCAACAGTCCATACGCATCCGGTCTGGTTGGCCGCGATATAAATGTCCTCGCGTCCATCATAGTATGGACTCCCGATTTCTTTCATAAACAAAGCGCCGTCCGTATCCGCAAGAGGCGGCAACACAACTCCTGTTCTCGTTTTTCCGTACATATCGTTCTCCTTCTGCCGCTATATCGCGGCCATTTTAAGAGCATAGATTAGGGTCAGATCCTGCACCCATCCGTCGCCGTCAAAAATCCACCGTTCACCCGTGTCCAACGTGGTTCCTTTTGCCCCTCGTTCATAAGGCGCGATTGTAGGTTTTACGTCCGACGACAACCAAATAAACTCCCGCGTGTCATTAACCTTTTGTACCGTCATCATGGACCTCCTTTCTAAGATTTGCGCTGTTCGTTACCAATTTACGGCTTTAATCTTTCCTTCTCGGATTAGCCGCGCTTCCATCTTTCTCGCTTCTGCCTCCCTGAATTGTGTGACCACAGAGGAAATTGTCTTTTCCTTTATCTTGTCGGGAAGTGAAAGCCACTTTTCCGAAGTCGCTAATTTATCAAGTATCTTCTTCGCCGGTTCACCAGAAGATTTGACCATATTCCAATACTGTTCTTGCGGAATATCGTATCCTTTTATTTTACGAGAGGGGTATCCAATATCAAGATCGAGTTTGACCATTTCCTTCTCGATGGGTGAACCCTTCTCTTTAGAGATTTGCATCGGAGACAACATTCTGCCGATAGGTGAACCTGGACGTTCACGCGGTTCACCCCAAACCGTCAACTTCGGCGTTAGGGATTCCGTGGCAAGGGGGATTCTGGATTGCAAGGTATCTGCAATGCTTCGGGTGTCCCTTATGTTCGGGTCTATTGCGCGGGCAACACCACCACTTACAGCAGGGACAACACTTCCCGCCAGTTGCTTGATGATATTCGCCCCATATCTGCCCGGATCGGAAAGACCCTGAATCATGTTTGTGAGTCCTTGCATAAAGGTCTTGTTGGAGATGTTTTCAGTAATAGACCCCATGACACCTGCGGCAAGATTGAACTTGTCATTTTCTTCCATTTCCTTTTTGAGCTGGCTCATATCCGCAGCCATGCCAAGAATTGATCCAAGCGGCTCAAGTCTTGCGAAGCTGTAATATGTGCCATCTATTTTTACGGAATAGGGTTGCCAACCAGTAGCAAGTTTCTCGTTGCGTTCTGCCGCGCTCTTCGGGGTTCCCCCCGTGATATAACCTTGTTCGGCCAACTGATACGTTGTATATCCAAGCATGGAACCCATGAGGGGTTTTGCTAACTCTTCGGATAATTGTGCGCCTTTCAGGTCGCCCTTGAAAGCCTTTGCTGCAAGTCGGGGGAGGTTTAACGGCGTGCGTTCTAACGCGAACTTGGCGATATTCAGCGGAGTCTTGACAAAAGGAATGAAGTATTTCAACCCCGGAACCTTGTCACGGGCGTTGAAGATAAGTCGGCCAACTTCTCCGACTTCCTTTTGATAGGTCAGGTATTGCCCCCGTTTGACAACATCGTTAAGCATCTGCTCTTCGGGATGGAGTAGAAGTTCCGTCACTCTTTCCTTGAACCTTTCGCCACTTAACCCTTCTTTCGCGGCTTTCCGGTAGGCGAGACGATTCAATTCCTGATTTTCAATGAATCCCTTAAAGAACGCATCCTCAGCGATTAAGGCTCTTGTGGGTAGTAACTGCGCGATCTTGTCGGGAAGTGCGGACGGGGGATAGTCCAGCTTCGTTATGCGTTCCCCATATCTCATCGCATGGCCGAAGCGGTTCACGGCATCCGTAAATCCTTTGGAGATCGAGAAAATATCCTGTGCGGTTTCGCCAAAGAAGATACTCCGGGGTGTTCCGGTAATCTTCGCCCGTGCCGCTTCTATCCCCGCACCCATCAATCGTTCCGGGTATGAATAGGCCATTGTTAAAGCATTGGATGTCGTGTTTACAATATGCGTTAGGGGGTTTGAAAGTAATCCGTTGATCCATAATTCATAAGCCCCATTACTTAACTTTTGCCACGGGGTCTTTGTCGCATTGTAAATAAATCTGTTGACTTCCGCCGTGTTGCTGAAATCAAGTTCTCTTAACCCGTTAATCAGTTCATCGGTGCGCTTTGTTCCCTTCCCCGTAATGGCCTTCAGAACCCTCTCCATCTCCGATGCTTGTTTGAACGCAGGGTCATGGGAAAGGATTCTCTTGTGGATGTTTAACGCACGCCCAGCTTCACTTGCGGCTTGAGACGTTACCCGAATCAACTCCATAGAATCAAGGACTTTGGCCCTTAATTCCGGGGTGAGTGTCGTCTGATCATAGGGAAGCTCCTTGATCGCCTGTTGAAGTTCTGTGATTGCGTTAAGGTTCGTCTGCCGTGTCGCATCTATTTCAGCGGCAGTAAAAGCCCCTTTCTTATCCCATTCCTTTCTGATGGCCTTCGTATCCCATCCCAAAGCCTCGGCTTGCGCCCTCGTCTGTTCCCATGTAACCGTATGTTTCCCGATCTTCGCTTCGGCCTCTTGTGTCCGGGCATTGATGAATTGTTTGACATCTTCCGTCGTGTTCAGGCGTTCAAGATTGATTGCCGAGCCTTCGGCATATTTCGGGAGCTCACCCGTTGCGCCGCCCTTTACTTCGGGGATAAGGGAATCAGATACCGTGTCCAATTTGTTGGACTTCACCCCCGCTTCCGGTAGGGGGGAGGGGGATTTGAGGTCAACTATCTCGCTTGCATTTCCGTTTTTGTCGAGTGTGATTATCCCATCATGCCCGTCTTTCCGAATCGCATCAGATAACTTCTTCCCAGTCTTACCACCGTATTGGACAGAAAGGACTCGCTTCCAGTTTGTTGCTTCTTGGTAGCCTCCGCCCCAATCGATGACGAGGGGATTATTAAAGGCAGTAGTACCCTCTTCCATGTTAGGGAAGTCGGCCCCTTTAAAGGTGTTGGGCCTTTCTTGGATATACCGTCCCGTTGGTTCAATATCCTGCCCGAACCTTGCTCCCATATTTGGGGCTTTTTCGGTATTGTGGATATATCCAAAACTAACTGGCTCGCCTGTTTTAAACTTCCCACCCGACGTTGCCCCAAGTTCAACGATCTCCTTGGGGGTGATACGTGGAGCCGCCTCCGCCACTACCCTTGACGCGGGTTCTGCGATTGTTGCCTTCACCGGGACTTCGGCAAAAGGTTTTCCGGCACGTTTCGCCGCCGTCTCCGCAAGGGCTGGGATTTCGGCTACACGGGTAATACCTTTCGCACCCGCCTTAGCAAGCTGCGGAATTTCAGAACCGCCACCCGTAAACCATCCCAACGCCTCACGACCTGCTGCAAGCAAAGGCTTTGATGCCGCACGAACACCCGCCATGCCACCCATCGCAAGGGCCGTCACAGGGTCTTGGAAGAAGCCCGGATCGCCTGTGGGAACATTCCCTAACGGATCAATTTTCCCGCCCGTTACCAAATCGCTTAACCCCTTTGGCTTTTGCTGTGTTGCGTAAGGGGTTATCATGTTGCCTTCGGCGTCAAACGAGACTTCCTTTTCGGGGCCATATTCACCGTAAACGTGTCCCATCGTCAGAAAGTCCAACGCCTTGTCCGTAAAACTTCTTGATGTAAGAAATTCTTCGGCGGTTACTTTTTTAGGTTCAAGAAATTGCTCTGCGTTCATTCTTACATTCCAAAGTCTTTACGGAGAATTTCTAATGCCTTTTCCTTTGTAATCTTCTTCGACTCATAAGCCGCCTTCACTTCGTCGGCGGTCTTATAAGTTGATTTCGTGGAGGTCGATGTCGTCAACGATTCTCGCATAACAGGAGCCAACGGATTCTCCGCAACGGCCTGTAATTGCGCCCCGTATTTCTGTAAGGTCTCGCGGTCTTTGGGGTTGTTTACATCATAATAGTTTACCGCCCCCGTTACGGTATCTCGGTAAGGGATACGTTTAGACTTTGAATCAGGATCAACCTCTGGTGCAAATAGAGGTCTAACACCTGACCATCCTTGCCCTTCATACTCTACCTTTTTACTTTCCGGCACTTTGATACTCTGAATATTCCGACCTGTTCCCTTGTATAATTCGATATCTTTTTCTGCTTTTGGTGTCGGCGGTCGGTGATGTATCTTGATATATGCCTCATCTTCCGTATATGTCTCCCCCGTATTAGGGTTGGTCTTCGTCATAAGGATTTTAACCGCCCTATCTGCCTGAACCGCAAGGGTAGTTTTCTCTGCCGGTTGACCAATTATCCCTTTGGTTTCAGTATCGTACAATCCTTGCGCCCCAATCGGCTTAAAACGATCCTTCTCCTTCAATGATTTGAAATTCAATCCCACCTGTTGTGCCCCCGTTAGAATCTTCTGAAATTCCATAAGTTCATCCGGGGCCATGTCCTTAAAGAGTGTCGGAAGAAGTTTTTCGTTCATTTCCGCACCACCGGCGAGGGAATCTTGCAGGGTCTTTATGCGGTCCTTCATTTTCTGCGCCTTCTTTTGCGTTGCAATCGCTCCGGCGTATCTATAAACATCCATCAACGGCATTTGTGGATGAGACGCGGCAAATGTCTGAATCGTTTCTGGCGAAGTTGGATTTTCCATGAAATACTTCGTCGCATCCTGTTCATCGGTACGGCCTTGATAGCCCTGCCATGCGTTGCCGATTGAACTTCCGAGACGGTCCAACGCACCCATTGGGGAATTGGGATTCCGCACGTCCTGAAGTTGCTGGATGTATGACATCTGATTACTTATGTCGGGCATTACCCACCTCCTGAAGCCGCTCTAATTGCCGCAATATCTGCCGCCGAAAGGGTTGTTTGGCCTGATCGCGGGTTATAAATCTTATCCCAAAGGTTCACGCCTGTATTAAGTCCCTGAAGTGCTGTTGTGTACCACGGGACTCCGGGAACGGTCCCCGTTGTGGTCGAAGTCTGTCCGGTATTTGGATTGAGATACTTCATCAAGGCTTCCAGTTTTGCCGAATAGGTATCTGCCGCTTTATTGGGAAGATTCTCAGATTCAAATCCAAACTGTCTTCCCGCCAAATCAGTCCCGGATTTATACCCCATGTCCACAAGGCCGGTATTGATGCTTGACGATTCTCTTCCCATTCCTAAAAGTTGGTCGGCAAGTGCTCGGTTCGTTTTCGGGACAAAAGAGGCCATCTGCTTCCCGCCGTATCCAAAGGCAACCTGTTTACCAAGTCCCGTATTGCCCGAAAGTTGACCTTGAATATCGGTTAATTGATTCTGATAGGGCAATAAAGCCGCCTTTGTTTCCGCAAGGCGAGTAGTGTCAAGACCCCCTAATTTATCCAAGAGAGCTTTCTGATATCCCTGTAAGGCAGTCTGATCTTCCGCCGTCCTTGTTTTTACGCTCTTATCTCCCGCAAGTCCGTAGAAATCATTAATATAATCTTCAAACGTCGTCGCGCCCGCTGTTTTAGTTCCGCCTCCCGGCATGGGAAGTGTTCCTGGCCCCGTGGGTGTCGTCGTCGTGGTTGCAGAGGTGGGTTTGTCTCCACCACCGGCTATGGCTGCAATGGTAGTCGCGGCAGTTATACCGAGACTTGCTGCGGCTATCTTATCCGCAACAGTCCATGCGCCTGCACCCTTAGCCACCAAATCTGCACCTAAAGTTCCAGGGGCAACAGTGGCGGTCCCGCCAGCAACAGGAGCAGCGGCACCTGCTCCGGCGGCAACAGGGGGAGCACCGGCACCGGCTTGCAGTGCGGCCATTTCAGCCGCAGTAAGCTCGCCCATTCCAATACTCGATCCAACACCAATACCGGCACCGGCCCCTGCGCCTGCCGTGCCGCTCGCCAATGCAGCGGTAACGTTGGCGGCGGTAACGCCAGCCCCACTCACAGAGGCTATCTCGGCAGCGGTAAAACCAGCGGCGGCCATTTCCTGAACCGTCAATCCTGCTGCGGCAGCTTCGGCAAGGGTAACTCCTCCAGCTGATCCTGCTGCTCCAGCACCAGCTCCGGCAGCACCAGCTCCGGCTCCAAAAGCACCCATCGCGGAACCAGCAGTTCCAGCCGTTATAGCAGCAGCTAAAGCAGGAACAATATACTGCATATTCTCGCCAAGGGCTTTCCCGGCGGGCATGGTTATATTTTTCCCAACCCAATCACCTACACCGAGAAACCCACCAAAACCTCCCCCTCTATCTGTTTCATAAGGTGTTCCTACCGTAGAAGAATCCGTAACTGTACCGACAGGGACTACATTGCCCGTATAGATATTCTGCATCATGGAACTTCCCGGTATTGTCTGCCATCCAAACTTGTCAACGGGAACCCACTGATACTGAGGTGCTTCCGGCTGGTAATTTTCTCCTTCCCAACCTGTACGAATATCAGGATTTGTCTGCCAGTTGTACCCGCCCTTCTCTACTGCGTCGGGTGTTCCCATTACTTGTCCTCTTGCCATAACTTCCTCCTTAACCCATCATTGCCCTAATGGTCGCACTAAGATCCCTGTACATTGTCGTGGGGTCCTCAGCATACGAAAACTGATTGCTTTGCGTCCCCTGGCCTAATTGTGCGATCTGACCTAATACCGTCGGCATATTTGCCTTGCCAAGTGCCGCTTGCATTGCCGTCCCGTATCCCTCATTTGCCGCATCCATTGCCGCCTGAGAGTAGACGTTTCCGAGTACCCCTTGTCCTTCAGTCGAGTTTAAGATCCCCCTATTTGACAACCCTGCAAGCGCCTTGGGGATGTTCGTCCTGAGGGCATTGTTCATCATCTGCTGATATGAACCGAGGGCTTCGTTTGTGTATTTGTCCCAATTACCCGGCATATCCGTGATGGACTGCTGTAATTGAGGCATGAGAGAAGCCAACAGTTGATCCCGATACTGATTCGGTAATCCTGATTGCGATTGAGAACCGCTGACCGAAAAGGGTTTAATATCCGTTGGGATGTTGAACATATCCGTTCCAGTGGTATCGACGGCGGAGGTAGTTGCCGGAATTACCTGTTCCGCAGTGGGAGCCACGGTAGCTGGAGGAATTGTGGCCGGAAGGGTCGAAGCTGGGGGTATAGTTGCTGGGACAGACGCCGGGGGTACGACAGCGGGAGGCGTGGTCGTGGGAGGCGCGGCAGAAACAGGTGGAACATACGGCCCCGGTGGAGGAGATGCCACCGGCATATTCGTGCTCGTACCCATGCCGGGGACGGGAGTCGTGGTGGTCGATGTCGGCATGATATCCAAGGGGATATTGAACATATCCGTGGAACTTCCATCAGTGGCGACGCCCCGAACTGGGGTAGTTTGGGAGACCGTACCCACCGGGGAAGCGGGGGTTGGCATTGGCGAAGTTACCTTTCCCGAAGCCCAATCATCACGAGACTTTGCTAATTGCACAGCGGCTTGTTCTGGTGTCATTGGGGCATCGGGTATTCCTGGTTGGGTATATGTTCCAACAGAAGTGTTTGATGATCCCGTAGAGGGCTGATACCCCATGAGATAATCAGGATCATCCGGTTGCCCCGGTATTGTAAAATACTGGCGCAGCCCCGTATGAGGATTCTTGGTCCCCGCACCGCCGAGTTTCTTCAAAAGTGCCTCCTCCCATTGGTTCACATGGGCGAGTTTCGTATCTCCCCCGTGTCCTTTAGAGGCCATCCGGTCAAGATACTGTTTGGCAGGCGGTGTCCCCTGCTTTTTGGCATCCAGATCGTGCTTGTGATGCACCGGGGCCTGGTCGTCCTCTTCGATGATCTCCTTGCTTCCGTCGGGCCGTACAATCGTTTTCTTGCGTTTCATGGTTTCACCTTATCATGGTTATTCGAGGGTAAATACTGCTATCTGTTATCAATAATAAATCCATATATGTCCTCATATTGGCCGTGGCGCCATATTGCGCGACCTCAAGTAGTCCGGGTGAGCCGTCTGGAGGAATCGTAACTGCCAAGTCGGATACTTTTAATACACCGTCTAAATAAACATCTACAATAATACCACTCCCGCCAACAGACTTTATAGAAAATTTCCATGCTTGCCAAATATCCTGAACAACCCAGTTTCCAACCAAAACCTCACTATCTGAAAAATAAAGTCCGTTTGATCGCCAACATACAACAAACAAATCGCTACTGGCACCGTTATAGAGCATCCTGAATGCATCACTGTTAGTCGTTCCTATCGAATCAAAATATGTAGTTATGGATATATCATAAGGGAATATTGCAGCAAAAATGGTTCTATTCCTCACTGCCAAACTTGATGCACTTGCTCCTGTGTCAAATTTGAATGTTGTCCGGCCATCAAAAGTGACTTGCGAACTGACTCCGCTACCAGTATCACTATCAGTCCATCCAGTAAGATTTGAACAATCATCGTTAAGAATAGTTGCCATTACTTTTCCTTACGTCCAAAACTGTAGTTCAACGACAAGACCTTTTGCCGCCGTACCCGAATGAATCGCGTCAATGTCGATTCGCAGCATGTCGCCGGTAACTACGTCGTCTTTCGTGGTATCAATGACTGCCGGTGTCGCCGCCGTCTTGCTGTCGGTTTCGGTTGAATCAATCGTAAGTTTCGTGGTCAACATATCAACCGCATCCGTCACATTGGCGATCTGGATGTCCATCGTCCCGGTAGTCCCCGCTGTGACAACCGCCGCAGCAACGGAGACAAGATTCATGCCATTTAGGGCAGAAGGGACTCTGAAATATGCCTGT
>Ga0180732_1001384_pt1 | contig 15155 bp, 13 predicted proteins | sample KR11_01MetaG_FD_148674 | JGI IMG/M metagenome (GOLD analysis project Ga0180732, IMG submission 148674) | Groundwater microbial communities from the Olkiluoto Island deep subsurface site, Finland - KR11_0.1 MetaG | ecosystem: Environmental > Aquatic > Deep subsurface > Groundwater | place...
TTACGTTCACCCTGCCGCTTTCTTTGATCGAAAGGGCGGTTTTCACGCACAGCTCGACCAGCGGTTCAAGAGACATGTCTGCGCTTTTTCCCGTGAGCGCCGTCCTTGCGATATTTTCAAGAACGTCATCTTTTGCTTCTATTGCAAGTTCATCCAGGATCTCAAGAGCTTTTACCTGGGCAAGACTGTAACCCTTTGTGATAACTGTTGGATGGACATTCCTTTCTACAAGGATACGCGCTTTGTTCAATAGTTCCCCTGCAAGAACCACGGCGCTTGTCGTTCCGTCCCCGGCTTTATCTTCCTGGGTGCGTGCGATCTCTACCATCATTTTTGCAGCAGGATGTGTTATGTCCATCTCCCGCAAGATCGAGGCCCCGTCGTTGGTGATCACCATGTCACCGATCGGATTAACAAGCATCTTATCCATGCCCTTAGGGCCAAGAGTGGTCCTTACCGCGTCTGCGATCGCTTTTGCTGCTGTGATATTGTATACGAGGGCTTCTCTGCCCTGGGTTCTTGTTTTGTCTCTGTCCAATATAATAATAGGCTGTCCGCTTAATTGTCCTGCCATAATGAATTACCTCCAGGCTTAAAGATGATTCTAAGTGTTTGTGGTTCTATAAATAATTTTCGTGAGGTATGCCAGTGCGCAGGTTAAAGTAATCAATCTCCTGATAACACAGGATGATCTGGAATATACTAAAAAAGAGATTGCGGAGTGCGCAGACGTGGGGCGTTCAACTCTATATACTTTCTGGGAAACTATTGAAAGGTACGAGATCGTAAAAAAAACACGCAGGATAGGAAACACCTGGCTTTATAAGATCAATTCGGACACCAAAATTTATATGCTTACTGAACATTAGTATATTTGTATTCAATGGCTGAAACTGAACTTATTAGAAGAATGGCGGATGATGTTGCTGCTTTAAAAGAGCAAATGAGCCGAATAGAAGTTACCATAAATGAAATTGATATGGACATTCATAGAGAAGTGAATCCACAATACCTTAAAAAATTGGAAAAAATCAAGAAACAGAAAGGTATTAAATTCAAAACCATTGAAGAATTTGATGCATATTATTTGTACGTATAAGAAAGAAGATTCATGAAATTATCGAGCATCCCGCCCATTACAAACCTCTGAAATATGGCATGAAAAGCATCATGTGGAATTTCTGGATTTTGGTCACCACGACGAAATATATTTATAAAAATTTATGTAAATAATTGGAATAGCTATTTTATCTTCTCCACCCTCGCCACACTCATATTCTTCTGCAGCCCCATCGCTTCAGCCACAGACTCGCACTTGGTCTTCAAAAGGTACGCGATCGGCTTAAAATCATATTCAGACATCGTCTCGTAGTTCGCCATGCCCTTGCTGATTATCAGTGACGCGCTTCTCATCGCCTCCACAAGCTCAGGCGGCGCCTCTTTCAGGCACACACCTATGGCATTCGACCCGGTGGTAAGCACCCTGTCCACCATTTTGTCAATACCAAGTTCCTTGACCTCTTTCATTGTAACATCGTTGAGTATGGGCGCGCCTCTCACTACCAGAGTGATCCTGCCTCCGAGCTTTTTTATCTCCTCAAACAGCAGGGTATCAAATATTATCTCACCGCAGTTGTCAGCAAGGTAAACCACATCCTTGAGCATTGATCTCATTATGTCAGAATCATCCACATCAAGCCCGTGCTTGAGCTGCTTTATTATGGTTTCTTTTCCTGTAGCTTCATCAGCATCGAATCCAAGCACCCCGAAATCAAACGAGTTGCCGATTATAGACACAAGCACTGCGCGCCTGAAGGAGTCTTTTTCTGACATGAACTCACGCACGAACGGCAGGAGCTTCAGTGCAATCTCATTGCTCTGCCTCTTTTTCTCAATGTATGGATCGATATCCCCCAGCACCCTGTACGCTTCCCTGTGTATCTTCGTGGATAGATGCGTAGCAGGCGCACCGTCCACCAGGTATTTCCGCAGCACCTCGATACCAGCAAGCACTGCTTTTTTTTGCAGCGTGACATCTTTTGTAGAAAGCTCTGCCTCGAACTGGACTCTGGATAACAGGCACGGCGCACATCTGGGGTGGATCTTCATTTCTCTCCTAAAATTCGAATAATTGCCTCTGTTTTGTTTCTATCGCCGTCTTTTTCTCCCCCATCCATCTTAACATTTCCCCAGTTATCCCGAAATCAGACAGGATGCGCTCAACCGGCGGGAGTATCTGTTTATTGACATAATAATCCACATCAAGAGGCAGTTTTTTCTCCTTTGCGTATTCCGGGTCTTCAGCCCTTTCAACGAACATCCCCTTCCCTGCCAGAATAACAAAAGGTATCCTGTCGCCTACGTTCGCGATTATTCCGCGGCTTTTTAATTTATCCACAACTGATATATGCGGCTGTCTGTTCTTGTAGCTCTCAGCCTTTTTTGTGTACTGCCTTGTCAGTATCAGGTCATCGAACAACTCGCTGTCTTTACCTGACTCCACCGACCTTATGCGATTTATTGTATCCTTCACAAGTTCGACAGCTTCATCCACTTTTGCCTCCTTCAGCACAAGCTCAAGCACTCTTTCAACTGTCTTTGTGGTCAATCCGCACCAGTCCCTGCGGACTGTTTCCATGCCTTTTACCTTTATTTTTTCCTTTATCCCCTGCGGTGTTTTTTCCCATATGAGGAGAGCATACCGCTTTTTCGCAATGAATATGGCGCGCCTGGCAAATGAGTCAAAAACAAGTTCCATAGGCTTGACAAGGGAATCAGTTACAGTATTGGCGATACTATTTCCCACAAGCTGCGCCTCATCAAAAGTAAGCTGTTTATCAAGGAGATGCACAAATACGCTGTCAGTATCCCCATAAACAACAGATAGACCAATGTGTTTTCCGTCTTTTATTTTATCCATTTCATCCTTTTTAAGAGCCCTGCCGTCCTTGATGATAATTTCCTTTATATCTTCTTCAATAAGTTTCTTGGTGCGCAGGATATTCTCGCGTCCGAAGCTCGTTACTGCGCTAGCAAGGGTCAAACTGTAAAGCCGCGCCCTTGAATAGCCTGAATAGCCGTAGAAACTGTTAAGAAGTATCTTGAGCGCAAGCTGCGTGGCGTCAAGCACGCGGTAATCCTCTTCGTTCGCTGTCTTCATCTTTGCGCGCGTCGCCTGTCTTCGGTCAAGGAGTTCTTCAAGTATGGACGGAACAATCCCTTTTACTGTATCCCGCGACACAAAAACACCGCCTGTTGGCGCAACAACCACATCATCAGGGCTCTCGCCTACCACTTCAGTTGTATAGCACAGGTTATGCGCCATCATTATTGTCGGGTAAAGCGATTTGTAGTCGAGTATCACGATATTTTCAAGCAGCCCCTTCTTTGGCGGAAGCACCTCTGCACCAGCCAGTTCCTCGCCTTCATCATAGCGCTCATCTGACATCTCGCCAGTGGGGCGTGCAGGCAGTACGCGGTCGTGCTTCATGTACTCGCGAAGAATGAGGTTCTCCACCATCTGGGTCTGCCCGCCGTCAAGGATATCCTGGAGCAGTGTGCCGCTCACCCTTGCCAGAGCTATGTATTTGTCGATAAGCCGAAGTTTCAAAAGGAACGCAAGCGCAAGCTCGGAGTCGCGCCTTGAATAATCAACGAATTTTGAGAATTTCTCACCGTTATCATTCCAGTATGCTTCCATCTCAAGAAATGGTATGTCAAGTTTCTCAAGCCCCAGAAGTTCTTTTGCTGAGTTCCTGAGCGTGTACTGCTTTAGCGAGTACTCACGGCGAAGCAGCGGAAGCACGTCAACAGCGATGCGCCCCATAACGCTTACCCGCGTGATGTTGCCGATCTTCCTGTAATACAGTGTCTTACCATCTCTTCCTGCAAGCGGTTCTATCTTTGCTCCCTTCCTGTTAAGAGCCCTTATCCTGTCCACGATGTACGGGATGTCAAAACTGTTGGAGTTGTAGCCCACAAGGATGTCGGGGTCGTATTCCCCGATGATGTCAAAAAACCGCCGCAGCATTGCCTCTTCGCTGCCGCAGCTCTCGACATCCCCACTCATGCTGGTCTCTTTTCCCACAAGCACAAGCGTCTTTTTGCCTTCAAATTCAGGCGCAAAAGCAAGACTCAAAAGGACAATGGGTGAATTCTCAGCCGTCGGCATGGCGCCGTGTAAGGGAAGGCACTCGATGTCGAATGCAAGGTGCCTGAAGGGCGCATTTTTCAGGATATCCACGGGTTCCACTTTTCTTGATGTTATCCTGATACTGCTCTTGATGTCGGTATCATCCGCGTTCCCCTCTGGTTCTGCTGCTGCCCATCCCATCCCTCCAAGACCTCTGTCCACCATGTACCTGTTCCTGAACAGGATATCGGTTTCATAAACCTCGTCCACCATCTTTTTTAAATCGTCGCGGATCGCGGGTACGCCCTTCGGGTCATAGAGAATTATCTTTAGCATGCTGACCGGACTCTTGAAATACCCGACTGGCTCAAACCGCCTGACAACTTCTATTCGTTTTATATGCTCTTTGAAGCGTTCCTTTAAAATATCTGCGCTCTCAGGGGGCGCCTTTGCATAAAAATAAGGTTCGAAATCCGGCACCGAGCAGCAGACACTGTTCCCTGATCCGTCCCTGCCGTAGAGCCTTACAACGGGTTTCCCGTCGCTGTAAGTGTAATCGGCGTCTAGGATCTGGAAATTCATGATGATTAGATTTGATTTAAAAGGTTTATAGGTTTCTTTATATGCGTATTGTGCACAATATTAATTTTATGCACAGATTTTGTGCATACTATTGATTATATGCACAAATTTTATGCATATAATTATAAATATGAAAACCAATCTACTTGATATATGGAAGAAAGACACCGTGCTTTACTGGTAAAACAGAATCCGTGGTGGAGCGACAAAAAGGTGAAACTCCCGGATTTTGAAAGAGACCTGATCAATACTCTGGTCAGATATGTCGAATACAAACAAATACTGGCAGTGATCGGTCTGAGAAGGGTTGGTAAAACCGTTTTGATGAAGCAGTTAATGCAGAAATTGACAACGCCGAAAAATAACCTATGCTATATTTCTCTTGATGACATAGATTTCCAGAATTATAACATTGTAGAGGAGTTAATAAACTATTTTCTGGAATTTTCAGATAAGAACGGTATGAGGTATCTGTTCCTTGATGAAGTGCAGAAACTTCCGAACTGGGCAGACCTGCTAAAGACATATTATGATACCGAAGATAACCTGAAGATATTTGTTACAGGTTCGGCAAGCCTTGAGCTAAGCGAATTTAAAGAAACACTTGCCGGAAGGATACTTACATTTCACATGCCAGTACTAAAATTCAGGGAATTCGCAAGATATTTCATGCCTGATGATACTCTGAAAAATATAAGTATTTCGTCATTATCCTCCATATTTGGATCTTCGCTTTCAAAAGATTCGTTCATAAGGGAATATGATATCGAATTCGCAGGGAAAAAAGAGAGATACAATGAATTATTTAAAAGTTATCTTTTAAAGGGGGCTTTTCCTGAATTGCTTGATATAGAAGATGAAGAATTCATAAAAAAATACATAAAAGAATCAGTGATCGAAAAGACAATTGTGGATATTGCAAGGCTTGCGGGTGAAGATGAAAAAATAATTTACGAACTTTTCCGGCTGCTTGCAAATAGCAATGCGCAATTATTTGAAATTACGAACCTATCTGGGATATTAAAGATAAACAGGAACCTTGTGTCAAAATATGTGAACCTGCTTGAGAAATCGTTCCTTATAAATGTGGCTTACAATTTCACTTCAAGTGTGGCAAGACAGGTAAGAGCAAGCAAGAAGCAGTATTCTGCCCACAGTTCTATCGTTATCGCAATGCTTGATCATCCTTTTGATATCCTTAATACAGAGGTTGCAGGACATATGGTTGAGGCGGCGATATCAGGGGATTTTGAAAAGACTTCCTTCTGGAGAACACCGCAGAAAGACGAGGTTGATATAATATTAAAAGAGAAGGGAATTGTCCTGCCGATAGAAGTTAAATACCAGCAAAATATCACAAATTCCGATGCTGCTTCTGTTTTAAAATTCTGCAAGAAATTCGGGGTCAGGAATGGATTAATGGTGACAAAAGAGCTCATGGATATGCGTAAGATCGGTGATGTTGAGATGCTGTTTATTCCGGCATGGTTGTTCCTGCTGATCAATCCATGATTTAAAGTTCGAAAATATCTAAAAAGGATCGATTATCTTTATCCACGGAATTTTCTTAAAGTCGTTTTCGTTTTCAGTATAGATCGAGAATATATTATTTTCTCTCATAGTCGCTGCCAGTAATGCATCCCAATAGTGGAGCCCATGTTTTGTACTGATAGCAATAGCCGATCGAATTGTTTGAGCATCATAATTGATGACATGCCAGCCCTGGAAATCGATTATATGTTCAATGAAGTCTCCTGCCACCTTAGCAGGTATCGGATTTGAGATCTTTTTTGTCACAACAACGTAGAATTCTGACAGGTTCTGGACAGAAACGGCAAATTCGCGCATCCCTTTCCAGCAATCGGCTGCAAGGTCGGCGCATATCTTTCGCTTTTCAGGTTCGCTTTCATCAAAAACATAGCTGAGTATGTTTGAATCTATAAGGGCGAGTTCATCTTTCATGGAGTTCGTCCCTGTCCGTGTATAATCTCTTTCCAAAATCGAATTTCAGCTCAAGAAGCTTCAACGCTTCCTGCGCTGTCTTTTCCTGTTTCTTTTCGTAGACCCATTTCTTCATCGCCTCTGTCAGCGCTTTTCCAAGTTCACCCTTTCTGGCGCCGTGGATGCTGCGGACGAGTTTTCGGAATTCTTTTTCAACATCGTCTTTGACGTTTACTGTGATCGTGCCCATGATTGTAAATGGATTTACGATGTATTTAAATGTATTGCAGATTTAAATTTTAAATTCAAAACTATGATTTTTACCATTCAGGTATGCAAAATCACGGGAATTTGCCTCATATATAATAATTAGACCTTATTTTGTTACTTCAACTTTTCAAAAATTATCCTTTAACGCTTGGCAAAATGATGATACACTATCAAATAATATATCTGGTTTTTCTCTTTTCAATGACTCTTGATCAAGCGAACCCCATAGTGCCCCTACAGAATACATGCCTGCACTTTTTGCTGCAATAATATCATTTGGATGATCCCCTACTGCCCAACAATCTCTTTCTGCAATCATTAAACGATGTGCTGCTTCGATAAATGGCGCAGGATGGGGTTTATGTGAGGTTGTATCATGATAACAAACCATTGCATCAAATTCCCATCCGAAATGTCGAACTATTCGATACGCATAACTTGAAGGGCTCGATGATACAATTGAAGTTTTAATACCTTTATCTTTTGTCATTGATAAAATTTCATCAATGCCCTCATATGCTAATATTGTAGGAATTTTTTGATATACAATAGCCCATTGTCGTAGTCTTCTTAAATGCTCGATACATTGCGAATCAACAAGTGTTTGGTCCAAGTCAAAAATAAGACATTTCATAATTTTCCCCCAATTCTTGTTTGTTTTTCATCGATTTTTCTATTTCTTTGTTTCCTCTTCGGGGGTTGCGCATAGCCCATATATTGTGAAGATGGACTTAATTTATTTGCTGGAACAAATACAGATGTTTCATCCTTTGATTTTTCTATTGTTGGTAGTTCATATCCTAAATTATATTTATTCGGTGACATATCTGCTATAATTGATTCGAAGGTCTGCATTCTTATTTGTTCCAATTCTTCTACTGGACTTATTTGCTGGGTGGATTTTAGCATTAATAATTCATCTTTTTTTTTCTGCATTATGCCTTTTGCTAAAACCACATTATCATCTGTATCAAATACAATATTAGCTCGATTATCAGTAATCAATTGAGTATTACCGCATTGTTTTGTTGTATCAAGTAAATTTATTGGATGTTTCATAACAATGAGTACCCTATTTTGTTTTTCACAAAATCCTACAGTATGCATCGTGCCACCTTTTATACCAGTTTCGATAACGAGTACACCCAAAGACAGACCACTTTGAATACGATCACGTTCCACAAAATAACTGCGGAAAATCTTTGTCCCCAATGGATATTCTGAAATTAGTGCACCATTATTTTTGACGATGGCATTTGCGAGTGGTTTATTTGTATAAGGATATATGGTATCTAATCCATGTGCCAGAACCGCTACTGTTAGACCGTTAGCTTCCAAAGCACCCATATGTGCCGCTGAATCAACTCCTTCCGCTAAACCACTGACAACAACATATTCTTCGTCTGCAAAAAGTTTTGCAATCTCTTTTGCTCGAGTTTTGCCGTAACCGGATGGTTTTCTTGTACCAACGATTGCGATACTATTTTTATTTAAAGCCTTGATATTCCCTTTAACGTGTAATAAGACAGGTGGGTCAGCAATCAATGAAAGGCATTCAGGATAGTATGAACTTTCTCTTGAAATAATCTCAATATTATGTTGTTCCGAAAGTTTTAATATTTCGTGAGCTTTATCCCAGGCAATCTTTGCAGTTTGAGGGTCTGGTATGTTTATTCTTCCGAACTCAACATTCGCATTTTTTAGCATCTCAATTAAGTCATTATGACACGTTGGTTCTGATAAATCAGAAAGAGCGAGAATTTTCTCAACCGTTTTTGATCCAACACCTGGGATTTGTTGCAGAGCAAGTATAGATATTGGTTTCATATTACCGCTTCATTAATGTTGTGTTAATCCAAGTGCATACATAGCCACAAGTTCGGCTCCGGCATTTTCTAATATGTACTTTCCCGCTCTTAATGATGATCCACTTGTTGAAACATCATCCAGAAGAAGAACTTGCTGGTCTTTAATAATGTAATCATTTTTCACCGAAAGTGACTCTATTTCTAAATTAATATCACGGCTTCCACCGGTAGATTTTTTATCCGCCTCTCTACTCCGATAAATTACATTTGTTCCATCAATTATCGGTGGATTACATAGTCCTTTAGCGATTGTCCTGATACCAGATGGTGCCGTTCCGAAAGTATGTTTCGGTATAACACATATAACATATTTTTCAGTGTCCGAAATAATGTTACGCAATTGTTCCATGAAGTAAATAATATCATCATCCACCGGTTTATCGTGTTTTATGTTAAGAATTTTCTGGGAGAACGCATCAAACTTGGTGTTTTGAACTCCATGTGAGTGGTATTTACCAAGTTTAATAATTTGATCGTTGTTCGCTTTATTATTGTATTCTGTTTCTCTGAATATACTGCATTGCACGATTTATTCCTCTCTTGAGACACTTCCTTTGAAAACGCTGATATCAAAGGCAACATTATTAAATCTTAATGATTATTTCTCTCTATATATAGTGATTCTATCCGGGGTGAAAGTATTCATTAGTTAAGAAATAAGGAACAATCTAATTACATTAAATTTAGCCTTATCCAGGTAATTTTATGCTCCGTATCGCCATCACCGGCGCCCCAGGCTCCGGAAAATCCACGATGGAATTCAAATCTCCTGAATTCATTAAGGCTGTCAGGGAGGCGCTTGACTCTGATAAGAACATGCTCGTTGCGCTGCACCAGAAGTCCTGTCATCCTGTTGCAGAATAGGAAGTTTGGAAAATCCTTAAATACCATCACTACCATAATTTACAAATCATAAATTTCAGCAGGGTTAAAATTATGGATTATATAAAAAGAGATCTTGAAAAGACAATAAAGGAATATCTGACCACTCCCGAAATAATCGCCATCCTCGGTCCACGCCAGTCAGGTAAAACCACCCTTATGGAGCATCTTTTCAAAACCCTGAAAGATGCGGTCTTCATAAGTTTCGAGGACAGAAAGACACTTGAAATGTTCGTGGAGGATGAGAAAACCTTCGCCCAACTTTATGCAAAGAACAACCGCTATCTTTTCATCGATGAATTCCAGTATGCAAAAGAAGGTGGGCAGAAGCTGAAATATATCTACGACCACTACCCGAAAACAAAAATACTGATCTCCGGCTCCTCTGCGCCCGGGCTGACGATACACGGCATAAAATACCTTGTCGGGCGGATATTTGTCTTCAACCTGTACCCGCTTTCGTTCGAAGAGTTCCTGAGATATAAAGATGAGAAGCTCTTCAAGGTATATCTTGAGAAAAGAGATGCTATTAAAGCGTATCTGGGCAAAAAAAGCAGGCTTCCGGAGGTCAGCGCCGCACTTATTGAAATGCTGAATGAGGTTTATAACAAATACCTGATCTATGGCGGGTATCCCAGGGTGGTAATCTCAAAGACCGATGAAGAAAAAAAGATGGTATTGAGAAACATATACAGCACCTATTTTTTACGAGAGATAAAAGATGTGCTTGGCTTAACTACAGATTTTAACCTTAGCAAATTGATAAAAGCACTCTCTATTTCACTTGGCGGGCTGATATCGTATCAGAATCTCGGCGAAGTCTCGGGGTTTGGCTACAAGGAACTCCTGACGCACCTGAACATCCTTGAAAAGACATTCATCTGCAAGAGAGTACCTCCTTTCTTCACAAATAAAAGGTCTGAGATCATTAAAGTCCCGAAAATGTATTTCTATGACAACGGTTTCAGGAATACCGTTATCGATGACTTCAGGGAAACCGGGATGAGGCAGGACATCGGGCTGTTGAATGAGAATTTCATTTTTTCGCAACTTGCTTATTCTGGTATGGAAGTAAAATTCTGGAGAAGTAAATCAAAGGCAGAGGTTGATTTTATACTTGATAAAGAGGGGCTGCTGGCTATTGAATCAAAGAGCGGCGGGAGGAGTGTGACAAAGTCTCTTCTGAGTTTTAAGGAGAAATACAAGCCTGATAAAATAATTATCTTGAGCAGGAATATACTGAATTATGATGAAGATACTGTGATTTTGCCATTTGTTTTCATATCTTCATTAAATGGACAGATTTGAACGCTTCATGCCTGTTTTTCAGCATTCATCTCCGTTTTCTCCTCCTCAGTCGCAGCATCCTCCAGCTTCTCCTGCACCACTTTCTCCTCCTCCTTCGCAAGCCTCGCCACCCCGACAACGCGGTCGCCACCATCCACTTTCATGATCCTGACGCCCTGGGTGTTCCTGCCCTGCACCTTGATACCGCTGACAGGAACACGGATGACAATGCCTTTGGAGGTCGTAACCATGATCTCATCATCCTCGTGCACGGTTCTGATATCCACCACGTTGCCGTTCCTGATGCTCACATCAATGGTTATCACGCCCTGCCCACCCCGGTTCATGGCTCGGTACTCTTCGAATTCCGTTCGCTTCCCATAACCGTTCTCTGTGACCGTGAGAAGTGTTGAGCCCTCTTCAACAACTGCGGCGCTCACCACTTCGTCCTCTCCTAAAAGTCTTATCCCCCTGACGCCTCCCGCGTTGCGCCCCATAGACCTCACATCGTTCTCGTTAAATCGGATGGCTTTCCCGTGTTTTGTCCCGATGACGAAATTCTTTGTCCCGTCCGTGAGTTTCACGGATACGAGTTTGTCCCCCTCATCAAGCGAGATCGCAATGATCCCCGATTTCCTGGGGTTTGAGAACTCGGTCAGCGCAGTCTTCTTTGCTGTGCCCTTCTTTGTGACCATGAGCAAAAAGTGCTTCTCATCGAACCCGCTGACTGGAGTATAAGCTGTGATATTCTCTCCCTGTTCTATCTGGAGCAGGTTCACTATCGCAGTCCCGCGCGCCTGCCTTCCCGCTGTGGGTATCCCATACACCTTGAGCCAGTACACTTTACCCCTGTCCGTGAAGAACAGCATGTAATCATGCGTATTGCCAATGAACAGGTCGCTCACGAAGTCCTCTTCCTTGGTCTCCATGCCGATAACACCCTTACCGCCGCGGTGCTGCTGCCTGTACGAGTCTACGGAGATGCGCTTGATATAACCACTATTGCTGATAGTGATAACTACATCCTCTTTCGGTATCAGGTCTTCTGTCAACAGATCGCCTGTGCTCTCGATGATCTCAGTCCTTCGTTTATCCGCAAAGCGGCTCCTGATATCGGCAAGCTCGGTTTTGATAAGTGCCAGGATTTTCATCTCGCTGGCGAGCAATTCCTTGAGTGATGCTATTATCTTAAGAAGCTCACTGTATTCAGCGTCTATCTTCTCTCGCTCAAGCCCTGTAAGCCGCTGCAGCTTCATGTCAAGGATAGCTTTTGCCTGCTCCTCGCTCAGGCTGAAAGTCGCCACAAGACCAGCACGCGCTTCATCAGGCGTCTTTGATGCTCGTATGAGTTTTATTACCTCATCGATATGGTCCAGCGCAATTATCAAGCCCTCGAGTATATGAGCCCGCGCCTCTGCCTTCCTGAGTTCGAACTGGGTTCGCCTTATTATGACCTGCTTCCTGTGGTTTATGTAATTGACCATCAGGTCTTTCAGTGTAAGAAGACGGGGCTGTCCGTCCACGAGCGCGAGGTTGATAACCCCGAACGAGTCCTCAAGCTGGGTATGCTGGTATAATTGATTCAATATTATATTACCCTGCGCCTGCCTGGAAATCTCCATGACTATTCGGATGCCGTCTTTGTCAGATTCGTCTCTCAGGTCGGTAATCCCGGCTATCTTTTTATCCCTCACAAGACCCGCAATATTTTCGATAAGTTTTGCCTTGTTCACCTGGTAAGGAAGTTCCGTAACTATTATCTGCTCTTTACCCTTTATCTCCTCGATAGTAGCGCGGGCGCGCATCTTTATAGAGCCCCTGCCTGTCGAAAAGGCATCGATGATCCCCTGCCGCCCGTAGATGAAACCTGCGGTTGGGAAATCAGGTCCTTTTACTACCTTGAACAGATCATTAAATCCAGCTTCAGGGTTATCGATAACAAGAGTGATACCATCTATGATTTCGCCAAGATTATGAGGCGGCATGTTAGTCGCCATGCCAACGGCTATGCCAGTGGAGCCGTTGATAAGAAGATTGGGGAGCTTGCATGGCATTACTGATGGTTCTTTTAACGAATCGTCATAGTTCGGTACGAAATCAACGGTCTCTTTGTCGATATCGCCAAATATTTCTTCGGATATCTTACCGAGCCTGACCTCAGTGTATCGCATCGCTGCGGCGCTGTCGCCATCAATGGAATTGTGAACGAACACTCCGGATGCGAGTAAGAAATTGTGATATCCATCTACTGTAATGTCATATGTGTCAGTGTGTCCATCCAGGAACCGCTTAGATATGATATGATGGTTGTAATTTTGCGCGGCAGTCAGAAGATGGTCAAAATTATCAAAATATTTAAGAGCAGTTTCGATACGTGGGATCCAATTCTTATCTCTATTGGATTCATAAACGTCAGGGGTGATCACTTCATATTTTTTCAATAATTGTGCTACATATCCTGCTATCTTCTGGCGCATGACGGTATTCTTATATTCGGGATCCGTCCATTTTTTTTCGAGTGTGCAAGCTGCACACGCTGCAAGCTCTGACATCATTGCAGGATTTTGTTGTATTCGCAGCTCATTGCTGTGTATAACTCCCTTCCGTTGAGCATCACAGAAAGACAGGTCTTGCCACTGTCTTGCTATTTTTTCTCGATGCATGACACGAGTTTCTGGTTTTTCCCAACTTTTTAGAGCCATTTTAGAAAAATGGTCTTCCGAGTATTTTGCTCTATAATCAGGATTCTGCCAGTTGCGCCTGGAATTTTCACTTAGCTTTGCCCTCACTTTTTCAGATGATAAGGCGCGTGAAATAGCTTCGACGATTTGCGATCGTTTTTCTTCATTCTTCCACATTTGGCGGCTTTTTTCAGAAATGATTTGTGCTATTCTTGCTTTTTCTTCTGGAGACAGTTCGCGTTTCTCAATATTGGCAAGCGCCGTTCTCATTCTGGAGCGATAATCCTCATCTTCCCATAACGCTTTCATGCGCATTGAAATCTCGGCACATGCCTGGGGGTTCTGTGAATAATATCGCTTTATACCAGCCGAACTTCGACTGGCATTCTCCTTACGGAATTCTTCCTGTTTATTCTGGTTTATGAATATGTTTCTTCTCTGTTCCCGTACTTCCGGATGATCGTCATAATAGCGCTTCACACCCTGTTTTTGAAGCTCACGAAATTCATCATCTTCCCATAATTCTGTGATGTTTTCAGCATGAAGGTGAAGGTGTTCCAGAAAATCCATACGGACGATATTTGTCGGACTGTTATCCATTCGGTTAAAATTCTTGTGATGCCTTACGAAAGGACCTCCAAATACTCTTGCTATACCTCTTTGAGCGTTGAACTCATCTGCAATATGATGGACAAAATCATATTCTTCAGAAGCTGGCTGGAAGACTCTCAAGTATTCATTAAGCCCTTCTTTGATTTGAGCAGTATCAAAGTAACCAGGCATCAAGCAGTCATCTGGCGTCAAATCCTTTGCTTCCTTGTAAGTGCCATCACGCAACATGAACCTGTGATCCGGCGTGCAGCGGATTTTTTCACCGTTATCGATCGTCAATTCTATGAGTTCTGCATTTCGGCGAGTTAAGCGTGCATTTTTTCCCTCTCCAACTACGATTTGGCCGTTATCATCAATTGAATATACATAAAAAATCTCATCCGGACTCAATTTTGCCAATTCCTCGAAGGATTTCTCAGTGCCATCAAGTAGCTTTATTTTGGTATCACCTGTAAAACAACCAAAATTCCCCTGCCCATCTATCAAAGGATATCGCAGCGAAAAATCCTGTACCATCCTGACAAGTGAATCGTAAACCGCTATATCACCGTGCGGATGATACTTACCAAGAACATCTCCCACTATCCTTGCTGATTTCTTGTAGGGCTTATCATAGGTCATCCCCTGCTCGTTCATTGCGTAAATGATGCGGCGGTGAACTGGTTTGAGACCGTCCCTCACGTCAGGCAGCGCGCGCCCAACGATGACGCTCATTGCGTAGTCTATGTAGGAGCGCTTCATTTCGTCCTCGATCAGGACCGGTGAGATCTTCTCAATTACAAGCTTCTGCTGGGGGTCTTTGGGTTCTTTTTCTGTCATGGTATATCAGCTCAAATTTGTATAAGTTAAATTTTTATTAATTGTGAAATAAATTCTAAAATTTTTTGACTATTATTTATA
>Ga0180732_1001385_pt1 | contig 15153 bp, 16 predicted proteins | sample KR11_01MetaG_FD_148674 | JGI IMG/M metagenome (GOLD analysis project Ga0180732, IMG submission 148674) | Groundwater microbial communities from the Olkiluoto Island deep subsurface site, Finland - KR11_0.1 MetaG | ecosystem: Environmental > Aquatic > Deep subsurface > Groundwater | place...
TAACGCCTGTGGAGATTGAAGCCAATACTTTGATGTTCCTGAGATACTTTAACAGTATCCCTTACGTCAAAGCAAGTTCGGTCTATGAATCAGGAAGCTTCACAGCTTCAGCGTGAGGTAGTTCACTAATTATTTCGTAAGGCGGGGTACGCTCATCCACACTCTAAAGAGTGTGGTTTCCGCTGCCCCTGCACCCCACGGAGGAATACAATGAAAGAATTCGAGACAATAATAAACGATGCGTTTATCAGGCACGAAAAAAAGAAAATAGTAATGATATACCCCCCGACCGGGTCAATAACTGATTACAATACCCCAACAGGAACCCTGTACGTAGCAACATATTTACAGAAAAATGGGTACAATATAAAGTTCATAGACTGTTCAGTTGAAGAGAACTGGCATGAGATGGTTCTGGACGAGGTTAAAGACGCTTTCATTTTCGGCTCTTACTGTATGTCAATTCACATAAAGCATCTACTTCCTCTTTTAGAAGAGATAAAAACTATCAATCCAAGCATAAAAACCGTTCTGGGTGGAGCACATCCAACCTTATTCCCAGAGCAGACCGCAGCCGACCCGCTTGTAGATTTTGTAGTCCGGGGAGAAGGCGAAGGAACAATGCTTGAACTTGCGGATTTCGTTTACAGGGGGGAAACGGACTATTCTAAGGTTAAAGGGATAACCTATAAAAAATTCAAAGATTCCGAGATAAACGGTAACGATTATCATAATATGATATCATCAAAGAATTTCGCAGGTGTTGTACATAGCACCCCAGAACGTGACTTCATGGATATGGAAACCCTTCCATTCGTGAATTGGGGTTTCCTGAGTCAGAAAGCACTTGATAGTATGAAAGTAAGGATATCAAGGATACAGACCAGCAGAGGCTGTCCCTTCAAATGCACATTTTGTATTAATGTTATTTCAAAGAACAGAAAAATGCGATACAGGTCTCCGGGTCGAATTCTTGATGAAATGGAAGATATGATAAAGAAATACGGAGTTAACCGGTTCGGGGTTCGGGATGAAGTATTCTTGACAAACAGGGAACAAGTCCGGGGATTTGCACAGGGGATAATAGACCGTGGATTAAAAGTAACATGGTTCGCAAACCCACATATAAAGTTCACACGGGAAGTATGGGTAGACGACGAGTACATGGAACTCCTTGTCAGGTCAGGCTGCAACAAACTTCAATGTGGCGGCGAATCCGGTAGTCAGAGGGTACTGGATATGCTTCAAAAAACAATCACCCCGGAAGATATCCTTAACTTCGTAAAACGTGCAAAGAAATACAATATCGTCCCGAATGTAGCATTTATGACCGGTTTACCCACAGAGACCAGAGCAGAACAGTTAGAGACTTTAAAACTGATATGGCAAATACTTGAAGTAGAACCAAAATCATTCATTAACGGTGCTGCCCTTTTCAGACCTTATCCCGGCGGAGAATTATATGAACAATGTGTTCGAGATTATAATTTACAAATGCCAACAACATTCAGAGGTTGGATGAACGTAGAAACAATCGGGGGAACAAAACCACCATGGGTAAAAGACCTTTATTTTAGTCAGAACTTGTGGATGCATACAGCATTCGCCAGATATGAGAAGCTGGGTCAACTTAAAGGTATTTGCAAGAAAATATATGACAAATATGGACTTTTTGCATCGGTAGCAGCTTATGTATGGGGAAAAGTATCGTATTACCGGCTCAAGTATAACTATTACGATTACTTAATAGATTTCAGAATAATTCAAGCATACTGGCATTACAGAGACGAGATTCCAGAACTAAGCTAACCGATACTTTTATATTCTTTATGTTTCAAAAACACAATTCAATGTCACAAAATCTTATATATGTAAAGTTAGACGATGTTCATGCACAAATAATAGAGAGCATGATACCGTTTTTCGGAAAAGATTCAGCAGAAGTAATGAAAAACATTACGATTCGGTGGATAGAAGAGAATATAGGAAGTGAAAAGATAACGAAATTAACAGAAATCGGTGCTATTCGGGGTATTACCCTATGCGAATAACAAGACAATTTGAGTTTGGGAAAATGAGAATTGGGGGACGAACCTACAAATATAGACTATCCCGATTAAAAGATTCTCTCGACCCGGAAACAGTTCATATCGTCATGCCAGTCAGGAATTCAATTGAAATAACTGATATAGCGATAAAATGTATAAAGAAATATACAAAAGAGCCGTATGTCCTTTGGATAGTGGATAATGATTCAAACCGAGACATGCAGAATTATTTATCAAATATCGGTGGAGTTAATATAATTCATAACCAATCCGGAGTAGGAACATGGTATTATCCCCATTGGTTAATAAAACATGAGGGAAGTTTTGCGAATGCAATTTCCCTTGAACTTGCAGCAAAATTCATAAACGGAAAGTATATGTTTGTTATGCATAACGATACAGCACCGGTAAACCGGAACTGGCTTGAATACCTAAAATCAAAACTTAATAACGATGTTAAAATTGCAGGAGTAAGTCAGGATAAATCGAGAGTTGAAGCCGTTCACAATTCAGGCTTTTTATTTGATTTTGAACTTTATGAAAAATTAAATTTAAATTTCATGCACAATTTACCAATATATGATGTGGGTGACTTTATAACAATAGGATTGGTAGCAGAAGGATATAAAACATATGTTTGTAAGAATACTTTTAATAACCCGGAAACGATTGACTTGATAAATAAGGGGCTATATCCCGATTTTATTAAAAACTATTCTTTTGACCGTTCATTTAATGATATGGGTGAAATAATATTCATGCATCTTGGGCGGGGCACGACCCGAACGAAGGATTCACACCCAAAAAAAGGGTATATGAAACGAAGTGAGTGGGTCGAAGGAATGAAAAGATATTTTTTGTGAGAACATCATGCCAAAAGTTAGCGTAATAATGTCAGTATATAATGAAAAGAAATACTTATTGGAAGCCATCAATAGTATTATGAACCAGACGTTTAAAGACTTTGAATTTATTATTATTGATGACGGGTCTGAAGAATATGTACATACATTAATTAACTCAATTCACGACAACCGTATTAAACTCATTATAAACGAAAAAAACATGGGTCTTACTGCGAGCTTGAACAAAGGTTTATTCTGGGCGTCAGGGGAGTATATAGCCCGTCAGGACTCAGATGACGTGTCGGAGCGTACAAGACTGCAATATCAAGTAGATTATTTAGATAGGCACCCGGAAATTGGGGTACTTGGAACAAGCACTACTATAATTAACGAGATAGGGGATGCAATTGATGAATGGGAAGCAGCCCCGAACCCCATGAGTGCATTAAAGACCGGGAATAGATTAACTCACGGGTCGGTCATGTTCAGACGAAGTATAATGGAAGACCTTGGAAAATACGATTATCATTTTAAATATGCTCAAGACTATGAATACTGGTTACGAATATCGAAAAAATATCAGATTAGAAACATTCCAAATAAATTATACCAATCACGTTTTCATGACAAAATGATAAGCATAACAAAGATTAAAGAACAAGCCCGATTCGTTATTTGTGCCCAGAGAATGGAGGGATTAAGGGGAGAATATCCTTACGACCTTCAAATGACAAAAGACGAAAAAATCAGATATCATAATACGCTGGTCTACGGTTACGTTCAGGCAAATAAGATGTTGGGTATAGAACAAGAGTTTTGGGAAATATTTAAACTAAATCCAGTGAACATTGATAATTTAGTTAGAATAATAGCGTATATCGTAAGTGGGAGAGACGGGATTATAGCAGCCCAAAACGCATATCGAAAACTACGAAAATCATCTATCCTTCATTAAATCATAAAATTCCGGGTCAGAATAGATTTTACGTTGTTCGTTATTCCAGCAAATTATTCCTTTCAGCAACAACCCATTGTATTTTGGAGATATTGGAGACCCGATTACTGATTTTCCATTTATTGATACTGATGTAACGTATCCATCTTCAGTTTTATGATACTTTAAAGCGGATTCAAATATTGCTCTTCCTGCCTCTTTATATTTCTCATATCCAGTTAATTCCGATAATCGCTTTAACGATATTGAAAAATCAGTCTGGTTATCGAGATGATTTCTTTTCCCCCGTGGAATATCAGGCACAAGCCCATTCTCCCACTGTTCATATAACCATCGGTCAGCTATATCTCGTGCCATTTCTAAATAATCCATGTCCTGCGTGACGAAATGATATGTATCGCAAAGAATATCTATCATCACAAAACTTTCAGTAAAGGACGGATTTCTACAATTTCCAAGTGGATGCCAGAGACCATATACAAGTCCATCACTGTACATCTTTTCAACAATTGAATTTATCCATCGCTTTATTGCCCGCCGGTAACTCGTTTGCCGGGTTATTCGATATCCGGTTATCAATGCGAATATAAGATTACTATTTGCCTTCATGAATTGGAACAGTGCTCCGGTCGGCAACTGGAGAAACATATATACCATTGATTCAAATACTTTATTTTTTATTGTATCCCGGTTCAAATAATAAAACTGTGCATTGACAAGCTGATTTATTTTATCGGATGGCATGTATAGATTATAATTAAGATAATTGAATATTTCACTTTCTGTATGTGATTTAAAATTAAAAACCCCATATTTTAGGAAAGAATCATTCATTAACATGTAATCTGCCGTATCTATTCCAACCTCTCTCCATTTTGGAAATAAGTCACTGTTCTCGAAAAACACTTCAATGAGTCCCCCAGACCATGCAGAAATTAATGGTAATGCTTCCCGTCTCGATAAATCATAACACATCACAATATTAAAATCCCAAATAAGGTATGCCTGTATGCTCGAAAAACTTTCTTGTATTAACTTTTTAACATCTTCATCCCGGAACAATCGATAATAACTACATAATGCTCCAAGATATTCATCCTGTCGCCACGAAATTATTTTGTTATTGAACGTTGTCATACCCTTAAATGTAACTTTTTTAGACAATTCTATCTGGTTTCTGATAAACTCACGTTCTCCATAATACAACATGAACGGCAAAATATCATCTAAATCCGCATATAGGGTCTCCTTTCCAGCAGGATACGTTTTAGAAACCATACCGTTAGAATCAAGATACTTTGTCTTGATATTATGTATTATTTCTTCCGCAACAGCATTAAGTTCCATTATCGCTCCGGGAACGCATCAATAAAATATTCTATTTTCCTCCTCGAAACCACACAGACGGACTGTGCTGGATATCCAATTGCTACGGCACCACAAATAAGTAATGAATCAGGGATATTCAACAACTTTCTGATATTAGTTTCTTTTAACACGCTACTGTATGAAGTGTACGTACACCAACATGCCCCAAGTCCAATACTTTCAGCCGTAAGTAAAATATTTTGAATTGCCGCTGCTGTATCCTGATAAGGCGTAAACCGTTCTTCAGTGAATCTATATCCCCGTTTATCAGCTAAAACGATGAGGATAACAGGGGCATTATGGGCGAACAGTTTACCGCCGGGGATTGATTCAGAGACTTGTTTCTTTTTACATGCATCCTTTATTATAAGATATTTCAACCCCTGCTGATTGCAGGCGGTGGGTGCCCATTTTGCTGAAGTGATTAATTGTTCTATTATTTCGGGTTCAAGTTCTTTATCAATAAATTTTCGTGTACTCCGTCTCTGTATTATAATTTCTAACAGTCCACGATTCTCTCGTTTTCGGTTGAATTTCCCAGTCATTGAACATTCCTTTGCATCAGTAGAATAATTCAGGTACTCCCATTGTATATTTTCTACCCATTTCAACACCGGAAGGTCTTCAGGTTCATAACCGTTCTGGTACAATTTATTAATACATTGGGAAAGTTCGTCATAAATCCGTTTTTGTTCCTCGCTGTTATCTTGTTTTAACATAATATATTTTTCAACAAGGTGCCCTAATTTAGCAACTCTCATTATTAGAAAACCATTATCTTTAGGGTTAAAAACCTTAAAACGAAGTGCTGAAAAGGTCTCTTTTGTAAACTCAGCATAAGCAATACCAGTCAATCCAATCAACTGAGCTATTCTTCGTACTATTGATAACATACTAAAATTCCTTTAAAAACATTCCGAGGGCACCTGCTCGAACGGAACAAAATGTACAACCGCACTGATGACAGGATTCTTCCAACTTCAGCAAGAGCAAACCTCCTTAAAAACTTCATAAGGACTCAGACTTTCAACTTTCGAGATAATTTCAATAGCAAATTCAACTGTATGATGGTAATCAACCAAACCCACAGTTTTAGGGGCGTGCACATACATTTTCATATTCTTATAATTTTTACAGAATCTCCGAACACACAAATTTTTAACCGGTTCTTCGACCCAGCCACGATTGACCAGATACGCAACCACTTTTTCAGGAGTAATTGGTGTAAAATCAAGATTGGGATACATTAGTTCCATGATGATTTCATCCGCATAAAATAAAGTATCCTGTACAAGTTGCCACATATTATTAAATTCAATAGCGGTATATTCATATCCCCTCATAGTATCGCAATCAATACAGAGAGACTTTTTCGTTGCTCTATCAACGAACAGCACTTTTTTCTGACGGCACAAATCGCAATACCCCTTTCCATCAACAAGCCCGACATAATCTTTTAAATCAGCCGGGACTGCTTTCTCCAATCTATCCTCCAACTCCCTTTTTAATTTTATCCAATTATGTTTTTTACTCTTCATATTCATATTTAAAAAAATGAAACATAAAGAATATAAAGGTATCGGAGACGAACAATCACTTCATTTCGGGGAGCAACTTCAAGTTCGCTCCATTACGAATCTTTTAAACACAGATATGATATATTGAAGCATTTCATCATTCATCCCCGGATAAACTCCCACCCAGAACGTATTATTCATAACATAATCTGTATTTTCAAGGCTACCAGATACACGGTACTTAACCCCTTCAAAACTGGGATGTCTGATAATATTCCCTGAAAAAAGCATTCGGGTAGCAATTTTATTCTTTTCAAGATATTGTACGATATCATTCCGTGAGAATGGTGCAGAAATCTTGACAGTAAGTGGAAACCCGAACCATGAAACTTCGGCTTTCGGATGAGTGTCTGGAAGAATAAAATAATTTATATATTCCTTTAAACTTTCATACAGAATACGGAAATTTCTTTTTCTCGCTATTATGAATGACGGTAACTTCTCAAGTTGCGCTACACCGACGGCAGCTTGCATATCAGTTACTTTAAGATTATATCCCAGATGTGAATAAATGTATTTATGGTCGTATCCGAGCGGGAGACCTCCCATCTGCATTTTGAATCGTTTTCCACATGCATTATCATGACCTGTAGTACAATGGCAATCTCGTCCCCAGTCCCTGAACGACATGACAATTTCTTTTAAGGTCTTATCATTAGTACAAACTGCCCCGCCCTCACCCATAGTGATATGGTGTGGCGGGAAAAAGCTGTATGTAGATAAATGTCCAAACGTTCCTACATGTTTTCCCTCAAATTTGGAACCAAGCGCATCACAGGCATCCTCAACAACGAACAGATTATATTTCAATGCAATTTTCATTACGGCATCAAGGTCGAACGGGTTGCCTAATGTATGTGAAATAAAGATAGCCCGTGTTTTAGGGGAAATGGCATCTTCAATCAATTTAGCATTAATATTCAATGTTGACGGTTCAATATCAACAAAGACCGGAACAAGATTGTTCTGGACAATAGGGTTGACTGTAGTGGGGAATGCAGCAGCAACGGTAAGCACTTCATCTCCAGCAACAAGTCGTCTATCACCGAGTTTCGGAGAAGTTAATGCAGATACTGCAAGCAGGTTCGCTGAAGACCCGGAATTAGTTAATAGACAGTACCTCATCCCAAGGAACTTAGCAAACTCCGTTTCAAACCGAAAAGCGAACCTCCCAGCAGTTAACCAGAAATCAAGGGCAGAGTCCATCAGGGAAACCACTTCTTTTTCATCAAAAACCCGTCCTGAATAGTTCAAATACGTTTCTCCAGCAACGAATTTCTTTTTTTGTCCGTGAATAGCACGATAATATTCAATAACTGCATTACGAACGTTTTGTCTCAATATTTTTTCATCCACGATTCAACACCTCATATTTTTCGATTTCATCAATAGAAACACTATACATATCATTAATACCATCATAGAATCGTTTGTACCAGTACACTGCACGCTCAATCATTTCCTCAACGGTTAATTGGGGATACCATCCAAGAACATTATGTGATTTGCTGGAATCTAAATTCAACATTATATCTTCATGTGGTTGTGGTGATGCATCAACAACGTAACTTCCACTTCCCCAATACTTGATTAATAACTGCACCAGAGTTTCAACAGAAGTGCATGACGAATCCATACTAAAATTCCAAGCCCCATTATATGATTTCCCGAATTTATCCATAGCAGACCCCAACGTTAAAAGTCCAGAAATTGCATCAAGTACATACTGCCACGGTCTAAATGCTGAAGGGTATCGAAGAGTAATAAGATTATTATCTTGCAAAGCCCGAATGAAATCAGGAATAAGTCGGTCAACACTCCAATCCCCGCCTCCCACAATGTTTCCTGCACGTACAGTAGAGACAGAACAGGGCATATCAAACGAATCCCGGTACGCTCTGGTTACAAGCTCTGCACAGGCTTTACTTGAACTGTACGGGTCACGACCACCGAGCCGGTCAGTTTCAAGGTACCCTCGTTTGACACCAATATTTTCATAACATTTATCACTTGTAAATATCACGGCGGTTTTTACAGAATTAGAGTGTCGTAAACATTCAAGAACATTAACGGTACCCATTACATTAGTTTCATAAAACAATCTCGGAACTTTGTATGACTGTCTCACGATAGGCTGTGCTGCAAGATGAAATACAAATTCAGGATTATAATCCCGAAAAACGCCAGCAAATTCATTATATTGAGTTATATCTCCTTCAACATGAATTATTTTATTTTGAAGATTCAAAGCATCGAATAAATTTGGACTATTAATTGGTTTAATCGAATATCCAATAACATTAGCACCGAGATGATTAAGCCACAACGTAAGCCAGCTACCAACAAATCCAGTATGCCCTGTCACAAGAACAGTTTTTTTAAGATAAGTGTTTTCAGCCATGTTTGACCTCCCAATTATATGGGATTAGAGGGGAAAACGGGTCGAGCCGGAATATTTCAGTTGGGTCATGAGGTATAGTAGCGCAATTAGCAATTATTGCAGGTTCTTGACTAATACACTTAGTACCATTATAAACGTAAGGCGGAATTGTAACAAGACAATAATTATCAGCCCCGATAAATAATTCTATTAAATTCCCGAATGTACGTGAACTCGGTCGACCATCATATAGCACAAGTTTAATCATTCCTGATATTACAGCATAATTCAAGGTCATTAATTTATGAAGATGCCAGCCCTTGACAACTCCGGGATTGACTACTGAGAAATATATTTCTCCAAACTGTTTAAAAACAGGGCTATCGTTTCTTAACATGTGACACACGCATCCCCGCTCATCAGGTATTTTTCGTAATGGAGTTACAACAACTCCGTCAATTTGGTTCATACTTTCTTATTCTCCTGATTGGAATTTCTATACCAATCGACCGTTTTTTTAAGACCCTCAAACAAAGTATTTTTAGCCGTCCAACCAAGTTTGCTCTTAGCAACATCGGTATTAGCGCAAGCATAAAACACTTCATTATTACGATAAGGTAAAGCCCCCCATACTGGATTAATTTTACTATTAAGCATATTTAAAATTACATTGACTACTGTTTGAAGTGTCGGCGCATGTCCGGTGCCGATATCGAAGATTTCATGAGATTTAGATGAATCTGGATTATAAGGCATATAAACCGGAATGAGTGACATATATGCATCAACAATATCACCAACATAAGTAAAATCCCACTTCTGGAAGCCAAGACTGGTTTTTAGTTCAGTAAGTTCACCTTTTAGGGCTGAGAGAATAATAAAAGGGATGAATTTACGTTTAGTATCCATTTCCCCATATGGCGGAAATAATCGAAAAGTCACGCACTTCATACCATGGTCGGCATAATAGTTACAAGCCTGTTCACCATGTAATTTAGTATTAGCATATAGATTAACGGGATTAATAATCCCCATAGTTTGCTTTCCAAAAGCATTTCGGTCATATACAAAAAACGTGCTGGTATTAACGAAAAGTCGAACATTAGCATTAGCAGAAGCATCAAGTAAATTAGCCAGACCAAGAACATTAGAATTGTAAAGGGAAGAAATATCGGACGGCTTATGCTCGACAACATAATAAGCAGCCAGATGAAAAACAATTTCAGGTTTAAAACTCGAAATCGCATTAGAAACGGCATCAGTATCAGCCAAATCAGCATTGAACACAGTAAACCTAAGAATTATATCCCGGATTCTCCAGATATCAGACCCAGTTCTTAGAGTTATTCCGACATTATGACCCTCATTTACAAGTCTTCGGACAAGGTGAGACCCGATAAATCCATTTGCTCCGGTAACAAATATTCTCAAGATTTTCTCCTCCAGAACGCATTTCCGTTATTCCAAAGACGATTTAGATACTCAACATCACGAACGGTATCCATACATGCCCATTCTTTATTGAGGGGATACACAGCAAGTTCTCCGATTGAGGTCAATTGTTCGAGGGCACCAACCTCAAAATCGCAATTCTCATCCAGAGTTAAAACATCAAAGATTTTTCGATTAAACACGAAAAATCCACCATTAATCAATCCACCAGTAGATTGTGGTTTTTCAGTAAAAGACGCAACACGTTTATCTCGTATAATCATCTCTCCAAACCTCGACGGCGGACTAACTCCAGTCACAGTACCAATACATCCCTGTTCTTTATGAAATCGTAACAGGTTATTAATATCAATATTAGCAACCCCATCACCGTAAGTGAGCATGAAGGTATCGCCAGTAATAAATTTCTCTATCTTTTTAATACGTGCTCCTTTTAAAGTAGATTTACCAGTATCTGAAAGAATAACATTCCAATCAACTTTATCATTAGAATAAGGACAAACACGTACTGTATTTTGACCGAGAGAGATACTAAGGTCGCTATTGAAATTATAATAGTTTAAGAAATAATTTCGTATCACTTCACTTTTATACCCAAGGCACAGAACAAAATCATTAAACCCGAAAGAAGAATAGATATTCATTATATGCCATAAAATCGGTTTCTCCCCGACTTCAATCATAGGTTTCGGTTTAAATTCGGTTTCTTCTCGTAGCCGGGTTCCCAGCCCACCACAAAGAATCACAACCTTCTCTCCGCTCATTTTTTTCTCTCCAACATTCTATATAGATACCCCAATCCAACGGTACCGGTAAATGCGATAAGGAAAAACAATTGTATTATACGTTCAGGGATGCCCGTGAATATGACATATTTCAAGAATCCAGCTTCCTGATTTAATTTATCAGTAGTGTTTTCACCTATAGCTCGTTTTGAATACCCTTGCCAGAACGCACGTCTGAACAATGTTTTTAGTACAACTCGTGACTTGAAGACTTTATGATGTACAATAGCGTCCGGATTATACCAGACACTTGCGCCAGTAAATTTTTTAATTCGATTACACAAATCAGCTTCCTCCCCTTGCATTACAGCCCCCTTTCCAGCATTGAATCCGAACTCGGTATTGAACCCACCTACTTCAAGAAACACCTCACGAGAGAAACTAATATTAGACCCATAAGTATTTCGGACTTCAACAATCTTTTCAGGACTTCCTTTCGGGTTCGCACCGATAAGCCACCAGAACTCTTCAGGAATGAATGTCGATACTCCATTAAGCCACAGGGGGATAAGTTTCCCTCCGGCAGCAACGGCATTATCATGAATGTATAGATTAGCCAACCGAGCAATCCAGTCCGGGTCAGCGACGGCATCATCATCAATGAATACCACTACGTCCCCTGTCGCTATCTCTGCCCCGACATTTCGGCTTTTTGAAAGACCCACATTTTTGTCATTAAGATGTATTATAGAACTCCCTTGGACATAGTTATTCGTAACAGGTTTGGTTTTAATATCCGGGAACTGATTTAGAATCGTATCATACAACTCTTTATTTCCATCTACAACGATAACGATTTCAATAAAGGGATATGTTTGTTTTTTAATACTCTCAATCGCTTCTATAAAATCGGGAAGACGTTCCAGACTGTACGTACATATAACAACCGAGAATCGAACTATACGAGAATTCATATTTAAAAAAATGAAACCTAAAGAATATAAACCTATCGTAACCTACGTTTGACCGATACCTTTATCGTAATTATGTTTCAAAGATAAAGAAAACTATGAACAAAATAGGTATAATTGGAACCGGTATTATGGGAACCCAGCTAACTTGTTTATTAAGTAGTAACGGATTCAATGTAATACTAAAAACTCGCCCCACATCTGATATAACAATACTACGTCATAAAATAGAAGAACGGTTGACGAGATATTATCCGGATAATAAGGAACTGGCATTAATGAACATCGTTATCACGACAGATTTCAATGATTTGAGAGACGTAGACCTCGTGATAGATTGTATAGTTGAGAATGAAACGGCAAAACGAGCATTATTTCAGCATCTTGAATGTGTTTGTTCAAGAAATACGATTCTGGCATCTAATACTTCTTCGATTTCAATAAACAAAATGATATTATCGATATCAGGTTTAAATCGGTTAATAATAATTCATTTTTTCAATCCAGTCGAAAAAATGAAATTGGTAGAAATAAATTCAGGAATTCTAACCTCGAATGGAGTTATAGATTCAGCAATTCAGTTCGTAAAAACCATTGGGAAAATCCCTATTAGGTTAAACAGTATGCCGGGAGGAATAGTTAACCGGTTATTGTTTTCATCAATAAACGAAGCCGGGTATATGCTGGACGAGACCGGAACATCGAAAGAAGATATAGATACAGCGATGAAACTGGGATTGAATCATCCAATGGGATTACTGGAATTAGCCGATTTAATCGGAATAGATACGGTTTACAATATATTATCTACATTTAATTCAACAATAGTCGGGTTCAAACCCCCGGCATTGGTATTCAAAAGACTGATTAATGAAGGAAAACTCGGCAGGAAAACAGGAGAAGGATTTTATGGATATCAAAGATAATGTTTTTATCCTCGGCGCAGGAGGATTCGCAAGAGAAGTTCTGAATATATTCACCGACTTATACAGAGAAAGTTTTGTGTTGGGGTTCATGGAGGAAAACTGTAACAGAAACGGTAGTATCTTAAACGGAAAGAACATTTTCGATGTGGATACATACCTACCATCCCCTCCGACTGATATAAAATTAATATGTGCTATAGGAACACCATTACGAAAACGGCTTATTGAGAAAACAAAAACAATGGGGCATAAATACATAACTGTAGTCCATCCCAGTACCATCATGTCACGCTGGGTAACTCTGGGTGAAGGGGTTATCATCTGTGCAGGGACTATCCTTACGAACCAGATATCAATTGGAGATTATTCAATAATCAATCTCGGTTGCACAATAGGGCACGATGTAACGATTGGAAAATATACTACAATATCTCCCGGAGTACACGTATCCGGCAAAGTATCAATCGGGGATGAATGTTTCATCGGAACGGGAGCAGTTATAAACGAAAAGGTCTCTATTGGAACCGGTTCTTTCATAGGTTCGGGGGCGGTAGTAACAAAAGACATTCCTGAGAACATGCTGGCAGTCGGGGTTCCGGCAAAGCCAATACGGGCATTAACTGAAGTTGAATGGAGAAAATTATTATGATTCTGCACCCATTCGCCGACCCAATATACGTTACTCGACCACTATTACCGGATTTAAAAGACCTGACGGTAAAACTTCAAGAAATCTGGGATTCTCAATGGCTCACGAATTTCGGGGCACAGCATAACCTGTTAGAAGAGAAAATAAAAGACCTTTTGAAAGTACCAAACGCTTCTCTCTTCAATAACGGGACGATAGCACTCATCACTGCCTGTCAGAGCCTGAGATTATCTGGGGATGTTATAACGACCCCATTCACATTCGCTGCAACCCCGCACGTTTTAACATGGAACGGTATCAAGCCGATATTCTGTGATATCAATCCAGAAACCATGAACATAGATGAATCGAAAATAGAATCTATGATTACTCCGGAAACTACAGGTATTCTTGCAGTTCATGTATTTGGGATTCCATGTAATGTAAAAGCAATTCAAGAAATTGCAGATAAATACGGTTTAAAAGTTATATACGATGCAGCGCACGCATTCCAATGCGAAATAAACGATATTGGGATTGGGACTTATGGCGACATTACAATGTTCAGTTTTCATGCCACTAAATTATTCCATACTGGTGAAGGCGGAGCACTTACGTTCAAAGACCCGAACTTGAAGCAAAGATTACATTACCTCAAGAATTTCGGAATAAAGAATGAAGAAGAAATTATCATGCCGGGCATTAACGGTAAAATGAACGAGATTCAAGCGGCTCTCGGTCTAACTGTTTTGAATCATCTTGAAGAAGAACGTAATAAACGGAAACGATTAATTGAGGTATATAGGGAACAACTTGCTGGAGTAGATGGCATTTCATACCCTGAATACAGGTCATTATCGAAATGCAGTAACCAATACTTCGTCATTCGGATTAATGAAAGTCATTTCGGGAAGTCCCGAAATTCAGTGCATGACAATTTACAAAAGTATAATGTATTCGCCCGGAAATATTTTTATCCATTATGTAGCGACTATACTTGTTATCGTCATTTACCGTCATCAAATAAAGATAATTTACCTGTTGCTAATACGGTAGTGAATGAAGTATTAACTCTTCCCCTTTACGGTGGGTTAACAGAGGAAGATATAATAAAAATATGTAATATCATAAAGGGGCAGTGAAATGAAACTCGGAATTGTTTGTCCCATTGGGAACCTTGAGAAGTACGGGTATCATCATATCAGTGACATTACATTACAATCGTTCTGTGACTTTGCGGATAAGGTACTACTCGTTTCATCGACAAAAGACTATGGG
>Ga0180732_1001386_pt1 | contig 15146 bp, 16 predicted proteins | sample KR11_01MetaG_FD_148674 | JGI IMG/M metagenome (GOLD analysis project Ga0180732, IMG submission 148674) | Groundwater microbial communities from the Olkiluoto Island deep subsurface site, Finland - KR11_0.1 MetaG | ecosystem: Environmental > Aquatic > Deep subsurface > Groundwater | place...
GAAGGTATAAATCTTGTCCTCGACTCCGATGGTGGGCGGGGAAACGTTTCTTTTGTTAAACAGTGGACGGTTACCCAGCCCTATATGGAAAATTCCCCTCAGATAAAGTATCATATAAAAGCAATCCACGCGGAATAATCTATAATAAAATTATGGAAAAAAATAATTTTCAAAAAGGAGAAATAGCTATTTATAAATCACCAGCCGGACCAGAAATTCGGGTAAAACTTGAACAGAATTCAGTATGGCTGGATGCGCGTTTAATTGCGTGCCTTTTTGATGTAAACAGACCTGCGATTGTTAAACATATAAACAATATTTATAAAACAAGTGAGTTAAGCAAAAAATCAACCTGTTCCATTTTGGAACAGGTTGCAACTGATAAAAAAATAAGAAAAATAAACTTTTATAACCTGGACGCGATTATCTCCATCGGCTATCGCGTCAACTCTAAGAGAGCCACTCAATTTCGCATATGGGCGACAAAAACACTCAAAGGTCATCTGGTAAAAGGATATACAATAAATGAAAAAAGACTACTACAATCACAAAATCAATTTAAAGACTTGCAAGACGCAGTTTTATTTTTACAAGAAAAAGCCAAATATCAATTGCTTGTCGGACAAGAACAGGAAATTTTAAATTTACTGGCAAATTATTCCAAAACGTTAACTTTGCTTGAGCAATACGACAAAGAAAAATTATCGCTAATTAAAAAATCAATGACAATGCATTGACAGCCTTGGCTTTACTTGTGGCGGTAAGCGACTCGAAAGAAAAAGATAAAATGATCAAAATCATAACCAATTTATTAATAAACTAAGCGAATTTTGTTAATTGAAGCAAAATTGAGTAATTGAAAACAATCGCACAGCTCTCTGGAAAATTCCCCTCGGATAAAGTATCATATGAAAACTACCAAAATCATCCAGTAGTTAGTTTTTTAATACAAAAAACACAAGAACTGAAAAAATTGCTTGGACAAAAAGAGAAAAATTAAGTTTTTGGAAATAAATATTCTAATTAAATGAAAAAAAACTATACAAAGGAAGATGCATTGATTTATTTAGACGATCTTTATAAAGAAACAAATGATGATAGTTTAGTTGATCAAGAAAAACGAACGAAAATTCTAGAATTAATAGAAAATGGTTGCAAGATCACAAATCTATCTGTGGCGAATTTATTATCGAGATTAGACTTTAAACCAAAAGACTTAACAATCGAAGCATTGGAAGCTTTTCTAGCCGAACTAAGATCTATATTTTGGTTACGAGATAATGGTTTTACAAAGATTGTTCCTCATAAAGCAGGAAAATTCGTTAAGTCAGATTTTACTGCAAATTATAAAAACAAGGAATGTGTTATAGAGGTATTTTGTCTTACGCAGGCACACGAGCAGCAAAAAGATCTTTTACTTGAGATATATAAAAACTTTGATCCACAATATACAGGCTCTAAATTTGGTCGTGATTTTATTAGTAAGGCGAATAATAAGAGAAAGCAATTAGATTCAAGTAATGTAAAAATAAAAATTTTATTGTGCGTTATAAATTATAGATGCGTGAATGCGTTAAATAGTGATAAAGAAATGCAAAATCATGCAAAGTATTTATGTAATCAATTGAATTGGGGAGATGGTTATTATGTGGGTCTTATTAATAAAAACGGAAGCGGTGTTATTTATCCGAAAATTTATTGAATATTTTGGTCATAACGTGCATACATATTAAAAAAATTTATTCACATGAGAATATGCAATATTCAGCCGAAATTTTAAAAACACCACGCAATCCTCCAAGGCGACGCCTTGCAAAACCGGCAAAACACCGTGAATTTATCCAAAATACAGCCCAAATTCACATTAAAATGACAAAATACCGTGAATTACAATCTCTCACACTCCTACAAGGCGACGCCTTGCAACGCTATTTGATATAATAAAATCATGCGAACCAAACAACTTTATCTCGACGACTCGTACCTTAAAGAAATGGACTCCACAATTTTAGAAGTTCAACCCGAAGCAGAAGGCAAATGGAGAGCGGTTTTAGATCAGACAGTATTTTATCCAATGGGCGGCGGCCAGCCCACAGACCAGGGAACTTTTGAAAATAATAATTGGAAAATAGAGGTTTATATGGTTATGTTGAAAGACAGGGAGATATGGCACTATTTCAATTCCTCAACCCCGCTCAAAGTTGGCGACAAAATTCATGGGACTATCAACTGGGACAGAAGATACAAAAATATGCGGGCACACTCAGCCGGACACGTCATAGATTTTGTCGTGCATATATTAGGTTATTCTCCAAAGCCCCTCATGCCTATAAAAGGGGACCATGGCAAAAAACCTTTTATCGTTTATCAAGGCGCTTTAACCGAAGATATAAAACACAAACTCGAAGACAAATCAAACGAATTAATTGAAAAAGACTTAAAATTTTCCTGTTTATTTCAACCTTTGGAAGATTTGCAAAAAGAAGCCATTTATCTACAACCAGGATTACCAAACGATAAGCCATTAAGAACTTTGCGCTTGGAATCTATAGGAGCGGTTGCGGATGGCGGAACGCAAGTCCATTCAACCAAAGAGGTTGGGAAGATTGCAATTCCAAGCATCGAAACAAAAGAAGGAAATACAATTGTGCATTACCAAATAACTTGACCACAGGCATTGCCCCCTTCTATCCATCTGCTATAATCTCCTTACTTATATACCTTTTCTGCCTTATATGATTGGAACACTCAAGGGAACCATAGAGTACCGCGAAGACCCCTATCTCATTGTCGACGTTAACGGTGTAGGTTATAGAGTGCTGGTTTCCGCCTCAGTTTTGTCCAAAATCAACAGAATAGGGGAGAGTTTGAAATTATACACTCACACGCACGTCCGCGAAGACCTGCTGGAGTTGTATGGATTTAGTGAGCCGCAAGATTTAAAACTTTTTCAATACCTCATTAGCGTCTCCGGCATTGGCTGCAAAACAGCCCTCGCTATCTACTCTGTTGGCGGAAGAAAGGAAATAATCCAAGCCATTGTTGAAAATGACGTTACCTTCTTCACATCCGTCCCAAGACTTGGTAAGAAGAACGCGCAGAAAATTATTATCGAACTAAAAAATAAGCTCGGTGGGGAAGGGGATCTTGATTTATCTCAGGATGGAAACGAAACGCAGGAAGTTATATCGGCTCTGAAAAATTTTGGTTTTACTCCGCTCGAGGCGCGGGGCGCGATAAAAGCGCTGAAAGGAGCAGGGGAGACTGTCGGAGAAAAAGTAAGACTCGCGCTGAAATATCTAGGTAAATAAATCCGAAATTCAAAATTACAAATCCTAAATAATATCAAAATACAAATAATAAAATTCAAAACGTTTTGGATTTAAAATTTTGACATTTGAATTTATTTGGAATTTGGTGCTTTGAATTTGTAATTTTTTATGACAGATAAGAATATTAAGACAAAAACTCAAGAAACCTCACCCGAAGAAGAAAAGTTATTCACTTCTCTCAGGGCTTCTTCCTGGTCTGAATTTTGCGGCCAGGAAAATATTAAAACTGCTTTAAGGATTTCCATTACAGCAGCAAAGGAGCGCGGCGAGGCAATCGAACATGTACTTTTCTACGGTCCTCCGGGACTTGGCAAGACAACCCTTTCCCATATTGTTGCCAGGGAAATGGGTGCCAACCTTCGCATTACCTCAGGCCCGGCTATTACTCGCTCAGGCGACCTTGCTTCGATCCTGACCAATCTCGAAAAAGGCGATATATTGTTTATAGACGAAATTCACCGCCTGAACAAAACAGTCGAAGAGACGATGTATTCTGCCATGGAAGATTTCGCCCTGGATATTGTTTTGGGCAAAGGCCCCTCCGCCCGAACACTACGTCTTGACCTTCCACAATTCACCATCATTGGCGCGACTACGCGCGCCGGTTTACTTTCCGCGCCACTTCGCGATCGCTTCGGCGTTGTGCACCGCTTGAATTTTTATGAGCCTTCAGAACTTGGGACAATCATTATTGGCGGAGCCAAAAAATTAAAGATCGCGATTGACGAAGAAAGCATCAACGAAATTGCGAAGCGCGCCAGGGGAACTCCGCGTATTGCCCTAAAACTCCTGAAAAGAGTCCGGGATTATGCGCAGGTAAAAAGAGAAGGGAAAATTGATCTCAATGCAACAAAAGCCGCCCTCAAAATGCTCGAAGTCGACGCGATGGGTCTTGACCCGCTTGATATAAGATTCATGAAAGCGATTATTGAGAAACACAACGGCGGCCCTGTCGGTATAGAAACAATTGCTTCAACCATTTCTGAAGACATCGGCACTGTCGAGGAAATAGTTGAGCCTTATCTATTGCAAATCGGCTTTCTCCAGCGGACTGCCAGGGGCAGAGTAGCCACCAAAGCCGGCTACATCCACCTCGGCCTTACCCACCCCAACCAAAACGAGTTATTCTAATAATTAAAAGTTACCTACGGCTCTTTTCGTTCAATTCCCTCAACCTTATCAAACTCATGATCAAAACTGACAATCTGATTCAAATTATTTTTCTCCATAAAAACGATTATGTATGCATCTGCAAAAGGAATATTCAAACCTACATATAAATCAAAAACTCTTCGCAGCCGCCGTTTCCCCGGTATATGAATGTGTGTAAGCTCCAAAAGAGGAAGCAATGCATCCCTTATTTCTTGTTTATTTTTTTTGTAATACCTGCCCAGCGTCCACACCGCCTCAAGCACAACAATATCAGATGTCACAGCTTTCAGCTCTCCACGTTCAATTTTTTCAAAAAAACTAGTGGCTTTTTGTGCTTGTTCAGGTATATCGCCGGTTAGATGTCGAAGGAAAATGTTTGTGTCTAAAAAAAAAGGTAGTGTTTTGGGCATATGCATCAGCGTGAGCGTTCCATGACCTCAATGGACGCGCTGCGTTCGGCTTCTTCCCGTAGTTTTTCAGCCGTGAGAGACGGCACGTTCGCTTTTAAGATGCCCTTGGTTTGCGCGACAACACTTCTCTTCTTAATAAATTGTACCTTCCTATCCTTGCCGACCATGAATCCAACCTTGTCGCCTTTACTAATGCCCAGAAGTGCGCGTACGTCAGCCGGTACGGTGACTTGGCCTTTTCTGGTTACCGTACTTTGTAACTCTTTATATTGAGGCGTTAAATAATTAGAAGTAGTACCTATATTCATAGTACTTACCTTATAACATATGTAGTATTAATTAGTCAAGCAGAAAACCTCAAAACCTCACTTGACTTATCAATTTAACCCTGCTATTTTTTAAGTTTATAATTTGCGGTATTAGTTTATTTTTACTTTATTTTTATCTTATATTTCATATCATAATCGCAAGTTCCAGCACTGACTATCTCTGTATCGCCTTTTTTAATTGCCTCAAACCGATACACCCTTCTTGCCCAACATGTACTCTCTTTTTCTATATTAGCTTCCAGCTCTTGTATGTAATTTTTATCATAATTAATATTTACTAAATAACACCCGCCTGGCACAAGAGGAATATTTTTGCATTCTTCCGCTTTTGTATCCTGGTATGGCTGTTCAAATAATTCAAAAGCGGTTTGTATGCCAACTTGACAAACAGTTTCTTTGTTTGATGACGGCGGTTCGCAGGATAGTTCGTTTTCACCTTTTTCTATAAATTTAATAGTAGAAAGTATTTTTTTGAAGTCTTCATTTACTTTTTTGTTTGCGTCCTTGCTTATCGGGTAAGAAATTTTATATATAAGATTTCCCTTTAAAATAAAAACTGTGTCGTTTCTTTCACTTAAGGCTAATGGATCTTGTAAAATCGAAGTGTTTATTCCTCCAATTGTTATATTCTCCAATTTTTCATATGGCGCACCAGAACGATTTTCAATCTTTCCAGATATCCATTCATCTAAATTCGTATCTCCCTTACTGATTACATTAATAATAAACGATATCCGAAAATGGCCGGGATCAACTTTAGGATTAGTCCAGTACATATAAACAGGATTTTTATCAACAAGACCTGTTTCCCATTCTTCAGGGTATTTTAATTCATAACCATATTTTTCGTTTCGGTAAGTTTTCCAACCTGCAGTTTCATTTGTCGTTTGCGTAGGTGTTGATGTTGGCTTTATTTCTGTATTATTTTGAGGACTTACGGTTGGTTTAGTAGTTATATTTGAAGTTTGGGTAATTTTAGTATTTCGTGTTCCCAGATAATAAGCTCCGCCGCCGGCCAGTACTAATAATATTAATACTCCTAATATAATGGGGAAGAAGCCTCCTTGTTTATTTACAGGATTTGAAACAGGCTGAATAGGAGCTATAGGGGGATTTATTGGCTGATTGGGGTTATTTATTTCCATATACAATCAGTATTTCAGAAGTAAAAAAGAATAGCAAGGCTTTATCAAATTACTTAGGGCATGAACTTTACTATTTACCGCGGTCATCCATTATTTTCAGAAAATAGAATGAAACCGCTTAAAATTCCAAATAAGTACTTATCTGTCGACACCACGCCCGTTTTCATCATAACATGCCGGAACTAAAGTCTTAGGTAAGTCAGGGTAATTTGTAAGCTGAGCGCACAAGGGCCCCTCCTGCGCGCCCACCTGGATAAATTCCCATACACCGTTAATTTTCGCAGCAAGCAGAACTCCGCCGCCGCCGGGTGTCGGGCTAAATACCACATAACCGGCTGCATATTTCCCGTCATCATAATTAATTTCTACATTAATTTCTTGCCCGTTATAGTCACTGTATCTTTTAATCAATGCTTGTTTAATCGACTCTGTATCTTTTACCACCTGCTCTGGTGGTATAGTGATTATTATTTCTGTAGGTTTTACTACTGATGGGCTCGGAAAACTTGACACTGTAGGTTGCGCAATGGAAATCGAGGGTCCTTTACAATCAGGACTAAGGCAATAGTAAGAAGGAGTAATATAAGTAGGAGTGGGAGCTTTGGTTGGGGTAGTCTTACTATTTTGCATTCCCAGATAATAAGCTCCACCCCCAACTACTACTAAAAGAAATAATACTCCTAAAATAATGGGGAGTAAACCTCTTTGATTATTTACAGGATTTGAAACAGGCGCAGCAGAAGTTTCAGGAGGATTTACCGGCTGATTAAGGTTATTCATTTCCATATACAATCAGTATTTCAGAAGTAGAAAAGAATAGCAAGATTTTTCAGTGTGATTAGAAAATCTCACGTCCGTTTAGCTTAATTAAGCAGAAAAAGCCCCCGGAAGAAAGGCGAGCTGTCAACAAAAAGCTGCAAAAGGAAAATAAAAATTACAGTCAGAATAAGGGCAATATTACCCTTTGCCAATGAATGTCTCCCGATTGCCATGACGATTAGTAAATGGAAATAAATGAGTAAATTGAATATCGCGCTCCTCGCCTGCGCTTCTGTGTTTACTTTCAGTAAATATGAAAAAAGGAAAAGCAGGAAAAAAGACAGAGAAAACCCGATAATGCAAATTAATAATATCCTTTTGGGAGCAAGAATGCGTTCGTTTGGATCGCGGGGTTTTTTCCGGAGAACACTTGCGTCTTTGCTGCCGATCGCCAGTGCCAGTGCCGGCAAACTGTCCGTAACCAGATTTATCCACAAAATTTGTGTCGGAACAAAAGGAAAAGGAAGCTGAAAAAGTACAGCCATGAAGACCAAAGACAACTCTGCCAGATTACCGGAAAGCAAATAAATAATGGCATTCAAAATATTTTTATAAATAATCCTTCCCTCTTCAACTGCCTTGATAAGCGTGACGAAATTGTCATCTGTCAATACAATATCCGACGCCTCCTTTGCCACATCTGTCCCGCCCTCACCCATGGCGATACCCACGTTTGCCTGCTCCAAAGCAAGCGCGTCATTCACTCCGTCTCCGGTCACTCCAACGACAAATCCCATCTTTTGCAGGAGAGTAACTAATCGAAGCTTTTCTTCTGGCCGGGTCCGTGCGAATACGCGTGTTTTTGTCAGAATTTCAGACAATTCATCATCAGTCAGCGATCTTAGTTGTTCCCCTGTCACCACATCATCATTTTTATCAACCAACCCGATCTCGTGGGCCAGGCTGACTGCTGTAAATTCATTATCTCCGGTCACCATAGCGACATGTATGCCGGCCCTGTGTGCCTTTTGTACTGCGTCCGTTACTTCCTTCCGGGGTGGATCATAAAGCCCTAAGAATCCTAAGAAAGTTAAATCCCGCTCAAGACGGCTGCGGCTCAAATGCTCGGAATGTCCGTCAATTTTCACTCCAAAACCGATAACCCGAAGTCCCTCTTTTGCGAGTTCTTCAAAATGTTTTGTCGCTTCTTGTTCCTCAGCTCGGGTTAGTGTGCTTTTTTGTAAAACAGCCTCAGGCGCTCCTCGTACAAAAACATAAGTTTTATTAAGTCTCTTACATACGGTTATAATCGTTTTAGTTTTAGAGTCAAAGACATATTCATCAATAACGCGTTCGTCATCCGCGATAGAAATATTTGGAAATTCCTTTGCCCACAAAAGTAGTGCCCCGTCAGTCCTGTCACCGACGACCTCATAAGTTTTTCCATCCCCTTTTTTCACAAGAGCCGCCGTATTGCCCAGGATACACCCCTCCACAAGTTTGTCCAGTTTCTCTTTATTAGGGATCCAATATTTTTTAACCCGCATTGCGTTCTGCGTAAGCGTTCCGGTTTTATCAACAAGAATATATTGTACTGCTCCCAAAGTCTCTATAACCGGCATTTTTCGGACGACTGCGCCCCTCTTTGCCATCCGATGCGTTCCCATTGCCAGGGCGATAGTCACAACAGCCGGTAATCCCTCCGGAATAGCTGCGATTCCGATACTTACTCCGACCAAAATAAGAGGAAGAAGAGATTGATTATGAAAAATACCTATCGGTATAATAAGTAGTCCGGCAATCAGTGCTAAATAGGAAAGCGTCTTTCCCAAAGAATTCATATTCTCTACCAATGGTATTTTTGCGGGATGTATAGTTGAAAGGGTATGTGCAATTTGCCCGAATTGCGTGTTTGCTCCGATTGTTTTTACCCGGAACAAGCCATGTCCTTTTGTGATCAATGTACCTAAAAACACTTCATTTTTTTGCTCTTTATTAACCGGCAAAGATTCCCCTGTAAGGATAGCCTCATCAATCTCAAGGTGATGCACCTCAACAAGTTCTCCGTCAGCCGGCACGCGTCCTCCTTCGGAGATGACAACAATATCATCAGGCACCAGGTCTGCTGCCAATATTTTTTGCTCTTTTCCGCTTCGTATTACCAGCGCTGTCGGGCTGGCGTAATTTTTAAGTTTCTCAAGCGACTTTTGCGCTCTGTATTCCTGAATGAACCCAAAAATCGCGTTGATAATGATAATTGCGACAATAAATATACTGTCAAAGTAGCCTCTCAAAAAAAGCGAGAGGAATGCGGCAAGAAATAAAATTCCGTTTATAACAGTAAGAAATTGTGAGAAAAAAAGCGCGCGTACCGAGAAGGATTGCTGTGACGGAATCTCATTTTTCCCGTATAACTTCCTTCGTTCCGTTACCTCATGAGGAGTAAGTCCTTGTTCCACCATAGATTTATTTAATTATTCGCCTTACGCACCGTCATCCTGAGCGACCCGCCTTGGGCGGGGAGTCGAAGGATCTCTCGCGAATGCGAGATCGCACATTTATGCGATATCCACCGACTAATAGATGGCAATATTGCATAACAGGAATGATTTATTGCATCTCGAGTTTCGGTCTGTATTGAAGTGCTTCCGCGATATGATTTGGCTGTATTTCAAAAACTCCTTCCAGGTCTGCAATTGTCCTGCTCATTTTTATCGTTCGATAATACGAGCGGCCGGACAAATGCAGTGTTTCCAAAGCCCTGCGAAGAAGCGAAAGACATTCGGTTGACAAGGTGCAATATTTTTTAATACTCTTATTTGTTAATTCCGAGTTGGACATAAGGGAAGCCCCTTCAAATCGCTTAGTTTGAATATCCCGCGCTTTTTGCACCCGTGTTCGCACATCGGCAGAATTTTCTAGAGAATTTGTATCAGAATCAGTCAACTTCTCAACCTTTACCGCCGGAACATCAATATGAATATCTATGCGGTCAAGCAAAGGCCCTGAAATACGTTTGTGATAGCGCAATATTTGAGAAGGCGTACAAATACAAACACGCGTGCTGTCTTGATAATAACCACATGGGCAGGGATTTTGCGCCGCGACCAGCATGCACTTTGCCGGGAAAACCAATTTCCCCTTTGCTCTCGAAATTGACACGATACCATCCTCAATAGGCTGCCTCAAGCTTTCCAGGATGTATCTTGGAAATTCGGGAAACTCATCCAGGAATAATACCCCTCTATGTGCCAGAGTGATCTCTCCCGGCCGCGGATTTGTTCCCCCGCCTATAAGTCCCACTAGGGATGTTGTATGATGCGGAGCTCGGAAAGGCCTTTTTTGTACAATAGCGTCTTTCCCCAAAACACCTGCAACGCTATAGATCTTGGTAACTTCAATCATTTCCTCAAATGTTAATTTCGGCAAAATTGTAGGAAGAGTGCGGGCAAGCAAAGTTTTCCCGGCGCCCGGCGGTCCTTTGAATAAAATATTATGTCCGCCTGCCGCTGCTATCTCAAGAGCCCTCTTTGCCAGATGCTGTCCCTTGATATCCTGCATATCATAGTCAAAATTTTCAGTAAGGGAATTAGAATATTTTATGTTCTCTGTCGGCTGTAATGGTTTCTGGTTTGTATAATGCTGAAAAATAGAAAGTAGAGAAGGAGCGGAATAAATAACAACATCACTGACAATCGCTGCCTCTTTCGCGTTCGCTTCGGGAATAAAGATTTGCTTTATGCCTTTCTCTTTTGCCAAAATTGCCGCAAGCAGCACTCCGGTAATTGATCGTACCCGCCCGTCAAGCGATAATTCACCTGCAAAAAGCGCGTCTTCTATATTTGCCTGCAATTGCCCTGAAGCGATAAGTATTCCAAGAGCTATTGGCAGGTCATATGAAGGCCCCTCTTTTGGTAAATCCGCCGGTGCGAGATTCACGGTTATTCGTCGTGCCGGAAAATCCGCTCCGCTGTTTCGAAGCGCCGACCGTACCCGTTCTTTTGCTTCATCAACCGCTTTATCCGGAAGTCCCACAATAAAAAAATTCGGCAACCCCTGTGACGCGATATCTACCTCTACCTCAACAGGAACAGCATTTAACCCCACAATCGCAGCAGAGAGCACATGAGCCAGCATATATATCTATCATAGCAACTTTACCACAACTCTCAAACAGTAATTATTGGCATTATCAATACCGCAGACTTGCCAAAACCGGAATGTTTGAAATAGACAAAATGAACGGGGAAGAATTTGAGGGGCGATTAGGAATACTCTACGAGAACTTAGGTTTTAAGGTAACTAGGACAGGAGATAGGCCGGGCGGAGATTACGGTGTTGACTTGGTAATCGAAAAAGACGGAGAGCGAACAGCAATACAAGCAAAATGTTATAAACACAATAAAGTCGGAGAAGATGCGGTCAGAGAAGTCCACACAGGTAAAAAGATTTACAATTGCCATAAAGCTCAAGTAAAAACAAATAGCAGATACACGCCAATGGCTTGGAAACTGGCTACAACAAATCATGTATGGCTGTATGATAGAAAAGGCCTTGTTAAAATTCTATTGCTGGAAAAAGCAATAAAAGAAAAAATGCAGTTAGCGAGAAATTAAACAGAAATTTATTAGGCTTGAATACTCTCATGGTAATAATTGGGTATATTGATTTTCATAGAGAATTGATACAATTAATATTGCCCAAGCCTATTAATCCTGATATGAATCATTCTATTTACTATAACTATATTGAGGATAAATTGAACACGCTGAGTATGAGGATAAATAAAAACGGCAAATTGAACCTGCTTGATTTACATACACATTCAGAATATTTTTATAGAGATTTTTTTAACACACTATACGGATGGGATCTTCGTAACCTGAATGATAAGACTCAAAATATTGAAGCAATTGATTTAGTTGATGACACGAAAAAGTTTTTAGTGCAAGTTTCGGCAACAAACACAAAAGCAAAAATAGATTCTTGCTTAGAGAAAAAGAGTATAAAAAAATATTTGACATACACTTTTAAATTTATTGCTATATCAAAAGAGGCCGATGAATTACGAAGTAAAACATACTCCAATCCAAATGGAATCAATTTCAATCCATTATCTGATATATATGATTGCAAGTCCTTACTCAAAGATATACTTTCTCTGGATACAGTATCCATGAAAAAAATTTATAAATTTATTAAAACCGAATTAGGTAATGAGGTGGACATTGTAAAGCTGGATTCAAACCTAGCAGTAATTATAAATATATTGGCGAAAGAAGACTGGGGCGCGATAGAAAAACCAACGGTAAATACATTCGAAATTGACCGTAAAATTACATTTAACAACCTTAATGACTCAAAAGACATTATTGCCGACTACAGTGCCCATCATGCAAGAGTAGATAAGATTTACAATGAATTTGATACGCAAGGTGTAAATAAAAGCAGCTCTGTTTTGGCAAAAATAAGAAGTTCTTACATTCGAAATAAAAGTACCAAATCTGATGACAAGTTATTTTTTCTAGTTATTGATAACGTTCTAAACTTTGTTATAGAAAGCCATAATTGTGATGAAATACCGATAGATGAGCTAGAACTCTGTGTAAACATTCTTGTTGTTGATGCTTTCATTCGCTGCAAGATTTTTGAAAATCCTAATAAATATAACTATGCTAATTCCTGACAACATACATCCACAACAAAGTATTTATTACAATGGAGCCTTTGTTTTGCAAAGATTGCAGAAACAACGGCAGCAAAAAATGCTGGATTTGTATCAGAACGTAAGACAGAATAAGGAGATGACTTTTCCGGTTTTTGTTCTGTGTTTGGATTGGTTATATCTATTAGACTTGGTCATTTTAAATACTAGCGGCGAAATTGAATTATGTTCCTAAAACAGTTAAATATATCAACTGACAACAAAGTAATCCGCGAAATTAAATTTCGTAAAGGAATTAATCTAATCGTGGATGAAAGTAAAGAACAAATTACTGGAAATAATGTTGGTAAAACAACAGTCTTAAAGTTAATTGATTTCTCTCTAGGAGCCGATTCTCGACAAATCTATATTGACCCAGAAACGAAAAAAGATGAATACAAGATTGTAAAAGATTTTCTTATCGAGAACAAAGTTTTAATAACACTTGTTTTGACTGAAGATTTAGACAGTTCCACTGCGAACAAAATTGTAATTGAGCGAAACTTTTTACCAAGAAAAGAGAATATCCGCAGAGTAAACGGTGATGATTTGACCATAGATGAATTCGAAATTCGTCTTTCAGAATTAATTTTTCCAGACCACCATGCTGAGAAACCAACATTTAGGCAGATAATCTCACATAATATCCGCTACAAGGATGAAAACATTAACAATACATTAAAGACGTTAGACAAATACACTACTGATGCAGAGTATGAAACTTTGTATTTATTCTTACTAGGGTGCGAATTCAGTAATGGTAAATCTAGGCAGGAGATTTTAAGCAAAATACAACAGGAGAATAATTTTAAAAAGCGCCTTGAGAAACAACAGACAAAGACAGCTTATGAAACAGCTCTTTCTCTAGTTGACGATGAGATTGAACACCTAAACAAAAATAAATCTAACTTAAATTTAAATAAAGATTTCGAGCTTGATTTAGATAAGTTGAATAATATTAAGTATAAGATTAATAAAGTTAGTTCTGAGGTTAGTAAGCTGAATATTCGTAAAAACTTAATTATTGAAGCTGGGCAGGAGTTAAATAACAGTAAGGCGGAAATTGACCTTCAACAATTACAGTTGATTTACCAACAGGCCACGAGCCAAATACAAGGCATTCAGAAGACTTTTAATGAGTTGGTCGAATATCACAATCAGATGACTAATGAAAAAATAAAGTTTATTACAAAAGATTTGCCAAATTTAGAAAAAACAATAAATACCAGAGAAAAAGAGCTGCGGGGATTATTATCAGATGAGAGTGAACTTTCTGCTGTAATAGCAAAAAGTGATTCATATGAGGAACTAGAGAAACTTATTTCTCAATTAAATGAACAATTTAGGAAAAAGGGGGAGTATGAAAATATTATTCAACAATTGGAAGAGGTTGAAGGCAACATTAGAAACTACAACCATGATTTAGGTACAATTGACGAAGAGCTTTTTTCGGATAAATTTGAACAAACAGTAAAAAGCCAGTTAACCAAATTTAATAGGCACTTTTCTTCTATCTCAAACCGTTTATACGGCGAGCAATATCTTTTGAAGTATGACATTATTACAAATAGGAATGGTCAGAGACTATATAAATTTTCCGCATTTAATGCAAACATGAGTTCTGGTAAAAAACAGGGTGAAATTTCATGTTTCGATATTGCTTATATATTATTTGCTGATGAGGAAAACATCTCGTGCTTGCATTTTATTTTGAACGATAAAAAGGAGTTAATGCATGATAATCAGCTGGTTAAAATTACTGATTTGGTTAATCAGAATAATATGCAGTTTGTCGCCTCTATTTTAAAGGATAAGCTACCTGAACAATTGAATAATGAAGAATATTTTATTGTTAAACTATCGCAAGATGATAAATTATTTAGGATAGAAAATAGTTAATCTTAGTCTTATCTATAAAGACCACGTTTTCAAAACATGAAATACAATATATAGTAGCCTTACTGGAATGTGCTCAAGGTTAATGCCGGAAAATCGGCTCCTTCTCTATTCCACCGGCGCAACAAGCACTAGCCAAACAGAGGAGAAAGTCTTTCTCGCGCCAAAAGTTTCCTTTACCAACCATTCCTTGGCAGATGTAAAAAAAGAAAATAAGAACATAGGATATTAATTATTACGTAGTTAAAAAACTTTGTAAAGATTGACTTATCAATCCGCATGCAGTCCGTCCATATCAAACCCGAGCACCCCATTATTAAAAGTTCAAAAATTCAATAAAAAATCAACATAACATAAAGAAGAAAAAATTAAAATCCCGAAAAATAAAGCAATATAACACTAATTTAATACATCAAATA
>Ga0180732_1001387_pt1 | contig 15124 bp, 9 predicted proteins | sample KR11_01MetaG_FD_148674 | JGI IMG/M metagenome (GOLD analysis project Ga0180732, IMG submission 148674) | Groundwater microbial communities from the Olkiluoto Island deep subsurface site, Finland - KR11_0.1 MetaG | ecosystem: Environmental > Aquatic > Deep subsurface > Groundwater | place...
GGGCACGGTGGGATTTGGAGCAGGTGGGGGGCTGGGGTTTGTGCTTTTATGGGGGGTCTGAAAGCGTGTCTACCTCAAGCTACGGAATTTGAAGAAACGAAACCGCAGATAGACGCAGATGAACGCAGATTAAATGCTTTGTCTGAAGAAATCACAGGCGCCACACATTTATCACTCTTTAAATATTAATCCCGCGGCGCCAATATGTCCCAGGTAACCGCTTCACATCAAAATTAAAGCATACAGGTGACCGGAAACCGCATCATCCCAAGGCGCCTTTCGGTTCCGCCTGTGTTCAGTATCGCGGCTGCTGGGGCACTTCGCGGGTACGCTTTCCGTTCTCTTGATGCAGGAGCGGAGATGCACGGTGGGATTTTTGGCATTTGGGGGAGGGGCTGGGGTTTGCATTTTAGGGGGGATTCTGAAGGGGGACTGTTGTTTTGGTTTTTCCTTCTTGGGCTTAGAGGCATGCTTCAAGGACGCTGTTTCCGAAATATGTAGCATCAGAGCATGGATGCATTAGGGTGCTAAAGTTCAATTGACGTAGATTAATAAAGAAACAAAAAGGGGTATTTAACAGAGTGAGAAAATTTACTATCTTCAATGAAACTTCAATCTACTTTTCTGAATATAATATTGTAAATGCTATAAAAACTAGGAATTTGGCTTCTGAGTTCATACAACTGGCATAAATGTATGAACTTATCACAAAAAAAAATGTCAAAACAAAATATTTATCAGCATTGATAGTTAATGCTGATTGGTGTTTAGTATCGTGGATGTTAAGATAAATCGATCATCTTTCGACAAAGAAGAGTATTGTATACCAGCTGTTGTAAAAATTGGTGTCACAGGACATCGAGTGCTGGAAAATGAACATAAGCTAATTGAAAGTGTAAATAATATACTCCTCCAATTAGATGAAATCTTTAAACGAATATTGAAAAACACGCCGCATACTTTCGTAATAATTTCACCTCTGGCTGAAGGCGCAGACAGACTTGTTGCAAGATCAGTCATGAAGAGGAAAGTAAGTGGGGAAATGGACACGTCAAATCTCGAAGTTGTGCTTCCATTATCTGAGGAAGATTATCTTAATGATTTCAAAACCTCAGAATCCAAAGATGATTTCAAAGCCCTCCTTACAAAAGCAAAGTATGTACTTACTCTTGAAAAAGCGGATTCGCGCAAGGCTGCCTATGAGCAGGTTGGGCGTTATGTTGTTGATAATTGTGATGTTCTTATCGCCATATGGGATGGGAAACCAGCGGCAGGACAGGGTGGCACTGCGGAGATAATAGGATATGCGCGTAAAATGGGAAGATATCTTTTCTGGATAAATTCAGAAAACGGGAATATAAAGGAAGAAATGCATAAAGAACATATATCAAGGTCGCTTAAAAACATTGAAATTTATAATGCTGAGTCTTTGAGCATTAATGAAATGGATTCAAAGTTTAAGGCAAGGTATGGCACCTTAGCCAAAAAAGCAGATGATTCAGGTCTTTCCCGTGTTTTTCTTGAACCACTATGTGAGAACTTTCTTCCTCAGTCTGTGCGTGCAAGTTTGCTTGCCCAGAAATACCAGAAGCTACATATGAAAGCGGGCAGCTTTATTTATATCCTTGCGGTTATGGCAGTTGCAACGGTTACAATCCAGAGGTTTTTCTTATCGGATTATCCTAAATGGCTCTGGCTAGAATTCCTCTGGATGTTATTGATTCTTATATTGCTTCGTATTTCGGATAGGGGCAAATGGCATCGCAAATGGATAGACTACAGATTTCTGGCTGAACGTTTGCGTGCTTCTATTTTTCTTTGCATGGTGGGTATCAGATGCAAACCGCCTAAAGCACCCCCTCACCTAAGCATTTCTCATAGACCTGATGACTGGATGATCAAAGCATTTGAATGGATATGGGATCAGCGACCCAAATTACCAAGTAACAGAGTTGAGTTTGAGCATCTGAAAAAATTTTTACTGGTGGCGTGGATAGACGACCAGGTCTCATGGTATCGAAAAACCAGCAAGCGACATAGACGAATGCATTTGTGGTTTACCCGTTCGGGTGTCAGTCTGTTTTTCATTACTCTTGTGGTGGCAGCAATCGAAGCTTCTCAGCTTGCTCATTTCCTGCCGATAAGTTTTGACTCTGTACCTGAAATACTTACATCAATGGCTATAATATTGCCTGCCGTGGGTGCGGCTCTGGCGGGGATTCGGATTCATCATGAGTACCTGAGGAACGCTGAAAGATACTGCCACATGGGTATCCACTTATCTTCGGTCAGTGAACGGATACGCGAGGCGAAAGATATGAAGACATTGACCAGACTGCTTGAAGAAGCCAATGAAATGATGCTCAGGGAGAATCAGGATTGGCGTGTGGTGTTTCTTTTCCAGAAACTGGAGGCACCGTGAAAGATATTAATGGAAGTAATGACATATTCATTAGTTACAATAAAGATGATCGAAAAAGGGTTGCAATAATTGCAGAACTACTCAAGAACAAAGGTTATTCGGTCTGGTGGGATATTGAAATTCATGTTGGAGAAAATTTTCGCCAAGTTATTGAAGTTAAATTAAAGGATGCAAAATGTGTAATAGTTATCTGGTCTAAAAAATCTGTAAAATCTAACTGGGTAATTGACGAAGCAGGTGAAGTTTATCAACTAGAAAAACTCGTACCGGTTTTGATCGACGATGTTAAAATCCCTATGGGATTCAGGCAAATTCAAACAGTAAAACTAATAAATTGGGATGGGACGTTGCCAAATTCTGAATTTGAATTCTTATTGGCATCTATTGTAAAAATTATAGGCTTTGGCGGAAATGACATCAAACCAAAGCCTAAACCACCAAATGAAGAACTAATAAATTCACTTAAAGATGGTAAAACTGTGCAAGAGCGCGGGAATTCAGCATTTAAACTTGGTGAACTTAAAGATATTTATGCCATTGAACCATTGATTGAAAGGCTCAACGACAAAAAGGAAGATTTTCAGGTTCGTGGACGTGCTGCAATGGCGCTCGGTGAGATTGGAGACAAAATCGCCCTTGAACCATTGATGAAAGCGCTCGATAATAAGGAAAACCTGGGATTTGTACGTGCTTGGGCAGCATGGTCGTTTGGTAAACATGAAGATAAACAGGAAGTTAGCCAAAGACTTATTTCTTACCTCAATACTAACTTGAATAGTCAGTCCGAAGATAAATTGGTAGTTAGACTTCTGATAAAGTTATTGGATGACGAAGATGAGGGGGTAAGATTGAGCGCAGTTGAAGCTCTTGGGAAATTCTGGGATGAAGATGGAGTTAATGCACTTCAGAAGACAGCAAAAGACAAAGATGAAGATGTGAGTAAAGAATCGGTGGAATCGATTCTAAAAATATCTAAGGAGCTAATAGGATGCATTGAAGGGTATGGGGTGGATATCTCTGGTGCATCGAAAGAATTTCGAAATGCTGAGGATGCTCTTGAGAATAAAAAATTAGATAATGTATTTCAGAATGCAAACGAAGCAAGAAAAATCGCAAGAAGAGCTCTAGAAATCGCCAAACCTGATATTTTGGTAACCTTTCCGCAAGTAACATGTAAGATCAAGGCAAGCAAAAAAGTGCCTATTACGATAAGTAATAAAGGCTCAATTAATGCTATTAATATTAATATTAAATGGAATTTTGATAAGGAGCAAGTCAAATTTAATAAAAATGAAATAAATCTGAAATTAATTAAACCTACTGAAAGCAAGAGTATAGATATTTTCATAACGCCAATGATAGAAGGTGATTTACCAATAACTATTGAATGTACGTATACGAACCCCTTAGGTAATCACTATCAAAATGATTTTGATTTGATTATACAAGTGTTTGCTTCTAATGATAAAACCAAGCAAAATGATACTGATAAATTATGAGGAAAACAGAAATTAAAATTACTTGAGGAAATCAAGAATGCAAAATAAAAAAGATAATATTGTCAAATTCACCATAAACAAAGGAAATAATGACTTAAATTATTACAAAGTGGAAGTAACACTTAAAACTCGATCAATGGACTTTTATTTAGGGGATGTTTTAAAATTACAAAATCCACAGGATAACAACAGAATTTGTGGGGCAATAGTAGAAAATATCCATAGGGGGAATGAGAAGATATCAGTAGATGGATGTCTGCGTGATAATTTAAATGTTAGTTTAGGAGATATCATAAATGTTGAAGTAGAACCACGAAAAAATGCCCGGGTTGTGGAACTGTTGATACCCATAGAACACATTAATTCTGAAAATAATCTCATGGATGACATTAAAGTGCGCTTAATGCGGAAACCTGTTCATTCCGGTAACAAGATACCTGTTCCAATTACATGTTTGAATGAAATAATAAATATTTTAATATTGAAAACAGAACCCGTTGGGGTTGTGATCGTTTCCGATTCTACAGAACTAAAGTGTCCGTTAATGAATATCGAAAATTTGGAATCAATTGAGGAAATTTTGGAATATCTTAAAAATTATTAAAATATATTATGGGGTAGATTTAATATGGAAGAGAAATGTTCTATTTGTCAAGAGCTTGAAAAGGATTGTATATGCTATGTGATAGGAATAGATTTAGGTACTGCTAACTCGGCTGCAGCAATTTTAATGGATGGTAAACCAAAAGTTATCGCTGAAAATCCTGATGGTTCAGGAAAAAAATCTTTTCCGTCATATGTGGCATTTGATGAGAATGGAGATTTCTTATGCATTGGAGAACAGGCAAAAGCCCTCCGCAATAAAATTATAGGAAGGGTTGTTTACAACATAAAGAGACTGATTGGCAAGACATATGATGAGGTTTCAGAAGAAATAAGAAACCTTCCATATAAGACTATTAAAGGACAGGATGGTGAAGTGAAAGTAATAATTGGTCCAAAAGAATATACCCCTGAAGATATATCTTCATATATTCTTAAGGAAATTAAGAATTGCGCAGAAAAAGAACTAAAAGGAATTTCGATAAAGAAAGTCAGGATAACCGTACCGGATTATTTCACCGATGCACAAAAAGAAGCTACAAAGAAAGCAGGAAAGCTTGCGGGATTTGATGCTGTTTCTCTTCTTATTGAACCATCTGCTTCCATACTCACTTACAAGTATAAAGGTGGATTTGAAGAAATAAAAAATGACCAGAACATAAAAGAACAGAATATAATGGTTTTTGATCTGGGCGCAGGTACCTTAGATGTAGAGATAATGAAGTACAAAAAAGTTCGAACTCCGACTGGAACAACCAAAGTGAAAATAGAGTCCTTTTCAGTTGAAGGTCATACAAGAGTCGGAGGAACTGATATAGATACGGCAATTATAAGCTGGGCACTAAATGAATGCAGGAAAGAAACTATTGAATTGAAAGAAGATATAGAATTATTAGAAGAGCTAAGAGAAGAATCAGAAAAAGCTAAGATTAAACTTTCTAAAGATGAATATGCGGATATCTGTATAAAGCAATGCAACAAAAAAATCACCCTGAAAAAAGAAAAATTAGAAGAATTAGTGTGTGGAATTCAAATTCAAGAAAAAACTTTCTTGGAGATATGTAGAGAAACTATCAGAGAGGCTCTCAGAGATTTTGGGAAAAAAAATGCATATTTGTTTAATTGGAATGAAATTCCAGGAAAGGATGATAGAAAACTCAAAGATTTCCTAAAACCAAATTTTAACATTGATTGGGTAATTACAGGAAATATTGAAAAAATGGAAAATGGTAAGACCATAAGAGTAACTTCTGGAAAAAATATGCTTTTTCTAAAACTTAATGAGGAAAACAATAGATTGAATATAGAACTCGATGATGGTAGAACTGATGAATTCATCGTGGTCAAAGATGAAAAAAATCTAAATGTATTCAAAGCGAAAATCGATGATATAATTCTTGTCGGGGGCCCTACAAACATGCCTATTATTCAGAAGATAGTAAGGGAAGAGGCAGGTGAACCATTAAGAAAATGGGGCAAGATAAAAAAAGAGACCGGGGAAGATTGGAATCCGATGGAAAGTGTTGCAATTGGAGCGGCAATAAGCGAACGTATTGAAACTGTCACTCCTTATGCATACGGAATTTTAAGACGAATGCAAATCATAGATGAGGCATTATATAATTGCAGCAGTGAAGATAAACAAAAGCTGGAAAACATCAAAGAAATTAGGGAATTTACTCCAGTAATAAGCAAAGGATTATTGTATCCGTCTTCGTTTGAAAAACATATTAAAATCCTACCTTATTCAATCCATATTAGTTTTAGCATTGCGCAATTATCGTCAGAAGAAGCTTTGAAAGGAATCGACCTTGGAGTATATAGCTTTTCAAGAGTTCCTGATAAGGATGCACAAAAAGATTTCAAAGAAATAGATTCAGTATTTAAATTCAATATTGATAAAGATGGAATATTATCTGTATCTCATGGTGATACTAAGTTCACTCTTTCTCCCAAAGGTAGAGGTGGAAAACTGGACATCACTCCAATTAATATAATAAAAGCATATAAAAATGCACATTGGAATTATATCAAAGAAAATTTTCCTAGATTACTACAGAAATTTATTGAGCAAACAATCGGAGAAGCAGACAAAGTAATCAGGTGCAATGAATCCAATACAAAATTAAATGCAGATGACATAAATAATATTCGAACAGCCAGAAGCAACTTAGAAGATGCTTTAAATACAAAGGATAACAGAAATAAATTTATCAAAGTGAGAGAATTATTTGGACTTATAACAAATATTAATGAAAAACATAAATTGCCAGTTGCAAAATCAAATGCAATATACCTAATAGATAATCTATGTGGTAAATTGGATGGCATGCAGCGAAAAGAGAAACAAGAACTGCAGATAACAAAAGAAATAGCCAATGATGATCTAATAAAACTCCAGGATTTGATGAAAACATTGAAGAATTTAGCTATGATGGAAAATGATGATGAAAAAATATTGGCGAACCTCATAAACCGGACAAATGAACTTGTAAATTTTTCAAAAAATAAGGGATTATTGAATGAAAAAGAAGAAAGAACTTTTAGTTACGTCGGTGAACCATTGCTACCTGAAACTCTCATGAATGATTTATGAAATTGAAGTAATAATTATGACAAATAAGGAACATGCCACAGAAATAACGTTACTGCCCTTTTCATTGGATATTGAATTTGGTAATTATGAAGATGTTATTGTATTGGCTGAGAAAGGGGTTTCACTTCCATTGTCCATAAAACATTCATTTGATACCAGTTTTAGAAAGCAAACATCTCTGGAATTTCAAATAATTAAGCGATATGATTCAATGTCAGAGTCTCTTGGATGGATTGTTTTGAATAATCTGCACACGGGACATGAAAATAGCAGAATCAATGTAACTTTTGAAATTGATGGAAAAAGTATTGAAAAAAATAATCTGGTTGAAATAGTAAATTTGTCGGCGAAAGATGAAAACAATCAAGATATTAAATTTGTAATAATGCATAAAACGCTTGATTATTATGAAGAGTTAAGATCAAAGAAGTCATATTATGAGATATTAAGCGTGACTGAAGACGCCGATTATGGGGATATTGAAGACGTCGGCTCTTATAAATCAGGTTTGTATCCAGATTACAGTAAGGAATATGAAATTATTAATGAGGCGCGTAATGCATTAATTCCAGAGAAAAGAGATTTGTTTGATAAAGAGCGTTATGTTGAAAAAGAAGTTGATGAATATTCTAGGGATGTATTCAAGTCTATTATGGGTGACAATGAGGTAAAAAATCTAAGTACAAAAGAGATAAAAGAAAAAGGATATATACGAAATAAAATTTTAGAAGTAGTTGGACAGAAACATGAACAAAAATTGAATAAATCAAATCCAATCGGATTTCCACCTTATCCTGATAATTTTAATGTCAAATCAAATATAATACCACCATACCCAGGTAAGCATATCGTTCGGTTCCCACCTTTTCCTGGAAAAGAAGTAGATGGGAAGAGGTAATAAAATGGAATATGTGAAATTCACCATAAAGGATAGGAATGAATATTTACATGGATCATTTGGCGTCACACTCAAAACTAATTCCAGAGATTTTCAACAAAAAGACATAGTCGAGATAATCAATGGAAATAAAACGTGTGGAGCAATAGTATCTGAGGTTCAGATTGGCAATAATGAAATTTTGATGGATGAACAACTGCAAAACCACATAGGCGCTCAATTTGACACTGTTATTGAAATTAAAAAAATAATATTAAAGAATGCAAAAGTGGCAGAAATATCTGTTCCTGACGATTTTTCACAAAGTGAAAGTCTTATTAGAAATGTATTAATGGGAATGCCAATTTCTAAAGGGATGAGGATATCAATATTTACATGGGGTGGCAAGGAAAAAGTAATACAAATAGGCGAAACGGAGCCATCGGGAATTGTGAGTTTGACTGCCTCAACACAATTCTTGTCAGTAATAAAGAATCAGGCTGTCAATTCAGTTCAAAAAATTAAATTTAGTGATATTGGAGGATTAGATAGAGAAATCAACCGATTGAAGGAGGTTTTAATATACCCCTTGAATTATCCTCATATTTTTGACTATTTAGGTATTGGCCCACCTAAAGGAATAATATTATACGGTCCGCCTGGAACAGGAAAGACTCTATTGGTAAAAGCATTGATAAATGAAATTGGAGCAAATTTCCATGTTATCCAAGGTCCCGAGATAATGAGTAAATGGTTTGGCGAAAGTCCAAGGATATTAAGAGAACTATTTGAAAAAGCACGCGATGATGCGGAAAAACATAATAATTTCTCGGTAATTTTGATTGATGAAATTGATTCCATAACAGAATCTCGTGAAAATGACCGTGGCAAACCCGGACAAGATATTGTTGCTACGCTGCTTACGCTCATGGATGGCATAAAAGGATCAAGTAATATTGTTGTGATTGGAACTACTAACAGGATTAATTCAATAGATATTGCGCTCAGAAGAGCTGGCAGATTTGAGAGGGAGATTAATATCGGAGTGCCAAATTCAGAAGCAAGAATGAATATTTTACATATCCATACAAAAAATATGCCCCTTTCTGATAACGTTGATTTCAATAAAATTGTACGAATGACTCGAGGCTACGTTGGTGCTGATATGGCTTCTTTATGCCGAGAAGCAGCTTATAACGCATTGAGAAAAAAATATAAAAATAAAGAACTTGAAAATAAAAACCAGATAAATCTTGATGAGCTTAAGGAAATAAAGATTCAACAATCAGATTTTGATATGGCTTTGCCCCATGTAGCTCCATCCTTGATGAGGTCATTTAAAGATATGATTGTTGAAAATCCAGATGTTTCGTGGGATAGCATTGGGGGACTTTACCATATTAAGAAGAAATTCGAAGAGAATATTAAAAGAAGTATTGAAAACCCTGAATTATTTAAAAATTTAGGTATCAGTCCAATAAAAAGTATCTTCCTCTATGGTGCTCCAGGAACAGGGAAATCTCTTTTGGTCAAGGCAGCAGCTAATGAATGCAATGCATCTCTTATATTAGTTAAAGGCACAGAGATTATATCCAAATGGATTGGAGAGTCAGAAAAAAATATTCATTCTTTCTTTTCCAGAGCTCGTGAAATGGCTCCATGCATATTGTTTTTTGATGATATCGAGGCAACAGCGCAAATAAGAGGTGAAGCAACGAATAAGGTAAATGATACAATTGTCAATCAAATGCTGTTGGAAATGGATGAAATTGAAGATGTCGAAAATGTATTCGTCATAGCGGCATCGAACAGACCAGATATTATTGATCCGTCTTGTTACAGTCCAACCGATTTGGCGAACTAATAATGGTTCCTGTTCCAGACCATGAGGCTCGTTTGGTAATATTTAAGATTGCAACTCGTAAGATGCGTTTATCAAATGATGTGAATCTGAATATTCTTTCGATGGATTCAGAAGGCTATACGGGATCGGATATTGAAGCAATTTGCAGGAAAGCAGGTATTTTAGCTTTGAATGAAAAAAGATCAGAAGTGAGTATGGAACATTTAACGAAAGCTTTAAATAGAACTAAGCGCTCAGCAACTCCTGAATTGATTCAATGGTATGAGAAAATAAGAGAGGTGTTTGAAAATGAGAGGAGGTGAAGTCTTGAGCGGAAATGTAACCCCTCTTCTAATTAAATTTAAAAAAATATTTTCTAAGTATACAGGAACAACAATGTTTGCATTAGGTTTCTTTTTATGCTTATTTGCTGCAATACTCCTTAGTATATATCGCGTGAGCTTGTATAACCCTCAAAAATTAATAATACTTAATTATACAGCTACAGTCTCTGGAATTGGGCTTCTTTTAATAATCATTGGTCTAAATATAATATCTGGATTATCTAATAAAAAGATATATTTAATTACATTTGCTATAGGTGTGGTATTTTCCATAGCCGCAATAGGTATTTTTTACATAAATTATCCCCAGAACTGGTATTATCCTTTGATCAGTTATACCAGCATCAGTTATGTAATAGGTATTTTGATATTACTTGCAAATATTTTTTTTATTATTACATCTAAAACACGATTAACAGAAGTAACAGAAGTGCCAGAAAGTGAGAGATTTAAAGATTTAAATTATGAATTAATGAAAAAAAGTAAGATAGTTGATAACCTCATCGAAGAATTAAAAGGTCTGCATCTGGATAATTTACAAAAAAATTTCGAAGGATACGGCGCCGGAATTATTAGAGAAAGAAAAAACCATATTAAAATGTATAAAAATGTGCTTGATAGAATACTAAAACCGGTAGATGATTGTGAGATATATCTGAACTATTTGAGAAGTCTAAAAGACGAATCTGTTAGTGAAAAAGAAATAGTAAATGAAATAAATAGAATTGAGTCAATTAATATTCAATTGCAGCACATATTGATAGATGAAAAAGTTGAACAAATAATACCAGATGAAGGTGAAATATTCGATGACCGTTATCATAAAATTTCAGATACACAACCTGATTTTACTGTTGAATCAGATGATTCCCTATTGAAAATTAAGAAAGTAGTGAAAAAAGGATATAAGCAATTAAAAAGAGATTTAGAGGAAGATATACTGAGATTTGCAGAAGTTGAAGTTGAAGAATACCGTAAAGATGGAAGTATATAAATGATAAAAGGTGGGAGTAAATATGAGTGAAAGAATTTTAGGAATAGATTTTGGAACATCCAATTCAGCAGCTGCTGTTTTGGTTGGGAGCGAAAAAGAAGATTATATAGTGGTGCCAAGCGCAGAAGGAACAACAGCCATTAATACCAAGGCTTTTCCATCATATGTTGCTTTTAATAAAGCGGGAGAGTACAAGTCAGCAGGAATACCAGCTCTCAAACGTGCTGATGAGTATCCGGAAGAGACCATATGCAATATCAAGAGGATTATAGGGCGATCTTATGATGATGCAAAAGAAGAGATTAATAAGTTCCTTTATAAAAACAATGTTTATAAAGGTCATAAAGGGGAAATCCTGATAAGAATAGGTACACACGAGTACTCAACGGAGGATATAGCAAAATTCCTCATTGAAAAAATAAAAAAGGATGCTGAAGAGTATCTCAGAGACGAAGGATTTCTTGATGATTCCAAAATTAAGAAAGCAGTGATTACAACACCAGCATATTTTGGTCCAGATCAAATAAGAGCGATCGAAAAAGCCGGACATGCGGCTGGATTTGAGCAAATAGAAATGTTACCTGAGCCAATAGCAGCAGCCAGGGCATATGCTTTAAAGGCAGAAAATGAAGAGATAGTACTGGTTGTAGATCTAGGTGCCGGAACACTTGATGTTACAATAGTAACTCTGATTAGCGATAATGCGGAAGATTATATCATGAAAGATGGAGGTACACATGGGAATCGCAGTCTAGGCGGTTTAGATATGGACCGTGCAATTATTGAATATCTAAAAGAAGATTTCAGAAAATATGATCATAGTTATGACATGACAAAAGACATGGGAGCGATGGGGAGATTAAAATACGCGACTGAATTGGCAAAAATATCGCTTTCTAATCAAATGGAAGCGCCCATTACCATTCAATATGATTCTGGTCGAAAAACATGGAATACAAAATTGAGCAGAAATAAGTTAGAAGAATTGGTAAAAGACAAGGTGAATGATTGCAGAGGATCGATTAGAGAAGCACTTCACAGATCCGGATATAATCAAGAAGATATAGATAAGGTGCTGCTTGTTGGTGGTCCTATGCATATGCCGATAGTTCGAAACATGATAATTGATGAGTTCAAGAACAATAAGAATGTGGTTGAAAATTTAAAAAAATTCGATAAAGAAAGATATGTAGATCCTACGCAATGCGTAGCTATAGGCGCTGCATTGAGTGGTGAAACAATAAGTGATGGAAAAAAGAGCGATCCCATAATACTAACGACTCCAAGTGGATATGGGATGATGCTGTCAGATTCAATAGATATAGTAATCAAACAGGGTACTATATACAGACCTGGTGGTGCTATGGGTAAATCGTATTATCATTCCAGTAGTACGGAGTCCAGCATACCCATTATCGAAGTGCAGGAAGATGGAAAGACTAGTACGGCAACATATCAAGACTTAGGAAGTCTTAAAATGTTTTTATCCTCATCGGAAGATCCCAGAGTAGATGTAGAATTCAAAATGGATGAAAATAAGAAGTTAAATGTCACGTTGTATCACTCCACGGTTGGGAAAATACCTTATGAAAAAGTGAATTATGGTGGAAAACCAATAGATATTCTGGAGCACGCGCTGGAGATGACAGAAGAACTTATGAATGCAGCAAATGGATTGAAAAGTTTCATAAGCAGACCAGAAATTGTGGATAAAGCTATAGCAGATTTAAGAAATGAATTACAGAATGTCCCTTCTAATGGAAATGAACTTTCTGGAAGAAAGAAAAGAGAACTTGCAGATGCGATTTTAGGAAAAAAGAGAGCTTTGGGGAAAACGTATATCGCGATTAAAGAAGTGATAGGAAAAGAAATTGGCACTCCCACGCAGGAAAGCGAAAAAAAAGTGCCTTCTCTTAATGAGGTAATTCCAGTTGCACGACAATTGCTGAATATAGCAAGAAATAATGGAATATCGAGCGAAGCATTGAGTTCTTTAGATGAAGAACTCAGGAGGCCCAATAATGTTGCACGAATACTGGGCTTGATGGCTTCAGTGCAGCGTAGCCTGGAAACTGCTGGTGTCAAATATTAGTTTATGGTTCTTAGAGATCGAGAAGCAGATGTAGAGAAGATAAAAGCTTTATTTTCCACATATCAATACTATGAGATATTAGGTGTGGATGAAAATGCCTCTCAAAAGGAAGTTGGAGCAGCCATTAATAGGTTTATTGTGAAGTATCGCCCAGACAGTGACATTTTTAAACAAGTCAGTTCGGCTATTTCAATATTACATGACTTTCGGCTATTTTGATTTTCCTACGAATATATACAATCACGCCTTAAATTCAATCACTCGTCCATCGAGATCATGAACCTGCATTGTATTTAATATCTGAAGACCTTTATAAAGTTTATCCATCAAATCCGGTTCTTTTGGATTCATCTCTATATCAATAACCTTCCTATCACTTGAAACAGATGCGCTTCCATTAAGTTGGAATATTGATTCCATCAAAGTCAACAGTTCAAATTTTTCATTATCAAAACACCTGGTCAAAAAGAAACTACACAAATTCACAAAAGACATCTTGAAACATGTCATTATCTGATCAAGTTCAGTATCGACCCTGTAAACTTTATCCTTACCACGAAGCCGTTTTTCCTCCTCCAGGTATCGCCTATATTTATCAAAATCATCCTTATGCTCCTTTTCAATTATCGTTTTTTGACGGATGCATCGATTGATCTGGGATTCGCTCTCTTGCAAATTAAGAGCATCAGCTTTACCCAAAACTCTTTTCCCATCAATAATCCTGGATTTCTCACGAAGTTCTCTCTCTTGCTGATACAAATCAGCAAGTTGAGCCACGATCACATCAATTTTCATCAAAGGAACCTCAAGTTTTAATTTGAGATGTGTTATTGTCTCACATATTTTTCTATGTCGTTCATCCATTTTGTCATAAGATTCGATTTTACTCCCATAACCCACAATACGCTGGATATTCACCCCAGACTTTTCCTCTCTGAATATTTTTTCTTGCATAGGCCATCTATCAAAATATTTCTTCACAACCCCACTTTCATCCAGCAATTCACGCGGAATATCCGTAACGAGGACAGCTTTTCTATCATTATCCCAGTTCACAATCACAGCACGAGACTCGTAAATATAGCTTTTTTCAGACGAATCCACAAGTTCAATCTGACAGTCAACAAGGTTAGCATTTCCGTATTTATACCGTGTTTCCAATCGCATGTGCTTGAATTTCCTGTCTTTTGTCTGGTTTTCATCAAGAATGGTGATAAAATATTCATCACTATCGTTAAAACCTCGAAGTGTTTGTACACTGTTTCCTCCAGCATCAAAGACTATTATCCGATTCACCTGAATGTGGGCTGAAGGATCATCCAGCATCTGTGTTAATTTGGTTACCATGTTTAATGCATGCTTACCAAGATCAGCATGTCCCTGAAATGTTTGGAAGTAGAGTGGATGTCCTTTGCCGTCATGAATAAACACGTTTTCAAGACAGTTCATAACACGACCAAGCATTGTAGCCTTACCTTTGTAGCATCTGTTTGACGACCATAGCGGTTTTGTGTTGCCATCAATATAATAACACACAAAATATGTTTCTTCCTTTTGCTCATCTCTCCAGAAATTTATCCAGAATTTTGCTGTTTCAATGATTAACTGATCAGAAATCTTAAGATATTTGAGTTCTCGAAGATATCTATCAAGTGCAGCATCTTTGTAGTTGTAACCAGAGAGAAATTTTAGATCGTTTCCTTTTGCACGGTTTACTCTGCTTGATTTTCCGTTTGATGTAACCAGTGGAAGACAGAGTAAAGCAAGGTTATATCGGGAGATAGTTTTTTCTGACTTCAGAAATATATTCATTGATAAGAGATTTTTTAGTGGTATTTTTTCATCGATTGATTT
>Ga0180732_1001388_pt1 | contig 15122 bp, 11 predicted proteins | sample KR11_01MetaG_FD_148674 | JGI IMG/M metagenome (GOLD analysis project Ga0180732, IMG submission 148674) | Groundwater microbial communities from the Olkiluoto Island deep subsurface site, Finland - KR11_0.1 MetaG | ecosystem: Environmental > Aquatic > Deep subsurface > Groundwater | place...
AGTGATGCGCCTGCATAAGTTTTTGAAACAGTGGCTCTTCTGAAGATTGCACAGGACGAACTATGACATGGTTCACATTCAAAGTAACTCCTCCCTCATATTTGTAATATGAATCTTCTATCAGTTGTGGGAGGTGTTGTCCAGGATATAATGCAACTTGTCGATATTGTTTTGTAAGCGAGTTAGGATAAATTCACCCTGGGTTGTGTTCCTACTGTTTTCAGGTTTTTTAGCTCGATGACCAAGGTGACAGATAAAATCACCTTGACTTTCCATTCGACACAATCATATCATTTTGTATGAATTAAAAAATAGTTCCAGTGATACGAGATAAAGCCAAACCTGCCGGAAGACAGGGACGGAAAGTTACGGGTCTATTAGATAGCCGGACTGCCTTGGAAAAGGTAGTCCGGCTTTTTTTTATGGAGCTTACACTGGTTAGATATAAACGGAGAATTGCAGCTGTTATGCTTTGAATTATCCATTTGGATGGACATGGGGCTGGGTGTCGGACAGCTGGTATTGTTAACAGATCTGCTAAAATTGTAAGGTTGGACGAAGCCGCTACGCGGCAGACAAGACGTGTAGCGGCTTCGTCCAACCATGTGTCGCAGAGGACGCGTACAATGCTGCGCGCCGCTGAACGCTAACGTAGGGGTACATCCGAACTATGAACTTTGTCTACTAAATATCGGAATTAGCAGCGGAAAGCGAATATCATCACCCAAACATGGAGGTGTTACGATGAAGTTTGACCTTTCAACATCAAACGCAAAAATCACTGATTTAGTCCGCGATGAGGTAGTATACAAGTTAGTCCAACTTGCGATCGGGGGTATGGAGGTCACCCAGGCCACTCAATACTACCAGTCAGCAGGGCACCTGACAGACGCCGCTGACCGCGGGCCTGACAACTCTATTCGCCTGGTTGCCGGCAAGCCTGCCATCGTCCGTGTTTATCCATGGAGTTTCTCCGGTATTTCAGGAGTTACCGGGACCTTAGAGGTGCAGAGACGACAGCACGGTTTCCTATGGTCTACCGTTACAACCCTTAATCCAATGGCCCCCGCCTTAACAACCATTCCCAGCCTTTCTCAGGTTGACTACGCTATAGTGCGTGGCAGCCTGGGGCAGACCCTCAACTTCATCATCCCTGCAAGCGAGATGATTGGCACGCTTCGTTTGATAGCGCGGGTGCAAGCCGGTTCGCTCCAGGCAGATTACACTATTATTGTACCAGTGACGCTTCAACAGACGCTGCGACTTGCTGGAGTGATGATCGCCTACAATGGCCCGTCGAGCAGTGTACCAAATGCACCTAACATTCAGCTGGCAGCACCAACATTAGCTGATCTCCAGGCGATGGCCGCAACTGCGTTGACGCTCTACCCGGTGCGGTCACAAGCGCAGTTCAGGGCAGCGGGCAATCTGACTCTGACCAATCATCTTCATGCTACATCATTTCCGACGAGCGGCTGTGGAGCAGCATGGGATGCCCTCTTTAGTCAGGTTGTAAACGCAAAAACCGCTGACGGAAATCAACCAGGATGGATATATTACGGAATGTTGCCCAATGGAGTGCCGATGGGACCTGTTGGAGGTTGTGGAGGAGGCGGTGTCGGAGTAGGCCCGATAAATAATCCTGGGACTCTGGCTCACGAAGCTGGCCACGCTGCAGGACTTGGACACGCACCGGCGGGCGGGGCACCCAATCCTGATCCCAATTACCCAGCCTACGAGCCATATGACCCACCAGGCACTCCACACGCTTGCATAGGCGAGTTCGGTGTGGACATTAACAATGGCAATATTGCCTCACCACAGCTGTTCCGAGATTTTATGGCTTATGGTGGGCCATCGTGGATTTCCCCCTATCACTACGGTAAATTACTTGACAACGCAATTCTCAACCCGGCAACTGTTGGGGTTGATTCGCCATGGTGGAAGGATAAAGTATATGAAGAGTATAAAAAGTGGCCATGGATAAAGTTCCCTGATCCACCGCCCTTTCAATGGGAGCTGCCAATGTTTCCTCCTGACTATCCGCTGGAAAAAGTTATTTCACTCATCGTACGCATCGAACGCGGCGTCGTTGCTGAAGTTACACATGTCGCACGAACAGAGGTAAGGACCCACCTTGAGCGGACCAAGAGCACCCAGCTTGTTGCCTTCTTGCGTAATAAGGATGGTAAAATTCTCTCGGAAGCCAGCTTGCATCGTTTTGAGATGACACCGGGCTATTGCAACGAATGCGAAAGCTGTGAGGGAGGAGAACCCGCGAGCTACCTCGCCCAGGCTTTCATTCCCGACGTCGAGTCAGGTGAATTGCTTGAAATCGCAGACGGTAAAGAAATCCTGTGGCGCCGTGAGGCGACAAAACGGCCATGCCAAATTAAGGCATTCAAGGCAAGCATGGTGAAAAAGGACAGGTCAGGAGAAGCCCTTCAACTCGACTGGGATATTTCTGAACGTACCGAAGACATCTGGCTCCGCTGGTCAACTGATGGTAAAAACTGGAGATCACTCACAACGGGTTTAACAGGCGAAAAAGCAGAGTTCGATCCGCGGATACTGCCTCCGGGAAAAGTCCTTTTGCAGTTGGTTGCCCATGACGGCTTCTTCTCGTTTTACTCGGAACCCGCCAAAATTGAGATTAGTAAACGTCCGCCGGAGGTAACAATCCTTCACCCGATTGATGGCTATACCTACACTGCAGACCAGACATTACGCCTCTGGGGAATGGCGATCGAAGGTGACGAAACGAGCTTGCCGACACGGAGTGGTAAGTGGTTACTCGAACGCAAGCAAATTGCCGAAGGGCTGGACACTTTGGTGACGCTCGAGCCTGGGAAATATGTCCTCACTCTTCAGGTGGATGGCGAAGGCGGCACTGGAAAAGCCAAAGTTAAAATTACGGTCTCCAAGCAACCGGAGTCTGACGGTTAATCCTCTTGGCTCGCAAAAGGAGGCAATGTCCACCGGCTCGACACTTGTTGACAGCTACTGCAATATAAACTCAAGAGGATTACTTGAGGCGGAGGTCGGAGGCCGATCAAAGCGCTTAAGTAACTATAAAATTACCTTAATTTATCATGGCACAACTTTGCTCTGCACCAGATTCAGGCCAAAAAGCGGCCCTCACTGGTGAGAGCAGGCGTTAACCGCATTGTGCGTATCACGCTCAACCCAGGGAGGCATCCAAATGTCGGACGATCACAGATTCAGAGAAGTTAACGACTATGCAGGCTTTCCAAACTTTCATGAAGCCGATTATGGCAATGGCATGGTGTACGGGACTATTCTATTACGTGACACGGAGGCAAAGTGGCGCGACGTACCACGTGGGCTGGCAGTTTGATAAAGTACGGACCGAAATATACAGCTTGTATAATTGGCCTGGCAAATCAACCGAATCAATCCCTTTTAGGAGCATGCAATGACTAGAATACGTGTAACGAACATCAGCAGAATTTCAACAAAGTCAAAAAGCTCGCTCAGCTTGGTGATCAACCTGCCGGCCTCGGCTCTCAAAACTACCCAAACGCCGTTCGGTATTGTACTCGACCTTGAGAATGGCCAAATCCTCAGTGAACCGGGGGCGCCTGCCTTCCCGTCACAGCGAGTGAAGATCGCACTGCCGGCAAACAGCATAGTGAAGGATCTGAAAACCAAGGTGGTTAAAAAAGTGGCGGTGACCAAGGAACCGCAACTCGTTGCGCCCGCTCAAGAACCCCGCCGTACGGCCGGTTCCCGCAAGCAGGCAATTAAACGCTCGCTGTTCGGAAGTGATGTTTTACCGAAGGAGCCAAGAACCGAGTTACATCCGGCCCAAGGGATAACGCTGCCCCGGTTCGAGATGTATCGTCAGGTCTTCGCTTCTCCTCCTCCGCTCGTACGAATCCTCGATACCGGGTATCGAGGAGTGGCCACAGTTGTCGAGCTAGAGCTCCATCCCGTGAGTCAGAACGAAAAAGGAATTCTGGAACTGGCAACCCAGATCCAACTCACAGTGGCTTATGAGCCGATTGCGGACGGAGCGACCGCCGGGGCGTATTTTCGGGAACCACGTAACCTGGCCGAGGCACAGAGATTCACAAACATCATGAAGGCCGAAGTCCTCAACCCGGCCTGGGTAAAAGACTTCGGGCCGTTTTGGCCGATTTTCGATTACGACTATCTGGTTATCACCGACAACCAGGCCTGGGACGCAGCCACGTCGACCCCCGTGGCAGGATCGGCCGCGACGGTCGGCGACATGGTGAGCGCCTTCGAGCGTATTGCCGCCTGGAAGAAGAGACGCGGGCTTCGTACCCGCATCGTGAAGGTTGCCGACATCGTTAACGGGAGTTTCGGAGACTTCAAGACCGGAACCCGCGATCTCCAGGAAGTGATCCGCAACTTCCTCAAATGGGCGTACAATGCATGGGGCATCGCCTGGGTACTCCTGGGCGGCGACAGCAACATCATCCCGGTCCGAAGCGTTGCCGGGGACGGTTGCGGCGGCATCGGAATCGGAACCGACAACCCTCCGGGCGACAACAAATCGTTTTGGACCGGTACGTTCCTGAAGATGCACGTCATTGGGGATCCTCATTCTTGGTGGCCTGGAAATCCATCCGCCGAGACCCTTGTGAACCCAGCCAGCGGTACGGTTATTCCTTTTGACAGCACCGGAACCTCGGATGCAGCGCATCCCGGATGGTACTTCACCACGAACGACACCTACGCGACGCGATCCGTGGCAGCTACCAAGTACCTGCGCGTCAACGGACCCGCCGCGCTGCTGAACACCAATCTGCGCTGGCTCTACACCTGGAACATCATCCCCACGGACCTCTACTACTCCAGCTTGGTCAGCCCCAGTTACGGCGTTCCCGGTCTCCACGACTGGGACCATACCGATAATGGCATCTACGGCCAGCATTCGGGAGGCAGTGACCTCGACGGCGTCAAACTCGGAGCCGACATCGGCATCGGGCGGGCACCCGTCGGCACCGCAGCCGAAGCCGACGCGTTCGTGACCAAAGTGCTGGCCTACGAAATGCTGAAACGGCAAGACGGGACAGCCCTCGACCTGAATTGGGCGCGCAGGCTGACCGTGGTGTCCACGAATTTTGGAGGCCGGCTCACCATCAGTAAGACCGCTGCCAATCCCCCCGGGGACAACCAGTACCGCCATGGGGCCGGGGATCTGTATTCCCTGATCCATTTGAAGGATCTCTTCAGTGATTTGAATTGGCGGCTTTTCGTAAAGGTCACCGACACCGATGTCCGCATCATGCCCTACGATCCTGAAGCCCCGGTCTCCGGCAGAGGATGGTACTTTGCAGTCAGCAACGCCGATTTGACTCCCAGCGAGCAGATCTTCGTGATCTGGGGCACCGTATACCGGATCCCGGTTCCCACCAATTGGGTCGTAGTCTATGGTGAAGCTGACGAGCGCGAACCTATGAACTATATCTTCGACAAGACAACCGCCGACACCTCCATGACAGACCAGGAGGCCCTGCGCAAACAGATCTCCACGGATTTCCCCGGTATCAATGCAATCAAGCGGCTCTATGAAGACGAGGTCGATCTGCCCGCCGCCGACGCGGCATCGCCGCCGATTTCGCATGTGACGAGCGATCGGGTGCGCGATGCGCTCAATCTGGGTCCGCACCTCCTCTGCCTCAGCGGACATGGGAGCAGCGGAGGGTGCTGTCACCTGGGCGCGGCCATGGCTACGGCAGCCACCAACGGGTTCCACCAACCCATTGCCTACGCAGCGTCCTGCCTTACTGGAGATTTTACCGCAAATGACGCCACAAGCGAGAAGCTGCTCCAGAACACCGCCGGTGGTGCAGTTGCCTACATCGGATACACGCGCTTCGGATGGATCGGGGTCGGAGACGATTTCGCCCGCAAATTTTTTGAACGTATGAAGACAACTCGCCACCTCGCCCTGCTCAACGATTCCCGCTTTGACCTCACCAACAAGTGGACCATCTTAGCGCAAAACCTGCTGGGCGATCCTGAGACCCCGGTCTGGGTCGGCAAACCCAAGACGATGTCGGTCACTCATCCGGCCGTAATCTACAAACAGAGCCAGGAAATCACGGTCAAGGTCAAAGGGGTCTCGAACGCCCCCCTCTCCGGGGCGGTCATCTGTCTCAGCATAGGCGCTACCTGGATGAAAACGCGGTATACCAATGCTCTGGGCGAAGCGAACTTCGAGATCACACCGCCTGCAACCGGCACCATGGATATCACGGTGACGGCCCAGGACTATGCACCGAATTTCGGCACTATCACGGTCAAAGAGAAGGTGGTCTGTTCACCAATGGTTTCCTGTGGGACCAGCGTCGCCTGCCTGCCTTCAATCGTCTGCCCGCCGAAGGTCGTCTGCAGCGCCGCAATCGCCTGCAAGGCGAGCATCCTGTGCAAGGAAATTCTGACCTGCAAAGCTTCTCTCGTGGCTTGCGGCATCTCCATCGAGTGTCCCGCTTCCCTTTCCGCCTGCAAAGCGGGAATCGGACATGGATGTCCAGCCATCGATCCCGTCGATTTCTGGGACTTTGACGACATCATTCGGCAGAGTGGGGTTCGCGACCTTCGCGAACTTGCGGCAAAGGTGGACACCAGGCAGGTGAAAGCAGTCCTCGACAAGCTCAGCCCTACAAACCGCAAGGCAGTCGTACTGATGCTGAAACGGATCGCTAAAAGATGAAGAACCACAACCTGGGGAACAAGAAGGCTCAGACCGCCCTGAAGTCTGAGGCACCCCTCTTGTTCCCTTTCATCAGCCTGCGTCGGGAACCTTTCGGCGCACTACTGTTCAATCCATACCTTTCCATCGAAAAGGAGTTCGATGAAACCGGGGCGCTCATCGCGGAATCCTGCGATGGCGCCCACACCAAGGAGGAACTGGCCGATGCCTGTCAGGCCTGCTTCGGCATGGACCGGGAAAGTACAGTCCGCAAGGTTGAAGAGGTGCTCACGGAACTTCGCGTTGCCTGCGCCATCGAATTCACAGGTAAGGGAAAGCCGAAACGCCCTCCTCCGTCACTGTATCCGGCGGAAAGCAACGCCGCGCTCAGCGCTCCCAAAAGCGTGATCTGGGACGTGACATACGCATGCAATCTCTCATGCCCTCACTGCCTGACGGCCTCGGGTGCTCGGACGGTGAATGAGTTGAATACCCAAGATGCGTGTAGGCTGGTCGACAAGTTGTCCGAGGCGCAGGTACTCTACCTTTCTCTGGCTGGCGGCGAACCGCTGCTCCGCAAGGACATCCTTCACATCTTGGCCCACATAGCCGAGACCGGCATCAGGGTCGACATCGCTACGAACGGATACGCATTGCCTTCCACGCTTCTCCGGGAATTCCGCGAACTGCCGATTTTCCACGTCCAGGTCAGCCTGGACGGGATCGGCCGGGAGCATGACGCGTTCCGGGGCCGCCGCGGTTCCTTTTCTCGAGCCTGCAATACGCTTAAGCGCCTCAAAGATGAAGGGCTTTCCACAAGCGTCAGCACTACCGCCACCGCCCGGAATATCGGACATCTTGAGGAAATCGTGGATCTGGCCGCCGAACTCGGCTGCGACGCATACAAGGCTATTCCCTTCATTCCCGCAGGCCGTGGCAAATCCAGTGCTGCCGCGTTACGTCTGGATCGGCAAAGTTCGCTTCGGATGTGTAAAGTCCTGACCGAGGCAAGCAGCCGATATAGAGGAAGAATGAGCGTGGAGATGGAATCCACTTATGCTTTCCTTCTGGATCCGCCGGCCCCGTCCACCGACCAAAATGGCAGGATGATCTGTTCAGCCGGTTACGACACCCTAAGCGTTGGAGCCGATGGGACGGCCTATCCGTGCCCTTTCCTGCACGATTTCCCTCTGGGAAACATTCTTCACGACCCCATGGACCGGATCTGGCACCAGTCATCCGTCCTGGCACGTATGCGTTTGCTCGACAAAACGGCGATGTCAGGTCCGTGCGGCACGTGCGAATACGCCCCGGCCTACTGTCGAGGCGGCTGTCGGGCCTCGGCATACCTCGACTGCGGGAGCCTGAACGGATCCGACCCACTCTGTTTCAAGGGCTTAACGATTCCGAACCGATGATCGAGCAGCCAATCGTCATTTGACCCACTCTCGGAAAGCCTGATATGGCTTGATAGCGATTATAAAATACGGTTCAGATCATCCAAGATGGAGGAAAATATTCCTCATCCATCAACACTTCCTATCAAGGGGTTGGAATTTATATAATCGTAGACACCTATGTGGACAATATTGGGAGTGTCACTGTAACCGCTGGAAACTACGTCAATTGCCGAGCCGTATCATTCATGATGAGAGTATATGTTGAGGGTGGATCTGCACCAATCGTAATGAATAATGTATGGAGTCTCGCGCCCGGAGTTGGGAAAATTCAGGTAGAAGTCGTTGATCAAAACGACCAGTATCTCGATACAGCTGATTTGATATCAGGCCAAGTTGCCGGGACAGACGTTTCCAATCTTGCTGGCCCTAAAAATCTTATTCCTATATACAGCCTTTTGCTGGGTAGATAACAGATCGTTTTTGCAACGTATCTGCCGCAGATTCTCCGCTGATTGCAGAGCCGGGTGTATGCTCCCTGGGGTCGTGTATCTTGAGCTGGACAATCTTCAGAATTAACCGCAGGCGTTTCTCTTGCGCGGCAAGTAGCATTGCCAAACATTGGTTCATATGGGTAAACAATAATTGACTTTATTAGGATTGATAGCTAATATCCTGAAATTTCAGATTAAAACTCCATGTACGCTTCAGCCGGATGAACCTGAAATCCAAATTGGTAAGACGCTGAAAGATTCAATCTGTGTCAAAATAGCAAAGACTGGTTGTGGTTGTGGATGCAAGACTGATAAGCCTATGGTGAAGAAGAAATAACAGGTGTAGTTGACCTCATTTCGAGGTTTGGATAGAGCGAAACCTTTTCAAAAAAAATCTGAGTTACTACAAATAAACAAGGCCGGAAGATCTTTCACTGTCAGATTTTCCGGCCTTGTTGAAGAGGGTTGATTATTTTTTGGTGACTTGAACCTTTTTCTGCTCTTTGTTGACGTAGGTGTAAAAAGCCGGGAAAACAACAAAGAAGGCAACACAGATCAGATATTCAATGCCCTTGATGTGGGTGTAGAAATCAACCATTGTGTGTAAAGGTTTAATCATTCCCGTTGCCACCATATACTGCCCTACCAGTTCGCTGATCAACAATCTCGTCAAGGATGGTACGCAGTTGGCTGTCACAGGGGATGACCCCGACTCCGAATACACCATGCAGGCTTTCAGGCTCATCCAGTCGTCGCTTGTCAAAATCAAGCAGAGACGCATCCTTGAGCGAAAACATGGCAAAACAACTCATGAGCGCATCATCCAAAGGGATGCTTGCATTCCTGGCCCGGTGATCGGGGATCTTGGCAAAGTCCTTGCGGATAGCCGCAAATAGGGAATCTGCATTGAGATGAGCACGCATTTTAAGATTACGAAAAGTTTTTTCTGATTTCTGGTGTCGCTTGATAACTTTGTTGCAAGCAGTCATGGCGTTTCTCCTTGTAAACAGTTGATCTTACAAAGAAAAACAAATTTTTTGCCAGCGTCCTTGTCAAGTAAAAAATATGTCGGCGCTTAGATTTTTTATATTATAAAAACAAATAGTTAGGTTGCTCATGATCTTTTTAAGGATGTGACAAAGTTTGCGAACACATTATTTCTACTCCCTTGTTCTTATTGATGTTTTTGACATATCGGGAATAGCTGATAGGCGAACAGGAATAAAGCAAAGCAACTCCGGGTGCGAGGAATGAAAGCTGTCCGTTTCGCGGCGACTCTCAAAGCAGCGGCACTCAATATTTTGCGGGCAGCTGCGTTCAGAAAACAACAAAATAAGGCCAAAAGGCCATTATCATGTTGTTTCAGAAGGTCGATGGAGTTGATCCAGATTGTCAAAGAACATTTTTACGGCCATCTTGGTAAATTCACGATAGCGACCAACGAAATTCTGGTCGCTTGAGATTTTCGGGCTCAAATTGTTGTCAGACTTTTTACAAGACCATCACCATTGATTGACCTTGTCACTGGCATCTTCTTAATTCTTTCCTCAAAATTCTTGTAAAAAATATCTCAACTGTGATTGAATGAATAAAACGATCTGTTTGAGAGAAAATAGTGAAGACTCCAAGTCAATTTTCAATTATGATCAAGAATATAGTCCCCTGTTTCGTTCACCATGGGTGATAAACGCAATGTCTATTTGAATATGGAGAGGGAAAAATGATTCAACTCGGTGCATGGAAGAAATTCTCGGCGGTGATATCTATCATATTGATGCCAGTCCTGGCGAATGCCGAAGCATGGAACATCCAAACTATAGACCCTGACGAGGTTCACAGCACCTCAATAGTCCTGGACAGCCATAACCGTCCGCACATCAGTTACCATGACATTACCAGCGGCGTACTCAAATACGCTCACTTTAACGGGACTACCTGGAATATCCAGACCGTAGACCCGGTGGGAAATTATGGCGGAGGCACCTCCATAGCACTTGATAGCAACGACTCTCCCCATATCAGCTACTACGACGAACCCAACGTCCGCCTCAAGTATGCCTACTGGACTGGCTCTGCGTGGCACATCGAGGCGGTATCGCCACAGTGGAGCAACGGGCGTGACTCGTCACTGGCTCTCGACAGCAACGACTATCCCCATATCGTCTGGGCCGGGGGTGGAGGATATCACCTTATGTATGCCAGGTGGACAGGCTCCGCTTGGGAGACAACAGACATAGAGGAAGATGCGAGGCATAAGTCGCTGGCTCTGGACAGTAACAACCACCCGCATATCAGCTACTTCGTTGCCGGGGAGGCCAATTATCTCAAGTATGCCACCTATAATGGCACCTCTTGGAATACAGAGATCGTGGATCAATCAGGTATAGTCGGCGTTGTTAATTCACTGGCGCTGGACAGCAGTAATCGCCCGTATATTGCCTATTCTGGTGGCACCAACAGAACCATCAAATATGCCAAATGGACAGGTACGGAGTGGGTGAAGGAGACTGTGGACTCCTCCACCATCTCCTATAATTCTGTGGCGTTAGCACTAGACAGCAGCAACACCCCGCATATCAGTTATACCACTGATTCAAGTGATTCCCTACACTATGCCCGCCTAACGGGATCAGCTTGGGTAAAGGAGACTGTAGATGCCAACGATTTTCGGGACACCTCAATCGCCTTGGATAGTAAAGGATGCCCTTGTATTAGTTACGCAACAAGTGGAAGCGAAGGAGGGCTCAACTACGCATATGGATGTTCAAAGTTTCCATGGCCGATGTTCTTGCCAGCCATGAAAAAAAATTCTCAACCGTAGACGAATAGCCAAAGACAAGCTGCCTTGTTTTACTTTTTTTGCTATTGCCATCACTAACCTCAACAAAATAGAAACTCATCCCAAGTTGTGGCTATCTGCGAGAAGATAAATTTTAACGAGGATCTTGGATCTTGAAGATCAGTTGAAGTGTCTCGGCAGAGATTCGCACTGGCAGTCCTAACAGTTTGCCCATTTTCCCAACTTTAGATGCCTACTGTTATGTTGCGAGTTGACCTATCTGGCTGCAATAAAAAGCTATTTTAGCATCGTTGCTGATTTCTCGCATTCCCCTTTCATTTCAGCTAGTTTTGTTGTTTTTGAGATTATTTCTCTTCTAAGATGCAACATAACTTGTTTGGGTTTTTCGTACCTGTCCGGCAACCTTATCAGGGCCCAAGAAGCCCCCTAAAGGCTATCAAGCCAATTTAAAATTTCCTCCTTGTTCTTCCAGTCGATCAATTCATCTATCTTGTCATCTTGATTGGTCAGTGACTGTGTGTAGGTGATAAATTTTTTCTGGATCTGCTGTCGGTGCCCTAAATCAAGATGTAGATAGACCATTGTTGAATTTACGCTTTCATGACCGAGACGGTTTTTTATGTCAGATATGGGGTGACCGGCCAAGAGCATATTTACCGCACAGGAATGTCTGAAACTGTGGGCAGGATTGATGTCTTGCAACCGTTTTACCGGCAGGACTTTTTCCAGATATTTTCGACAGAGCCGATATATTCCGTGCCGGGTAAATTCCTTTCCCTGCTGATTGGGAAACAAACGATTCCGATAGAGAGTATGCTGTATAATCCGGTACTTCTTGATATACTGGCAAAGAAGATCTGTCGTTTTGGGCCAGAGATTTATCATTCTGAAGCGGCCTCCCTTACCGAGAATGGCCAGCGTTTTTTTCTGTGGATCAAAAAAATCAAGGTCGAGAGTTGCCACTTCGCTGGCCCTGGCACCGGAGTCGAAAAGCAAATGGAGGATGGTATAATCTCTGAAGCCTTGTGCTGAAGTGAGATCGACCGAATCAAGGACAGCCAGAATTTCTTCCTGATAAAGAAAGCCGATTATATTTTTGTGGTAACGCTTTTTGGGAATATCCAATATCCTTTCTGCAACCTCTCTCTTGTTCGGATGCATATAGAGAATCATCTTGGCCAGTGATTTTAAGGCCGCCAGTCGGTGATTTCTGGTTCTGGCACCATTTTCCCGCTCTTTTTCGAGCCAACCAAGAAAGTTCACAATCAGTTCCGGGGTGAGTTGCTCAACCTGCAAAGAATCGATGGGAGTTCCAAGTGTATCCCTGGCAAAGGGCAAAAAAAGAGAGAAGGCATCACGGTAGCTCTTGGTCGTATTGGTCCCGCACCCTTTGATCCGAGGTAGATACTGCTCAAAGAATTGGTGAATGCAGACTGAAAGTTTCATAGCTTCGCTGGATACGTAGTCATAAAATCAACGAGATTCCGACGCTGGTCTGCATCGATCAGTTTGAGGTAATAGATTGTATAGGTGTATTTTTTGTGTCCCATGTATACCGCAAGAACTGAAAGCGCACTCTGTGGCGAATCACCTCTCGCTGTTATCCGCCTGAGGGTGTTGACCGCAAAGGAATGCCGTAGACTGTGTGGGGTTGGGGCGCTGATGTTGGTGTTGCCGATAACCCGTTTGGGTTGAGCAAGTCCGATTTTTCTAACAGCCTGATGGAAAAAATTACGTACTTGTTGATTATGCAGTCCCTTAACGGGATCGCTGACCAGAAGGTACGGATTCCGATTATCTGAAGGTAGCAAGGTGTTGCGAAGGGAGAGGTAATCCGACAGATGCTTTGCTACATCAACAGGGATGGGGATCAAACGATCTTTACGGAATTTTGTTTCTCTAATATAGATTGTCCTTTCGTCAGCTCTAAAATCCTTGAGTTTCAGTCGCAGGGGTTCAGAGATCCGCAAGCCGCAACGGGCCAGAAGCTGTAGAGCCAGGCAACAACTCATGTCCTTGAGGAAGAAAGCCTGTTTTTCTCTACGAACCTGTCTCCATGTTGCTTCGAGCAGATGTTCACTCTCTTGGTCGGAGAAAATAAAAGGGATAAGGTTGTTTTCCTTGAAACGGGGAATTCCGGCAAGTGGATTATGCTGACAGAACTCAATCCGTACGAGATATTGAAAAAAGCCACGCAAGGCATAGATTACTCTATTTATTGTATTCTGATTTATCGCAAGATCAGTCCGCATCTGCAGAAAGAAGAAAGGTGTCAGTGTCTTGAGCGTGGTAACATTCTTCGTTACCAGGTAACGATCTAATCGCCTCAGACTGTCCATTGCTTCTGCGGAATAGCCAAGACTACAGCGATATTCGGAGTAGCTTTCCATCTGTGCCGCCAGGAAACTTTCAAACGAGTTCACCAAGAATAACCCTCTTCATGAGTTTGATATGAATATGGAGATATCTTTTGGTCGCCTCGATGTCGTCATGACCAAGCATTTCCTTGATCTCAAAGACAGAGACTCCAGCCTCCAGCAGATGCTGTGCATGGGTGTGCCGCAGCCGATAGGGGGTAGCCTCTTTAGGCAAACCAGCCTTCCGCATACATGTTTTTATGGCATAGGACACATTCGGTTGGTTGACAGGCCCGTTGGGACGCTGGCATTGCAGGAAAAGCTCGCGATAGTTATTCTCAGGGCGTCCTCCGACCAGATAGGCGACAATAGCCTTGAGTGTCTTCAGTGGAATTGGCAGCGTGACAGGAGAGCCGGCCTTACGATATTTTATGTGCATCTCTGCCTTGCTGAATTGAATATCATCCAGGGTTAGTCTACAAATTTCCTGAGGGCGCAGCCCCATAGTATACGCTATATGAATTATGGCATTGGTTCGTAAGTCCGCAGGTGTTGAAAGTGTCATGTGATCAAAGAGTTGTTGGATTTCATCAGTACGCAGGAAACAGGGTGCTTTTGTCCGATGAAATATTCGCGGAGGGTTGAGCAATGCGGCAATGTCGCGTTTGAGCACACGATGCTCATTGTATAGATATTTCAGGAAAAGCTTGAGGCAGCTCCGGTTAAGTTTTTGGCTCTGCCGGGCATAAGCTACATTATATTCCTGATTGAAGGCGTCTATTCTCTCTATGGTTATTGCCGAAAGGTTGAGATTATTCCGCCCCAGATAGTGATAGAAGGCCTCGAGAACTCGCCGGATATGTTGTGCCGTTTTTTCTGTATCATAACGGGCAGTGGCGCAATAATGCAGATAGTCCTCAAAAATGCCCGGTAGTTTTTGTCTTGATTTTAACGGAATGGGACGAGAGATTTGTTTCTGTTGATATAGGAACTTTGCCAGCCCCCGAACTGCGCGTCGTCGTTCATTACTGTTGCCTTGCTGCATAAATTCTTTCAATATTTCAAGGGTAAATATTTCGTCCCATTCTTTTTGCTGCCGGTCCACAAAAAGGCAGAAATGCTGAAGGGTCTTGCACTGAGTGTTGACGTACGTATCCGGATATCCTTGTTCGATCCGCTGCAGGAGATATTGTTCAACTGCCTGCGAGAGTCTTTTCGAATCCTTATGATTCATGGTCACGGTTGAATTGTCTGCGGATTATTTGCCTGATTGTGGCAGGATCAAATGTTTCCATGTCGTCTTGGTTTTTAAGCAACTTGGCGGATTGATTCACAGTGATTTGCGGCAAAGAGAGGACTTGAAAAAAGTTGCCGTCAAAGGCAATC
>Ga0180732_1001389_pt1 | contig 15122 bp, 23 predicted proteins | sample KR11_01MetaG_FD_148674 | JGI IMG/M metagenome (GOLD analysis project Ga0180732, IMG submission 148674) | Groundwater microbial communities from the Olkiluoto Island deep subsurface site, Finland - KR11_0.1 MetaG | ecosystem: Environmental > Aquatic > Deep subsurface > Groundwater | place...
CCCTCTATAAGTAGTAGCGGCTGTCTGGCACAGCCATCGGTGTACCGTTGGGACGATAGTTCATGGAGAACTATATGAGCAGCAGTACGAGCCGGAGAATCTCCGTTCCTTCAGGTCGGAGAGTTGTCAGCTGGGCAGCAATTGTGAGAATTAAAAAAGGAGCAGCCCGATATGAATCTTAAACTTCTCCTTCTCTTTATATTATTTCTTTCGTTCTCGACTACAGGCGAGCTTTACCGGGTCTACACAGACCGTGAATTCGGTTTCTGGGCTGTACGTGCAGAAAACATCAGTAACAGTTCCAATTTCGGGAACAAAACCTTGAGTATCAGTACCGGGGACACGATACAGTTCATCAATATGGATGGGAACGATGACCGGATAAACATTATCAGTGATAATACTCTTTGGGGCGGGGGAGCATTACTAAGTGGAACGGGTAAAAAATTTGATTTTACATTTAACAGTTCAGGATATTTCAGGTTTCATATTGCAGAACGGACACATATTACCCTGAACTCCTCCAATTTCACAGATAACCGCACTGATTCCAAATTTACCTATAGAACGTGTTATATCGATGAAGATGGGGAAGAAGTGTGTACGACTCGTGTACTGACTTATAACACCAGACAGTACGAAACCGAGTACCTGAAATCAGTAACTGATACTGACCGGTTCCCGTACCAAACATTACTGATAAAAGTTACTGGAATACAGGTCGGGAACGGAACCAAACCAATCAGGACAGATAATGTTACCCGGAGTATTACCCAATCTGGATACAATTATTCAACGGGTCGTCAGACCATATCGGTGAATGCAAGTCCGAAACCGAAAGTAACCCCGGTAACGATGATAACTGAAATAGAATCGCCACCCCCGCTTGAAAGTTATCAGGAATTCACATTATACGAAACGTTCAAGCGATGGTATATGATATTAGCAGGAGGTTGAAACGGAAACCGGGAAAATGTACGCTTAATGAGATGGATTCCACACCGTCCTATCCTATCCTAAACAAATTAATTTTCCGGTGCCATCTCAGGCTACTTCCTAACGATTTCCGCTTCAAACAAATCATGACTGAAAAAAAGAAAACAGGAAAACCAACCCCGAAATCAATAAAAAAGATTTTGGCTAAAATGAATGGACTTTATGACCAAAAAACGAAAGAACTGAGGATAATAGAAGCTGCCATCAGCCAAATTAAACGTCATTGTTCTCACGTAATCGTAAAAGACCCACGATGCGATATAGCGGTATGCAGCACTTGTGGCATCCAGTTTACTTGGTACTGCGACAAATCCCCGGTTCATCATTGTGAATACGAAATGGGTGAAAACTGTATTCATTGCGGTCAGCCGGAGGAACGGAAATGATTTCTATTCCAGAAGAAGACCGGGAAGCCATTAGGCGAATAAGAGAAAAAGTCCCTGACCTGATAAGACTTTTAGCTGAGAAAAAAGACGATAAAACAACATTCGGGATGGATTGTCTTCTCACTGACCCAATGGTAATCTTAGCTCCCCAAGATAAAGGGGAACCGCCGTCATGGGTTCCCGCATGGCACGGAGAAACAATATTCTGGGTTGATAGACGGCTTTTCAATCAACTAAAAGAGAACCGGACTAAAAAACCATGTAAAATATGTCCTGAAGAAATCAGTAAAAAATGTCAGGTACGGTAAGGTGAATCTCATGATAGTCAAAGCGAACATGCAACTGTATGTACAATTACTTCGTAAATATACAGCCTGCCCGGTACATCCGGTACAACTAAACCCAGAAGAGAACGAACCCCAACTTCCAAATCCTCCGAACGTCATAACTCCAGACGACCTCCCGGATATTCCACCCGAACCAGAAGGTTTTCCAGACATATCCTCACCTCCGGACGAAATAGATATCATCCCTCCGGACGAGGATGACGATGACGATGACGATGACGATGACGATGACGATGACGATGAAGAAGAAGAGGGAGAGATGGGACAAAATCATCAAGAGACCACCGCAGTAAAGGAACGGAGCGAGTTCTGTGAGGTATAATGGGCGTAAACAGATTAAGAATCCACAAAATTCATAATAACGATAAAAAACATACATGGGGCTACTTTGGAAAAATCTGTGGACTTACCATGCTGAAATGTGGAAGTCATCTAAAAACAGTATGCGATACGTGCTGCATAGCACATCATCGTTTTTGATTTAAAATCAGCCAAACAACGAACAGCAATCCCAAAATAGCGTACATTGCTTCTATACCGGGCGTTGTAGTTTCAACCATAATTCACCATAAACTCAAGCTAACGATATATCTTTTTCGGTCTACTTTGAAGTTTCATTAACAAACTTAGTAAACACCCGAAAGTTAATAACACCTTCTGACCTCCAACAACTTAACAGAACCCAAGATAAAAATGTTTAAATAGTATAAAACCAATCATCAACATCTATGATAAAAATACATCAACCAAGTGAGTTAAGGCAGCAGCCCAGCACGTCTTAACTATGTATTTGCAAATCATACACTTTTTTAACCATCTTTTAAACCAAGGGAATATGAGGTAGTCAGGTTATCCCTGAAGGTTTGGAACTTTCAGACCCATGTTCGAATCATGGTATTCCCACTCATCAAAGTGCTATAGTGTAGTCTGGTCAATCACACGAGGCTTTGACCCTTGGGACTTCGGTTCGAATCCGAATAGCACTATTAAAATTAAAAATCAATTTAGTAGCATAGTGTAGACTGGTCAATCATGCAAGGTTCTGAACTTTGCGACTTCGGTTCGAATCCGAATAGCACTATTAAAATTAAAAATCAATTTAGTAGCATAGTGTAGACTGGTCAATCATGCAAGGTTCTGAACTTTGCGACTTCGGTTCGAATCCGAATGCTACTATTAAACATTGGCAAGTATAGTGTAGTCCGGCAGCACTGCATCCTGTGGAGATGTAAGGTCGGGTTCAAATCCCGATATTTGCCCTTTATTTTTACGCCGTGGGAAAGATTCGAACTTTCGTGAGCCTTTTTCAGACCCAGTGGGATAGCACCCCACCGCAATAGACCGCTATGCGACCACGGCAAACGCCCACTGAAGGATTCGAACCTTCGAGGACTTCTTCAACCAGCGGTTTTCAAGACCGCCGCCATACCGCTTGACGAAGTGGGCAATGGGTACGGAGAGATTCGAATTCCCATTACACTAAGCTCGCTTCTAAGGCGAGTGCCGTTTCCAATTGGCTACGTACCCGATGCGTGTATTCGGATTCGAACCGAAGATTGCCCTGCGGCACAGAGTTTAAGTCTGTTGCTTTTTACCTCTCAGCCATACACGCTATGCGAGTAACCGGATTTGAACCGATGTTTCCACACTAAGGGACAGATTTTGAATTTGTTGTATTAGACCGCTCTACCATACTCGCTTCTTAAAGCTTATGAATTTTTAAAATAAGGTCAGCACAATTATTAAAAAAATAATTTTAAAATAAGAACACTGACCTGAAATTATGAAAAACTCAGGACGAGTGACGATAATGACAAACCGAGAACGGATATAGAAATAGGCATGACATCATTTTTTTTAGTCATACACTGAACTTTTGTCATCAGCCTAATAATAATCTATTTAGTATATAATACTTTCCGTATTTGGTTCTGTTAAGTCTGTGTGGGATAACATAAGGTGTTAAGTTCGTGGGATAACTTTCAGATTCCATGACAAACATCTTTATCATGTATGGCACATTGTTTTCTTGCTTCGATAATATTTATCTCAGGAAAGTCAAAACAAACCTCTGGATTATCGTTAAATCGTTTGCATCTTTGACAATCTTCTATCGTGATTGGGTTTTCGGCTAATATTTTCTTTTTTCGGGCTTCTTGAAGATATTTTATAGCGCAATCCAGCGAACAAAAACGTCCATTTATAATTGCATTCCATTCAAGAAGTCTTGAAATACTTATTTTGATAATTCCTTTGTCTTTGAAAAGAGTAAGTTCATTACAATAAGAACATTTTGTTCTCTTGTTATGCGTCCTATGCACTATAGTACCGTGTGCCAAATTAGTCACTCCAATGGTTCAAGCAATATCAACTTAACCCGTTTCCCTATCCAGTCAGCAGGCGCATAAATGCGCCCAGAATTGCCTGATGCTGTCACAATTTTTTCTAAAGCTTCATAGCCTTCAACTTCTATTTTCATCTTTTCACTCATATTGTATCACTTTTGATTCTTTGTTCTGTCGGTTCATTATGTACATGCGCTTTCCTCATGCGTCATTTTGCGATAATCCCGAACATTCCCAACACCTCTTTTACAATCGTGCCATCGCTTTGGAATACTTGTTCACCAATATAATCTGAGCTTTTGCCTTTAATGTATAACTCAATAACATCTAATAACTCTTGGGTTTCTGTATCAGTTTCATATATTGACGTTCTATCTTTTATGAAGAAATCAATGAGTTCTTTGTTCAATCTTTTCAATTGCTCAATCTGTAATCCAATTTTGTATAGTTTTTTTCTATCCTCTTCTAAAATATTTTTCATATTTCAACCTTCTATGCATCTACCTTGTTCACAAGTTTAATTAGCACATCTCCATGACAAAGAAGCGGGTGACACCAACACCCCAAAACTTTATTTTTAAGTTCGGGTAGGCAAGCCAATAGTTCTGGATTATTTGAAATCCATCGCTGATATTTTTCTATAACTTGTTTTCTATTACCGTCTTTACCAATCTGAAACGGATTACCCCATTTCGTGGGTCTCCCGATATAGATGTCGTACTTTTCCTTTTTACAATGTACTACTTGATTTTTCATTATATCACATATCATCCTTTACTATTCTAATGGGTAAGTGAATTTTTATTGCTGTGTCATTAAATATTTTTGATAACCTTTCAAGTTCTATTTCAATTCCCATATGCAAAAGAACAAGAGAACGATGGTTGAATTTGTTGAGTGGAGCGGCACTTATTATTTTTGATACTTTTTCGAGCCTGCTAACTTTGTTTAATAATTTCTTCATTGTCATTTTACACCTTGAAAAATTCAGGGTTCCTATTCTCAATATCCTTTATTATTTTTTTAATTTCGTTCTTGTTCAAACCATTATATTTTTTCAGAGACGCCCTGTACCAGCGTTTTAGGTCACTCTCTGCTTCACGGGCTAAAATCACACACTCTCTTAAAACTTGCACTCTTTGACATTTGGTTTTGAATGTATTATTTATAGTTTTCACGTTGTCTGGATGCCTCACACAATAATCGTCTATTTCTTTTTGTGTTATATTTTTAGGTATCCATGGAGTCATGTCTATTACTTTTAATGCGTCACGTTCTCGTTTCTTTCTCCACCATTCTTCTGAACGAGCAAGTTTCGTTTCTGTATCCTTAATCCGTTGTTCAAATTCTTGTATTTGTAAGTCGCATTTTTCGTGTCTCTGTTGTATCTGTATTTCATGATGTGCTTCTATCCCGCTATCTTTTATTATAATCATTCCTTTCCTGTCATTTGCGCTCATTATTTTCCACCCACAACAAGAACCCCCTCATCAAGACTCGGCACTTCAATAAATATACAGTCAAACATCTGTGCTAAATCAAGCACTGTTTTTTTGCCATTTGGTAGTGTGTAAAAGGTATATGGCAACGCATTAAACCACGTTTCGTTTCCGCAATGTGAAATAAATACTTTTTCTGGTGATAGCTTTTGGATGTTCATTATTATATCATAAAAATCCGAAAAATCAGAGGATGGTTTGCCATCAACCCACACAGTTTTCTTAGACGGGTAGGATTCTATAAGTGTTTGAATATCGGACTGCTTCACCAATTTGCGTTTGTATCTATCCAGTACGCCAACCGCCCAATTCAAATCATGTTCTTCATGCCATGTATAGTCGAGTTTTGGGGGGTTTCGTTTTAACTCATTCAAGTCAGATTCAAGGTTGTGTGCCCACCCCAATTTCCAGCCCCGCTCTTCGAGTTCGTGCCTCTGGTCTCTGAGTAGGTCTAATTTCTTGCTCTGTCCCTCAAGTTCTTTGTATGAGCTTTCATAATCTTTCAGGGCTGTCCAGTCAGCATCAGTTCTGGTCTTATTCCAAGTATCCAGAAGTCCCCAATATTTCAGATAACCAGAAGTTTTATTGATGGTTTCCTCCTTTTCGTGGACTTCTTCCAGCCCGACCTCGATTATTTTCCGTTCGGCGATTTTATTGCGCAGGCTCTGCATCTCGTCTTTGTATGTTTTGGTTCGGTCAGCATTCCTTTCTTTTATTTTTTGAATATAATTTTTCAGTTCCGTGATGTTGGCTTCTTTCTCTTGTACAACGTCGTTCTGTTGTAGATATTTCTCATACATCCTGAATATCTTATTATATTTAAGTGAAAGATTAGTGTAGGTGTTATCTGCTTCTTTCAAATATCCTCTTTGCTTTTCGATGAACACATGAACTTGAGATGCACCGAATCGAAGTGTTACGTGCTTCGGTAATGTGATATTTCCATAGTGAAATATAAAGTCGCTTGGTATGATTTTTGATGGAAAGTCTCGCTCTATATTAGGTGGATTCTGTATAATATCCAAAGGCAATGTGCCCCACGAACCGAATGTGGCACCGAGCAGTTTTTTGATGTATAATGTTTTGCCTGACGAGTTCTGTCCTTTAATCCATGTTACATTATTCATTTTTTCACCTTTGTTTCAATATCGTAATTACACTCTTTGTAATTATTGTAGTAAATACTTTGTGGCTATATTAAGCTATATGGGATTCTGTTATGTCTTAGTGGGAAAACATAAAGTGTTAAGTACGTAGGATTTTACTCGTCGTGGGGTTAAGGGGTGAGCGCAAGCCCCCGGCTTTAGCCGTGGAGAGGTTCAAGCATATTCTCATTGATTTCAACCCTATGGTATCCTGAGCAGAATATACCCTATGGTCTTCCAGCCGAACAATACCCGGACAGTCCGGGAGCCAGTCGTATGTATGTACATACACAAAGTTGACCGATACCTTTATCGTAATTATGTTTAATCATCAGGAATGGATGATAAAAAAGATACTGGTTTTAATAATGGTCTTTGCTTTAATAGTAACAGCAACAGCCGCAAACAAAAATGATGATAAAGACGAAAATCATAATGACGGAGATGCTGGAAAAGGCAACGATGACCGAAACAAGCACCACGATGACCATGATAACGGCGACGACTGCGATGATGGCAGTACCGAAGATGACCCAGAGACTAATACTGGAGGTACATCAATACTAACCAAAGTTCTTTCTTTCATCCCCAGTGGAATCGGTGGCAGTATCTTTGGGTCAAGCGATTGTGAACGAGTCAGCATATTGACAAAACAATTAGATAACGAGACCCTGAAAGCAAGAGCATTATACAATCTCCAAATCATAGCTGACGATTACGATTTAACGGTTGATGAATTCATCAAATATAAATGTTCAAAGACAGGATTAACTTTTTATCCGGAACCGAGATATGGTGGTAGCAGGGGGTACATAATTTCAGAAACGACGGTTGAATCTGATATACCAGTCAAGATACCCCCGTTCAGAGACGCAACACTTTCAAAAAAGGGACTGACCGAAACCCAGAAACTTCAGATAACAATAGCCGCAGTAACATTGGTACTATTCATAATGAGTCTGATATACCTCAATTATCGATACAAAAAACTGGTGTTAAAATGATACGAAACATTAATTTAATCTGGATACGGATTGCCGTTATTTTCCTAACCGGATTTGCAATAATAACAGCGGTAGCGATTTCAATATCTTTAAATTCAGCAACATCCTGACCGATACTTATGCAACCATTACTTTTCAGAGGAGCGACAATTGATATATCAACAGTAGACTGGTACGGCAAGTCAGCCACGGTTATATTTTTTAAAGGATGTAACTTCAATTGTCTATACTGTTCAAACAAAGACTTTATAGACATGCCGGGCAGTCCGGACTCCCGTGCGAAAAACGAACGGGTTGTGGATATTGAGGTCATTGAACGAGAGATTCGTGACGCAAGACCCTTTATAAGTGCAGTAGTTTTTTCCGGTGGGGAACCGACCCTGCATCTACCGGAATTAAAACGATTGGCATCATTTGCTAAAAGCCAAGGGTTGCTTGTGGGGATAGAAACGAACGGACACTATCCGACCCGGCTCAAAGATATGATAGTGCATGGAATACTTGACCAGATATTTCTCGACATAAAAGCCCCATTGGATTGTGAAAACGAGTACGAACGAATAATCGGAGGAATAACTGGTGCTCCGGAACGAATCTGGGAAACGTTGAACCTCAAAGGAATTAATATCGAAGTCAGGACGACGGTATTTCCTTCATTTGCATCAAGAATACCAAAGATAGCGAAGAACATTGAAGGGTACAATTACCCTTACGTAATCCAGCAGGGTCGTCCGGAATTAGCACCGGACGGGGATATCCAGAAGGAGAAGTCCATGACAAGGGATGAACTTGCAACCATTGCCGAAAGCCTGACGTTCCTTAACGATGTTAGGATACGAACACGGGAAAAGGGAGAAGAAAGGATTAACCGATACCTTTATCGTAATTAAGTTATAGATTATATTCTTGGGTAGAAAAGTTAGCAGTAAAATGGACGTGGATGGATGATAGAAACCCACACGGGTAGAGTAGGAAGGTGAATAACGATGGACTCAGTCGAATGTATATTATGGATGGACAAGTGTAACCTTGATAAGTTATCAGCAACGAAAGTGATGCTTTGTATCAGAAACATGTTCATGCTTGAGAATGACCGTGATATCAACCACCTCGAATTCAACAAGATTATCGTTGTAGCAGGAAGTGCTGGAATTGTCAAATTATAATTTAGCTGAAACCTTATCTCCTGAAAAATACAGGGAGATACAGAGATTGCTTGACCTGAAGACTGGCGAAAACGTCAAGAACGGTTGTGGTAAAACGAAATGTCCATGTCGTGGAATATCAGAGAATTGTCCACAGTACATGGACAGGGATGCTCAGGCCGCCAGACTGGAACAGAAAACTGCATTCATAGACACATACGATAACTTAACAGAAATATTTAAAGTTGATTGGACAATGCCTTTTGTTTTATCAGGGGCATGAAAATGAGCAAACTCGTAATACACAAACATTTGGGACGTATAAACGAAGGTGTCCGGTACAATGGAGAGGTATTGTACAAGCAATCGACCGACCGTATCTGGTTCATAGATACTTTTTTCATCAAAGAGAACCGGGGAAAACAGAGTATATCATTCATAGGAGCCGTATAATGGATATAGACTACGAATGTCTCATTTGTGGCGACCATGAGATTCGAGACGACTCAAATCCCCGGCACATGTGTAATGGCTGTGGTAATGGAATAATGGTAGTGTACAAACCTGACGTGTCGTAAGACCGCCCCCCGCATTGAGATGCGAGGTGTCCATATCGACCGGGTACTTCGTCTTGTGGAACTCAGAGGCGGACGGGTGAACAATAATAGAAAGGTGATAAAATGAGGATATCAGAGATAATGATAAATAAAATTGATGAGTTGCTAAATTGTGATATGGAACCCATTTTCAGAATAAGTGAATTAACGAATATGTCAATTGGTGACAATAGTAAACACTTCCGTATGACGAAAGGCAGGAATTGGGTTGATTTTAGTATATTAGGTGGCAAACTCGCTGTTTATATGTGGGAATGTCCGAGTGAAGGGAAAGTGTTTCTGAAAGCCTTAGAGAAATATGCCAAAAAAAATAAATTAAAGTTAATAATCCCCACGGTTTTAAATATGCACCTTGAAAAGATTTTAGAGGATAATGGATACACGATGAAAGAAGTTACATACAGGGATGATGTGTGTGAGTTGTGGACAAAGGACACGTAACCAATACCTTTATCGTAATTAAGTTGTAGTGTATTCTGTATGGCAAAAGAAGAACCAATGGTAGTAACTGAAAACCAAAGACTGGTAATAGAAAACAACGAATTAAAACAGGAAAATGAATGTCTGAAAATAAAGTTCAGATTAACCGAAGAGGTAATAAATTACCAGAAACATATCATAACCTCATTTATAAACCAGAACGACATACTTTTATCGCAAATCGTTAAATAATGACTGCGTACCGGGAATCTTACTGGTCAAGGATACTGCGGGAATGCCCGAAAGATTGCAAGACATGTAATAAGTACCCTGAATGTAAAATAACGAAATATACGTAAAATTCCTGCTGGGTTTGTGACCGATACCTTTATCATAGTTAAGTAATAAATGAAAGTATCCGAAAGGACGCATAATCAATTTGGGTAACTAATTTTACTCCTTTCGGGGAGGTCAGACCCGCACCACCTATCCGGTTCGGGCTGACCGTTATGTAAGTAACGGGGTGCAGGGGCGCACGTAATACCCCGTACTTCAGTACGGGGATACACAAGCCCCGCTTTAAAGCGACCGATACCTTTATCGTAATTATGTTTCAAGTTACTATTATGGAGATTAATGATACCCATTATAGCCTATTCGAACTGTACATTAACGGGTTTGAACCAAAGACATATTGGAGTGTTAATGAAGGTTGGGTCTGTGCTTTATGTGGGGAATGGTATGATAATCGGGATAACATGCTTAAACATGTATGGTTGACTCATACGGACTGGTTTAAAGCTGTATGGTTAACATTAGCACAATGCAAAGTGCTAAAAGAGAAGCGGAGAAACGTATCCGAGATGATAGGATTTTTCTTCAGAAGAAATAAAAACGATTTCTCGGAATTGTTCATGAAATCAAGTGCTATATTTGATGAACTGTATCAAGACCTATTTGAACCTGTCGTGACTGAAACCATATATGGTAATGTGACGTGGCTTGTATGTAAAACATGTGGAAAAAGTTACGCTAACAAACCCGGTGCGTCAAGACACGTAACCATATGCAGAAAAACACATGAAAGGAAACAAAAACCAAAACCCAGAATATACTTAAAACCATGGCAAGACCCCCAATCCCTATTTTGTAGTCCGAACTTAAAAGAGATAATTGAAAAAGAACCATTATCAGGTGATGAGTGCAGAGAAGCAAATGTACGTGCAGATAGATGAGTTGACCGATACCTTTATCGCAGTTAAGTTAAAAAGAAGATTGTATGCAAGCCGAACTCAGTATAGAGATTATAACGGGATACCTGCAAACCGGATTTGATGAACTAATTACTATAGGGACATATCAGTGGTTAGGGAGCAAATGTCACTGGACATTCCCGGTCAGTAAACTGGACAGGGTTGAAGCTCTTCTGGGTACCCCGATTGAATTCAAGCGTGACTCCGTCGATATCATCGAGAAACGTGCCCCACAGGACAGGGAACGGGTCGAGCTTGAAGAGTTTAAAGGAAAAAGCGGGATTACCATCATAGAACAACCGACGATTTTTATAATCATTCAATGGCGAAAAGTAGAAAACAAAGAAGGGAAAATAGAAATTAAAGAAATGAGACACGAATTGCCGTTAGGAAATGTAACTGCTGTACGGCAAGCTCTTTCCCTGATAAACGAATCGAAATTTAAAGATAACAAGATATCATGTGCCCGGATAGCAGACAAGACCATGCAGGTTCTGAACATTAACCGGTTCAACCGGGAAACAGGGTCATTTGATTGGGCAAAATTCTATGGGAACCGAATGGATTATCATAAATATTACAATTTCCCGTTAAAAGTTCTTGAATATAAAAAAGAAATTTTATATCATAAAAACGGGAAGGTCACAAAGTTGAAACTTCAGCAAGTACTTGAGGTCAGTTAAAAAGACCATAGATATTCCCGGCGTCGGAGACATAAAAAAGAAATACAGTAATACGGAGAGGCGGAATGAACCTAAATGACTGTACAAGAATTGCATACCTGTTATCAGAACACAGAGTTCCAGACCCTATCGTAAAAGCGTTCTTCACTCTTGATAACAGAATCGAATCAGAATACGAATTGTTTGAATATGTACAAGACCGGTCAGATAAAGTTTTAGAATTAGCAAATCAATATGCTAATGAAATCGGTGGGGAGAACTGGTGTCTTCGCAAAGACAAGAAGGATTTGTATAAAACATGCTTAGACCGGGCACAAAAAGAGGTTCACGGTACTGAAGGAGAATAAGTCATGGCAAAAAATAAAGAATATCGAAAAACAGAAGAACAAATCGCTGAAGAAGAGCTATCGAAGCATACAAGTATTTATATAGAGGAATGTCACAATTTCCTGTATGCCAACACTGAAAGCGATACGGTTAGATTCATAAAAGCGCATCTGAGAACACCAGAACAAAAAAAATGGTTAGATGAACAGGACTTATCTATCGAAGATATCCTGAACGGCCGTTTCGGTGCTGTAGATGGTCAAGAAGCTTATATTCAGGGAAAATTATTCGTGGACTGGAACACAAAACTGGGACGAACCTATTTCGAGGACTGAGATGCGTATGATTACCAAAACAGATATTAGTATAACCTTTTTCCATAAGGAATATCAAGACCTATCCCCTTTGGAAATGAAAAGAGTAAACGAAGAATACGCTGCTCATCTGGAACTGAGAAAGAAGGCAGCCAGCTTATGGGGTGAGATAAAAGATGAATGAAGAAGAAGAAGAAGAAGAAAAACCCTGTATCAAGTGGTGTGGATGTGGGGACGAACTACAAAGCGAAGAAGACAATTTAACTAAAATGTGTGGGATATGTAGAAGTATAGGAAGAGTCAATCTCCCCGCAGCAAAGCTACGAGGCATGTCCCGTGAGGGACATGGGCAACAGGTTGACAAGGAGGCATAAGTAGAAAACATGCAGCAGTTAGAAAGAAGAAATACATACACACCTACGGGCATTCCGCACACTCGTAGCAACTGTGGCTTGGCATTAAACAGAGAGGAAACTCTCAGTGTGTCCGGCTTAAAAACCTTTTCTAACATCTCCGATGCGGCTTTAACTGTGAATTTGATACGCAGGGCAGGACTTGCGAGTTCCCGCTATTGTTATCAAAGTGCTATTGAATTAAGAACACGACAGCCGATTCAGTTATCGGCTACTAATTATATCTTTGGGCGGGGCACGCTTTTCCCCGTACTGAAGTACGGGGTATCCGCTACCCCTGCACCCCACGGATGAATACAATGAGTCACACAAAAAGAATCTATAATAATCCCCGTCTAAAAAAAACACCACGTTCACACATAGACGATGATGAATATATCCCTCGTGGCATTCCATTGACATATAGAAGCTGGATTTGTATGGGGAAATGTCCCCGATGTAGAGATAAAAAAAAGGAACCCAGAGCAATCCGCAATAAAAACAAAGAGGCATTCAGGTTACAAATAACGCACGAGGAACTCAAATGACCTCATGGTTATGTATCAAAACTAATAACATGAGGCCACACATATAAAATACTCGGTCAATCCGGGAAGCCGGTTGGATGTACGTACATATAGTTGACCGATACCTTTATCGTAATTGTGATGCAAGATTAATAGTATGACTGAGGATAGAACCCCAAAATATTTAATTATAGTGAGGGCAATACTATATTTTATTCGGGGTAAGAAGAAAGAAGTAGTATCTTGGAAAGAACATTTGATTGGGTGTAAGATTGTATCGGTAGAAATAGATGATACGGGAATTAAATCAATTATCGTGAAGAAAAAAAATAGTCATATAAGACTTTTTCCAGATTCTAAATATGGAATAAATGGAATCTACACCCGTTATAAAAACGGAAAAGAGGTTTTAGCTACTGAGGACACATGAGTTCACGCAGATGAGACAAAGAAGATGGAAGGTTGGAATGGATTTATCAAAAGAAACATTAGAAAATAGGAAAAGACAACGCAAATGCCTTTTATGTGGTTCTGATTTAGATAAATATGGCATCTGTAATGAGAACCCATATCATACAGTAGAACCATCGTAAGAATAACGCATGATACCATCATTACGAAGTGACTGATACCTCACATTATGACGACGATTGAAATTGGAGCCAACTTAAAAAAGATACTGTCTTATATTATTTTAGCGTTGTTAGGCGCATGGATAGTTTATATATTAAATGAAGGACTGATTATTATTATTTTGATTTTGCTTCTTTTGCTGGCATCAAGTGATAAGTAGACTGACCGATACCTTTATCGTAATTATGTTTCAAAAGCACTACTATGGAATTCAAACAATTTTTGAAAGAGTTGAATGAAATCGGGTTTGGGCTGGTCTCAGCGAATACCTATCATGTTCAGGCTGAAGTAGTACCGAACGGGTCAAAGCCGAATATCGTTCATGGACATTATAACTGTATGCCGGGCTATTACATTTACGTCACGGTGGCTGGTGGCGGAGATAAGGGCATATGTTACAAACGGGAATGCCGGGTTGACGATTCAAGAATGATGCTTTTGCAATTATGCGACGATATCAGGCAGGATATTGTATTGAAACTATTATCGGACAATAACGGAAAATTAACTTTCAGTCAATTAGCCGATATGGTATTGGCACTGGGTAAATCAAACTATCATGGAAATGAAGGGAGTTTATTTGCTGAACGACTGAAATTAACCTTAGAGCATTTAAACGATACCGGGCGAATCAAATTGATATCCGGTCAAGATATTAGAAGCGTTCCGAGCGAGTGACTACGACCCCGCTCTATAAGAGTGAGACATCTACGGACGGGTAACGACTCTGTGGAGTCGCTTGGCGCAGGAAACAACAAGGATAAAGAGGTATAAAATGCCACGTGCAAGAACTAAACAAAGAATAATTCATCATGAAACCACACATAATTCCACTGAAATAATATGTGAGAATTGTGGTAATATTATATCAACATGTTGTAATTGTAACTCAACTTTTAAGCCAAATCGCACAATAAATTGTTATGCTGGTGGCGACCTACACGCATGTATAAAAAAATGTTCGTAAATCGGATGCGCAGGAACGAGTATCGAAGTGACTACGACCCCGCTCTATAAGAGTGAGGCATCTACGGACGGACGGGTAACGACTCCTGCGTGAGTCGCTTGGCGCATGAAAATAAGTGCAAC
>Ga0180732_1001390_pt1 | contig 15098 bp, 13 predicted proteins | sample KR11_01MetaG_FD_148674 | JGI IMG/M metagenome (GOLD analysis project Ga0180732, IMG submission 148674) | Groundwater microbial communities from the Olkiluoto Island deep subsurface site, Finland - KR11_0.1 MetaG | ecosystem: Environmental > Aquatic > Deep subsurface > Groundwater | place...
TTATTTGCATCTAATATCTGATCTACAAATGGTATTCCATCTAAAGTCAAAACTGTTGTCTGTTCTAAATTATCTACAGTGCATGTTGCTGTTGTTGTTACGCCATATGTTACTGGTGAAACTGGATTTACATTAAATGTAAGTATTGGTGTTGCTCTTGTAATAATTAAATTTGCTCCAACATATGTTAAATCATAATTAGTTCCTAATGTCAATGTGCCTTGCAAAATTGCGTAAGTACCAACATCTTCTCCTACTACACGAGTCAATGAACCTGTGAAAGTATCAGTGCCCACTAAAGATCCACTTGTAATTTGGTATGTTAAAGCAGGATCTGCTTCTCCGTAAACTTTAGTTTGTGGATCTGCTGTTACTTCTAAAGATCTTATTGTAATAGTTAAATCTGCAGGTGTGAAAGTAATTGCATAATTGCTTCCAGCTGATAAACTACCTAATTGAATTTCATAAGTACCAACATCTTCTCCTACTACACGAGTCAATGAACCAGTAAATGAATCTGTTCCAATTAATGGATCGCTTGTATATGTTAAAGCAGGATCAACTTCTCCATAAACTTTAGTTTGTGGATCTGCTACAACTGATATAGCTCTCTGCGTTATATCAGCTGTCATTGTTATTGGCTGAATAATATTATATTTAACTGCATCAACACCAACAAGTGTTAATCCTAAAACTGTAACATCAATTCCATTAGCTACATCTACTGAAACGAATGTTCCTATAATACCAGAAGTATCTAAACTTACAGTATCGCCAGTTACAACACCTAATAGATTTGCACCTGCTACATTGAATGTTGCAACATCTGTGCCATCATATTCTTTATTATTAACTGTGATTCCATCAACTGTCAATGTTTTCTGAACAATGTTAAATGGTTGAACTACGTCTGAAGCTGGTTCATAATCATTATCACCTGCTTGAGATGCTGTAATTGAACAAGTACCTGCTCCTGTAATGTGAACAGTATTCAAAGTTACACTACAATCACCAGAAGATGTGAAACTTACCGGTAATCCTGAACTTGCTGTTGCGCTTATATCGAAATCAGCGTCGCCATATATCTTATTTGTTAAAGGATCGAATGTGATTGATTGGAATGATTTCAAAACATTAATTGTAACATCTGCTGTTGCTAAATTATAATTAACTACATCTGTTGGTGTGAAATCAGTATGAAGCGTTTGACCCAAACCTGCTGGAAGAACTGTTCCAGATGTTGGAGTGTAAACAAATGTTCCTGGCACTGATGATATTGCATTTAATTGCGTATCATCTAAAGCTGTTCCAAAATAAATATCTGCTGGATTATTCCATGTAATAATCGGTGTTGCTTGATTTACTAAATAAGGAACTGGAACTATTGTTGTTCCGAAATAATTTGTGCTTTCAGCTACGCTACATTCGAAACCAGGAGTGTTATAATTATTTGCATCTAATATCTGATCTACAAATGGTATTCCATCTAAAGTCAAAACTGTTGTCTGTTCTAAATTATCTACAGTGCATGTTGCTGTTGTTGTTACGCCATATGTTACTGGTGAAACTGGATCTACATTAAATGTAAGTATTGGTGTTGCTCTTACTACATCGTATACATCTGAATGTATTGTTTGCAATCCACTTGCATCATTTGCTGTGAAATCATAATTATATGTTCCATATGCTAAACCTGGAACGATTGCTGTGTAAACATCTACTACATTTGTAACTGTGTACGAATCTCCACCTAAAGTAAATGTTACTGTATCTATTCCGCTTGCATCAGTTACTGTACAACTAAATGTGTAAGTCTGAGTTGAATCATATGATGATCCGCTTACTGGATCAACTGTGCATCCTGAAATTACTGGTGCAATTGTATCAATTCCTACAATTACTGTTTTATGTACACAAGTTCTTCCTGCATTATCAACTGCCCAATATTCTATTGTATAAGAGCCATCTCCTGATACTGTGAATAGCGCTGAATATGTTTGTGTTGCTCCGCTATCTATTGTATATGAGATTGATTGAAGTCCTGAAAGTGCATCAGAACCTGAAAGTGTTAGAAGTACATCTGTTACATACCAACCATTTGGTCCAAGTGTGCCTGATAAAACTGCATCATTTATAATTGGATCTGTTAAATCAACTTTAATTTGTGCATTCTGTTGTGTTTCTACATTTCCTGCATTATCAACAGACCAATAACCAACTGTGCTATCTCCTTCTAAAATTTGGAATGGAGATATGTAAGTTGTTTGTGTGCCTGAATTAATTGTATAAAAAGTATTAGATATTCCTGAACCTGTATCAACTGCTGTTAATGTTGCGATTGGTGTTGTTACAAACCATCCATTTTGTCCGTCTGGAGTAAGTGGATTTGTTTCAAGTGTTGTTACTGGTAAATCTGTATCTATTCCTAATGTATAATGAGATGTTACTCCCCACAAACCTGCGTTGTCTACAGCTCTTATGTGGAAATACCAAACTCCATCTGCATAATCAATATAGCTTGTTGTTAAAACTGTTTCTTGTTCATCAATTGTTTGATCTGGATCTGTTGTTGGATTTTGATTAATTATAAAACTAAATCCATCTACTCCAGATATTGTATCTGATGCTGTCCATTGTAATGATGGGTCATTTCCATAAAAATTAGTTTGAATTGGATGTGTTGAAGATGTTAATGAATCTATTGTTGGTGCTGTTTTATCTACCATTGCTGAATATGGTGTTATCGCTGGTGCTTCTATATTTCCAGCTACATCTGTTGAATAATAATTAAATGTGCTTGTTCCTTCTGATGATAGAGTAAAAGGTACTGTGTATGTTGTATAAGATCCACTGTTTATTTTATACTGTGAACTTGCTGGTCCAGATGTTACATCTGTTGCTAACAAAGTTACAAGTATATCTGAAACATACCAACCGTTTAAACCAAGTGTACCTAACAATGTATGTGTTGTAGCTGGTGCCACTTTATCTATCAATACATCTGTTGATTGTGGTACTGATTGTCTTCCTGCATTATCTACAGACCAATATACAATTGAATGTGTACCATCAGTTGAAATTGAAATTGGTGCTGAATAGGCTGTTTCTGTTCCACCATTAATAGTATATCTTATTGTTGATGCTGGTGAATCTGAAGATGTTATTGTTGCTGTAGCTGTTCCTTTGCACCATCCATTTGAACCTGGAAGAGTGCAAGTTACTGATGCTGTGTTTATTGTTGGATCTATTAAATCAACATAAATTGTTACTGATGTTTTTACAGCTTCTGTATTTCCTGCATTATCTACAGACCAATATGTTACAGTATGTGAACCTTCTGCCATTGTAAAAGATATACCAGATATTGGTGAACCCAAATTATCTATTTTATAATAAGTTGTTGCAACACCGGAATCTACATCTGTTGGAGTTAATGTAACTGTTGGTGATGTTGTATACCAATTGTTTAAACCATTTGGTGCTGCTGGATTTATTGAAAATGATGTAACTGGTGATATTTTATCTACTGTAAATTCTACTGGTATAGAAAATCCTGCATTACCTGCATTATCTTTTGCTGCACCACATACCCATAAATGAGATGATATTGTCCGTGGACTTGCTAGTGTATATAAATTATAATTTACTGGACATGTTCCTGGTGCTGTCGTATAAGTAATTATTTTATATGATGCTGTATCTATTCCGTTTGTATCTGTTGCTGTTACTCCTGCTGATGCATCTAATGTTTGCCAACCAATTGGCGCACCTGTCACTGATACTATAGGTGATGTTGAATCTACTGTAAGATAAACATATTTCCCTATACTTGCATCTATAGTTACTGAATCAGAGAATGTGTTATATCCTACCTTAGACACTTGATATGTATATACTCCGTGAGCAAGACCATTACATATTTTGTTTTGAACGTTTGTTGCTTGGCAAACTACACTACCACCCGAATCATAAACTTTTATATTACCAGTTATTGGATTCTCTGCACTATCATAAACATATACTGTTAAACTATGATAGGTTGATGCGAATGCTACCGCTGACAAAACCAATACAAACATTACAAAAAACTGAAATAATATTTTTTTATTCATTAAAATCCCCCTACAATTTTACAGCTTTTCCATTACGAATATGGCGAACTTCTTTTATTTCTCCACCATCATTATATCCTACCAGTAAATCACGATCGCAATAAACTTTATAGATACCACCATTTGCCATTTCTTTAATGCTTTTTCTAACATAACTTTGATCTGCTGCTATTTTTCTTTCTTTAGCACGATCTCTCTTTCCGTGATTTTCTTGCCATGACTTTTCACCGTAAATAGTTGCATCAGTGCTTTTTGGTTCAGAACTTCTTGTTCCACCATTCTGAATAATATTTGAATATACTGCAGTACCTTCTTTTTCAAGTGTAATTCTTCCAACAATTGCGCCTGTATTATTATAAGCAATAGCTACGGATCCACCGCCGTTTGGAGTTCCTACTGCATCATCTGGGGTATCTATCCAATCCCAGCCTGAAATGTTTCCCATGGCAGATTGATCAACGAACTCGGAAAGTTCTGGCACTAGTTCTTTTATCATATTTATTTTATCTGAATCTGCTGGGTCTGATGCGTTAATATAATAATTTGTGAAATTTCCTTTTAGTGAATTTATTTCTTTTCTAAACTGAACAAGATCAGTTATGCTAGCTAGATAAGATGGTGTCTGTCCAGAACCTTCCCATTCAACTGGATCATCCTTTGTTGAAAATGCTAAATCATAAATTTTCTTAGCTAATATGTTATCAAGTTCTGTTGTTATATTTTTTTCAACAGTACCGTTTTTTACTTTAATGGTGAATGAACCATTCATTCCAGGAATTGTATCATTTTGTTCAGGAACAGTATAAACAATAACACCATTTAGATAGTCATTTTCTCCATTACAATCAAGCAATGAACTTAATGCTGTTGGTGTATCTGTAACAGGTGTTCCATTTAATAATTTTAATTCTGGATACATTGATGTAAGGTTTGCAAATGCTTGATTTCTTTCAGAAGCATTTAATTTTGTCAAAACTTTCATTAAACTTGCTGGTCCAGAAATTAAAGCTGGAACTTTTGTATATACCGGACTAGTAATATTATTAAATATTGTATTATTTACCGTATTATTATTCCAACGATCAATATATGTCGTAACATTTACTGGAACTTCAGTTGTTGTATTATTCCAGATAACAGTTGGAGGCTGATTAGGTGCAACAGATTTCTTCGTTACCTCATTATAAGCAACAGCTCCTGTAGTTATCAATGCTAATGTTGTTCCTAGAGCTAATAGTTTTGAACGTAGTGACATTTTACCTTTAAGTACATCAGATGTTCCTGTACTTGCCATTAACATATTATATGCAATGTTAAATTTTTCACGGCCTTTCTCATCCTGTTTTCTAAGATGTTTATCACTATCGAAATTTTTATTCTTTTTACTCATTTTTTATCACCTGTTCATTTTCTTTTAAGTCTTTCAATGTTTCTGCATATGCGATGAAAGCATCAACTGTTTTACCTATTTTTTTAGATGGGAATTTTGGATCCATTCTGATTTGTTTTAATCCAAGCATTGTATCATCACCGTTTAATAAAATATTTATTTCTTCCCAGCCTGGTTCTTCAACTACCACACCATTTTCTACACCTAAAAGATTTGCTGCCATTTCTTCAAGCGCATGATATTCTATCCATGGTGTTTTAAATGTTGAACTAACCATTACTGGCGCCACTTCTAATAATTTTTTGTATGCCTGTCTTGATGTTGCTGAAAAATACGCAGAAGGTGCATGATCTAAATTACTTGAATCTGAAGCAACAATTGTAGCTTGTGCGTCTAATTTTTTATTAAGCGTATCTATTTCTGTCTGATACTCTTTCATTTCTTTTGCTGCTTCGTTCAATAGTTCTTGCTTATCTTTATAATCTTGTGACATTTCTTGATTTTGAGTTTTTAATGCATTTATTTCATTTTGAAGCTGTTGCTGAGTTTGTTTTTTTGTTTTCAATGTTAATGTAGCTTGTTCTAATGTTTCTTTATTTTGTTCATAGTTTTTAGCGAATTTCATCATTTGCGATATTGTGTCATCTGCACTAAGTTCATCTACAAGAACATCACGACCATTATATGCTTCTCTAATTTTTTCTTCAGTCAGACCTTCATTGTCTCCTACTAAAAGCATGTTATTTGTAATCTTTTGTGTCTGCATTATAAATTTAGTTATTTCTGTTGCTGGAATATTATATTTACTTCCTATTACAACAACTTTTGCTTCATCTATTTTAAAATCGCCAGAATATCTATCAATTATTTCAGTCATGAATCCTTCTTCGGGTCTATCTAAAGTTTCTACACCAAATACTTTTCCTTCCGGTGTATCAGATTCTACAACTTCTATTACCAAACTGTTTGGTGCATTTTTTCTGCTGTTTGGAAGTGACCAGTTATGTGCAACTCCTTTACGAGTATATACTAACCAACCTTTTTCTTCATCTTCTTTATTTATCATTCCATTAGCAAAATATTTAATATGATCATCTGATATAATAATTGCTTTATCATTCAAACCGTTTCTTAATTCTTTTAGGTTTGCTCCACCTTTAACATCATCTCTTATGATTCCATATATGATACATTTTGTATATGCTTCAATCTCCTTTTCCATGAAAGGAACGCCAGCATATTCTGGATCGTTTTTCAATTCATCATCTTGTGCTTCTTCTGAAGCAATTAGAGAACCTGGAACATATTCACCTTTTTCTTTTTTATTAAAAAATGATTTTTTAACTGATTTTTTAACTTTCTTAGGTGTGTTTACAACAACTGAAGCTGAATAATCTACTGGTGGATTTAATGGATCTACACCTGGATCTCCTTCTGCTCGTGGTATAGGTTCGTCTGAATGAACTGATTGGATATCATATTCTTGCATATATTCTGGTATTGATTCTTCTGCTGATATAACTTTTGATATGAGTTCTTTAGGACTAGAATAAACTGATTGATTATCATCACTAGTTTCTAAATCTCCTATTTCTTTTAAAATAGTATCTCCAAGGTTTTCATCTCCTGGTGCAGAAATTGCGCCTCTTAAAACAGTATCTCCTAATTCTGTTAACTCGTTAACAAGCTCTGTTTCATATGATGGGGCGGGTTGCTCATCTCCAACATTCAAACTAGTACATGCTACATCTAATTCCAGAGCTCCGCTACCAGTTTTCTGATTTTGCTGGTATGGAATTGCATCTGTAATAGCAAGATCTGCAGCAGATACCAATTCACTATAAATTTCTGGAGATATCTTTTTTTTAGTAAAAATATTATTCGCTGTTGTTTTAATCATATTAACTTTTTCAACATAATCATTTTGACCGATTTCGTCATTAGTATATCTTTGACGTAGATCAGCGAGCTTATTAGTTATTCTTGTTTTTATCTCATTTTCTTCTATTACTTCTCTAGCCATCATATCACCTTTTTTCACTCCTATTGAGTTATTACTATAACATAAGTATGTACCGAAAAGTATTTAAACACATACCATAAGATGGCCCCCTTATAAATGGAGATAATAAGCAACCTTTAATAATCAGGTATGTTCAATTATTTTTATGGCAAAGAAAAAATTTAAACTTAATGCAGGTGCAATTTGGTTTCTAGCGATATTGGTGGTATCGGTTTTAGCAGCTGTATTTGAATCAGGCCTAACAACAACCGCAGTATGGCTTATATTAGGAATATGCGGTGCAATGATTGCAATATATAACATAAGAGATGATGAAGAAAAATCATTCCTAATCGCAGTAGGAACGTTGTATATAATAGTTGTATCTTGGTTCATAGTAACAGTAATATCAGAAGTAATACCACTGCTAGTATACAACATTTTCGTTAACCTTTTAATTGGGTTAGGCGTAGCTGGATTCATTGTAGCTATGGGATTAATATTAAAAATAGCTATACAGAAATAAGAAACATATAACCAAGTATAGCAGAACCAATCAATATTAACCAGACTCTCCAGTCCCACCCTATTATTTTTTGTCCGTCTAGCGGCGGGAAGGGTATCATATTGAATATTGCTAAGAAGAATGATATTTCAGCTATCTGTGTAAGTATGGTCAAAGATATCATAAATTTTGTGACTGCTAACAACCCAAACCCAATCAATATATTGACTATAGGACCCGCGGCTGCAATAAGTGCGAACTGTTTCTTACTCAATCTTGCAACAGTAAACGCGAAATTCTTTTTGATAATTGGAGAAATATAGACTGCTCCAGGAGCGGCAAAAATAAACCCGAACAAACTTGTTATTAGTGCTAAAATAAGCCCCATTGGCCATATTTTATAATACGCATGTGCATCAAAGTAACGTGCTATAGTACGATGACCCATTTCATGAGAAACAAAGACTAGTGTAATAATGATAATCATTGTTAGTAGTCCTTCAAAAAAGAAGTTTGATAAAAATCTGCTAAAAGCAATAGCTAAGATTATCACTGATATAATCAGATCCCGAATTTCATTTTTAGTGAAATCAAACATCATTTTACGCACCACATCTGTCCTTCTTTTGTTCTATTAGTAGTATAAATAATATCTTCATTTTTTAAATCTCTAAAATGTTGCTGAGTTGTTATATATCGCACTCCCAAACTTCTTGACATTTCCTTTATAGTTGAAGACTTTGCTTTAAGTTTATCAATAATTATTCCCTTTGTTACCCATCTTGGATTTACACTCACTCCATTTTTGTTTTTATGCATTCTTTCTATATTCCAATCCAAATCTACGCGTCTTTTTTCATGTGTTAATCCTATTAAATTTCTATATTCTTCAATGCCGCCTATTTTTATGTAAAAACAGGAACCGACACCACTTGTAGTTATTTCACATGTATGCTTTGCAATAGATGGAAATTTAATAGCCAGTAATTGTCGTATGTCCTCAAGCAACTTAATATTTATCGAATGAAAATTTATTCTACCATCGCCTATAGAACCCTCATCATCTAGAAACGACTTAATTAAGGTGGCTGAATATGATTTTGGCAAATGCTTCAGAATATCCGGTATTCTCGCAGTTTTGCTGTTGAAGCTTATTTTATAAATATGTCTAAGAATATCGGCAATAGTTGTGGGGAAATATATTTTATCATTATTTCTTATAACTTTGAAATCCCCGAAAACTTTCAGTTCTGTCTCAAATTTGTCCAATAACTCTGTTCTGGTGTTTGAATAACATGGGGTTTGATTTGGTTCGGCGGAACCGTCGCCAATCAGATGCACAAGTATGCTTATTATTTCATTACTTTCTTTCAAAGGGATTTTTGGATTTTGGATTGGTGTACCACTATGAACTCTGTACATTTTAACCTTTTTTTCTAGTTTTTCTATAGCAAATTCATTATATTTTTTAAGAACTAGAACATTTGATATTATCAAAAGTTTATTCAGAGGAATATATTGTTTGTGTATTTTTCCATCATAAAATTGTTTGATGTTTCCATTATACCAACCGATAAGGGTTTTATTATCAATGCCAAAGAACTTAGAAAGTTTATTTTTATTCCCAAATATATTAATTAGAGCTTTGAAAAGCTTCCTTCGATAGCAATCTTCCAGATATACATACATGTGTTCTGGAAAATCGTTTAAATGAAACGTTCTTGGACTTATCTCGTTTAGCGTGAACTTCATATTATTCACTATTAGTTCGATGCTTATTAAAGTTTTTAAACCCGCTAAACAAATAATTAAATATGGTATATGAGATAAGCGCTGAAACTATATTGATATTTGCAGTTTTTGCTGTTGTTGTGTTTATACTTTATAAATTATTCAAAGTAGTTTTGCGCGGAGTTCTTGCCGGTGCTGTAGGATTTGTATTTCCATGGATAGTAAAATATCTAAATCTTCCAATTAAATTAGTTGAAACAATTGAAACAAATATAGAATTTGCAATGATTGCAATTGGACTATTTTTAGTGTATGAATTTTTCCACTTTGTAAAATATTTCCTTCAAATATTAGCGTGGCCAATTAAATTATTGGGGAAGAAAAAATGAATGTTGAATTTAAACGTCAGATGGTGCATGGTGCTGGTATACTTCTAATACTCATATTACAAATATTTGGAAAGATTAATTCAATAATAATATTTGGTTCTACCCTAATATTTATTTTAATATGGGGATTTATGAGAAAAAGTAATATAAAAATTAAAGCAATATCTGGAATAGAAGATTTCTTAATGTCTGAACTGAAAACATATGAAAGACAAGGAGAATATTTCAAAGGTGTTGTTAACTATATGCTTGGTGTTTTTCTAGTAACTGTTCTATTTCCTCTTAATATAGCAGCGGCATGTATAGCTGTTCTAGCTGCAGGAGACTCCTTTTCTACGCTTGTCGGTAAATTATATGGAAAACATCCTTTGCCAATAAATCATAAAAAAACATGGGAAGGTAGCATTGCTTTCTTTGTTATGGCATTTACTATACTGTGGTTCTTTGACCCAACTAAAGCAATCTATGTAGCATTAATAACAATGGTAGTAGAAATGCTTCCAAAACTAGACGATAATCTAACAATTCCACTAGCTGTCGGTATTCTGCTTTCATTATAAGATTTATAAATAACGAAAATGATGTGTTTAATATGTTCGGTATGGAAGGTGACATGTTCTCAACGATAATATGGTTTGTATTATTCATATTTTTCATGCTATATGGATCAAAAATAATGGTAACGCAGACAATTCTTAAAATTGAAAAAGATGTTACTGAACTTGAAACAATGGCTAAAAAATCCCGTGGATATGTATTAAATTCAATATCAAAAAATCCATCACCAAAGGTTAAACAAAGTGTTGCTAATTTTATGGAATTTTTCGCAGTATCACCAGTTACAACAGACCCATATGGTGTAATGAAGAAACTGGATCATATAATAAAACAAGCTGATAAAAGATTTGATTATTTTGTAAATAGTATTGTTCCTGATTTTAGTAAAGAGAAGAAAAGAGACATGCGTGGCGCACTAAGCGGCGCAATGACAACTCATCAGATAGCTAAAATTGTTAGACACTTTTTAGAACAGATTAAAAAATATAAAATGTTACAACTAGCAATGATACTTCAAATGCAGATACCTATGATACTAAGTTTATCAAAATCTGCAATGTATGCAACTAAAGCATTCTTAGATGAAACTCCAATTGGTGACAGTATTGGTCCTTTAGTTGCTGCTCATATGATGAATGGAAAAGTTACTGTTAATGAAGAAGAAGAATTCGCATATGTTGAAACAAAAATGAATGGAAGAAAAGTTATAATTGCTAAAGCTGACGGGCCTGGCGCTACAGTTGCTATGCCTGGAAAATTCATGCAAAAAATTATGAAAAAACGGAAGATAACAAGAATACTTACAATTGATGCTGGATTGAAAATGGAAGGAGAAAAATCTGGATCAATCGCCGAAGGTGTTGGAATTGCAATGAACCCAGCAGGCACTGATCGTTATGAAATTGAAGAAGTTGCAGTAAATAGAAAAATACCTATGGATGCAATTGTAATTAAAGTTTCAGAAGAAGATGCACTAATGCCTATGAGAAAAGAAATTATTAACTCTGTTTCAAACGCAATCGGTGTGGTTAGAGAGAATATAAATAGGGCGAAAAAGAATGAAACTATACTAATTATGGGTGTCGGAAACACCTGTGGTGTAGGTAATAATCCTAAAGCTGCATTAGAAGCTGAAAAAAAAGCAAGAAATGCCTTAAAAAAAGAAGAAAAACCAAAAAAGAAATATTTAAATATGTTTGGAAGATAGTGATTGATATGGGAATACGACCAGCAAAATGTTATAATAAAATAAACAAGAAACCATACACAAGAATATCTCAGCGAAGACCTAGAAAGAGTTACGTTCGAGGAGTTCCTGCTTCTAAAATTCACCAATTCCAAATGGGTAACATCAAAGGTGATTTCCCACAAATATCATATTTAGTTGCTAAACAAGATGTACAACTTAGAACTAACTGCATGGAATCAGTAAGAGTTGTAGTATCAAAACATCTTGCAAAAAATTTAGGAGATACTGGTTTCTTTATGAAAATAATGGTATACCCGCATCACATACTTAGAGAAAATGCAATGGCTACTGGAGCTGGCGCAGACCGTTTCTCACAAGGAATGAGACAAAGTTTTGGAATACCAACAGGTCAGGCAGCTCGTGTATATACTGGACAGAAAATAATAATGGTTAAAACGCCTGCTGGAAAAGATGAAATAATTAAAGAAGCCTTCAGACGTGGAAAATCAAAACTTTCTGGAACATGGTTATCGCAGATAGGATAAATTAATCAATAATAATTGGTTTCATCATTTCATTTTCTACTACAGAAGCAATTTGCACTTTAAGAGATTCAATGCTCGCTTCGATTTGTTTTATTCTCATAGATAATAATAATATTCTTTCATCGCTGCCACTATTAACCACTCTTTCTTTAACCATTTCTACATCTTTAGATTGCTCTTCAAACTTAACTGATATATCGTTTATCTTTCCTGTTGTTTCGTCTAAAATTTTACTCATTTCAGAAAAATCTTTCTTAACATCAGAGATATCAGTTGAACCTACTAAAGCTATAAGCTGCTCCATATCTTTTTTCTTCTCTTCTTTCAAAATATTTACCATATTCTTAAGATCATTAATATCTTTAGGAAGGTTTTCTGATAAAGAATCTTTTTCTAATTTTGTTTTTAATTCGTCTATAGTAATCTCTAAAGTAGCAAATCTCTTTTCTATCATTAAGTTAGATAACTTTTGCTTATCTTCAAATCTTTTAAATTCTACATCATCCATACAATCACAGTAATAAAATTAGTAAGTCGCCAAAATATAAAGTAAATGCTAAAGCGATTGGAAATACTATTCCACTCGGTATTCCTTCTAAAACAGTAACATATCGTTTGTGTTTTCTTATTTTGGTAATATCTTCTTTAGTTAGACCTCTTATCTTTCTTTTGAAAATACCAATCTTTGGCAAGTCTTCACCTATCACATCATCTATCTGCAGTTTCTTAGATGATATTCTTCTATAAAATATCAATCCCTTACGTTTAACGCCAGGTTTTCTCATAAGATACAGAACATATATCGGCGAGTATAATGCGCTTATCATAACAAAATTAAAAAAGAAACTCATTGGAAATGGAAAATATGTAACAACTGACGCTGACGGTAATAAGAAACCTATTGCTACTAGAAGTTCACTATCTCCACCGCCCCATTGACCAGCATAATACATTATCAAACCAAATATTAAAAATATTCCACCAACTGTTAGAGAAGATATTAATGACGATGGACCTTCTACAGCATGAATAATAATTCCTAATGCTATCATTATCCAGCAGACTTTATCTGGTATGTTAGTTGTTTTTAGATCCCATATACCACAAATGAGACTACCTATCAATGCTATAACAATGTAAATTAGTTCAAACATTAATATTTAATAGCCTAGAGTTATATTTAAAATATCGCAAATGATGATGCATCATACTTAATACATCACCATTGCTACAAATTTTTATCTGAGTAGCATATAATTATAGCCCGTTTCTGTTTCTTCTGCGTAACCCAGCATTTGAAGTTCGTCTAAAACACTTATGGCCTTTTTCGCGAGTCTCGTTATTTTTTTATCATGGTTAATAATTTTACCTTTTCTTACTATACCTGGTGCAATTTTTGCTTCATCTGGATTTACTCCTTCTATTGATAAATCAAGAAAACTATATGCCCACGTACCATCTTTCTCTATATGAATTTGATTTAGAACCTTATCTGATGGTGGTTCCACTTTACCTAAGATATTTTTGCATAGTTTTGTTTTACTTAAATCAAGTCGATATGCCTCTCTATTCAAAGCTGAACGCATTGAATCAATATCCATTTTTACAAATCCTCTCATATCGTTATCTTTGTATATTCCCGTATTTGGTGGTACTGCTACTGCGCTTAGTGTATACTCTAATCTCGTATTAAAATATTCAAACGCTAATAATGCCCAATCCTTTTTTTCAGTTGTATCGAATGGTTGTAATATATCAGGGTATAATACAACATTTTGTTTGTTAGAATCTTTCATAATTTCGCCTCCATATTTTTCGTAAAAACATATTAGAATACATTACATATAAAGACGTATACCACTTCGTCTAACAACGAATGTATCTTTTTTATTAAATGTACGAAACAAACAATCAATATGAACATAATTGATTTTTTACATAAAGCAAAACGTGGACCTCAAGTAATACTTCCTAAAGACGCAGGATTAATAATTTCTGAAACAGGTTTAAATCCCACTTGGAAAGTAATAGACGCGGGCTCTGGTTCTGGTTTCTTAGCTATGATTCTAGGTAACATCGGTTGTAAGGTTTTCACATATGAAATAAGAGAAGATTTCTACAATATAGCAAAACAAAATATAAAAAACTCTGGAATGAATAATATCAAAATATATAATAAAGACATAACTAAAGGAATTAAAGAAAAAAAAGTTGACTTGATTACACTAGATATGAAAGGGCCTGAACGAGCAATAAAAAATGCTTACTTGGCATTAAAACCAGGCGGTTTCATTGTTGTCTATTCAATGCATATAGAAGAAGTATTAAATGTATTAAAAGAATTAAGAAAATATAATTTTCATATCAATATTCTTGAAAATATACAAAGAGAATGGCAATCATTTGGAGATGCAACAAGACCTAAGACTCACTTAGCACACACGGGATTTTTAACATTTGCTAGAAAAAATAAAATTATTCTAACTCAATGAAACATGCTGATATTTACCAGTAATGGTATCGTCTAAAGGAACTACACCAATCACAGGCGTAATATATCTGAAATCTAATTTTCCTGGATTAGATAAATCAAATATTGGTAATAAATCTATGTAAACCGTATCGTATCCTAACATTTTTGCAACAAGTGAATATGACATCATTTCTAAAATTGTAT
>Ga0180732_1001391_pt1 | contig 15091 bp, 17 predicted proteins | sample KR11_01MetaG_FD_148674 | JGI IMG/M metagenome (GOLD analysis project Ga0180732, IMG submission 148674) | Groundwater microbial communities from the Olkiluoto Island deep subsurface site, Finland - KR11_0.1 MetaG | ecosystem: Environmental > Aquatic > Deep subsurface > Groundwater | place...
CTCAGTTGCAGCGACATATAATGTTGGTTTTTCATCACTCATTTAAAATATAAAAAAACAAGATTTATCAATACTCGTATATTCAAAAATATACATTCACTTTCTGAATATAAAGGCATGAACAAAATTTATGAGAATTTTATAGATTATTGTTAATTCTTCAGAACAAACTTATCAATCATTTTCTTTGCCTGCTCTCTCTTTTTCTGATGCTCACTTAGGAATTTGTTGATTTTTTCAATTAAAATTGCTTTTAACTCTCCTGTTAAAAGTTTTCCACTTTTATAATCGTCATGGATTTTTTGCAGCTTGTTATCATCTGGCTCAAAAAACATTTTTAGGTATTGGAAAGAGACATCTATATCTGGATTTCCGCCTTTTTTCCTGTGCTCTTCAATAGTTGCCTGTCCCCCTGAAAATGCGTATTTATTAATTTTCTTTTTTACTTCTTCAGGTGTGTCTGTCGTGTATATTGCTGTTTCTGAACCTGAAGAAGCTGCCATTTTTCCGCCTATTCCTGTTAGTGGGGGGAGAAAGACATTATGCATTATTGCTGGCTTATAATATCCTAATTTGGGCATGACATCTCTTGAGATTCTAAAGTGGGGGTCCTGGTCTATTCCTAGAGGAATTAAACACGGGATATTTTTTTTCTTGATAACAGAAGGAAGGAAAGCTGGAACAGCCTGCATTGCAGTATAAAATATGCTCCCCACATTATTGCTCTCATTAAACCCAAAACTTGATTTAACCATTGAAAAAGTTATTTTTTTTGCAACTTTGCAAGCTTCTTTATACATTATTCCTGCGTGTTTAGTGTCTATCAGGAATTTTGTCTTTTCAGGTCTGAATCCGAGAGCAATTACATCCAGCATGTCTTCGTAGGTGGCTTGTTCTGTGTCTTCTAGAGTTATATCTGGCTTGTATAAGAATTTCTCTTCATCTGGAAACTGAAACCACATGTCTACATCAAATTTCTCCTGGAGCCACTGGCACATAATCCATGGAATTAAATGCCCGAGATGAACCCTGCTTCCCTTAGAAGGAGCTCTGCCAGTGTATAAAAAGAACTTATTTCCCGCATCATACTCGTCTAAAAGCCAGTTTAAATCTCTATGAGCAAAAAAAATCCCTCTTCTTAAAAAAACATGTAACTCGCCTGTTTGTTTTTTTATTCTTTCAAGTGTTCTAGAATCTAGTTTAGATACTCCAAATTCTTTGATTAGTTTGCTATAATCTACCTGCCCCCCAACTTCATAGGGAGTTATTGAAAAGTCTTTTTTCTCTTTTACCATGAGTTATAGAGAAAGATAAGATTTATAAAACTGTTGATGCAGTCAAGCTGAAAAAAAAGGGGGTTTTGAGTTAAGTAAATCTTACTTCTGGATGAGATCTCAATTATCTGCATCAGAATAATTTTTGATTGCAATCAACATCGGTTTAATAGGTTTTTAGATTTTATCTTACAATACAGGTTTAATAATTTACATTTTAACAAGATTTAAATATGCGCAATAACTGGGGATAGTGAAAAAATGGTGCATAAAACTTTGTCATTGCTAGTTTTAGCAATATTTCTTGTGAATCTTGCTAGTGCTGATGTCTTGCTTAACCAGCCAAAGGCAGTCTATAATATTAATGATATGCTGGATGTAGACGCAACTGTGAGAGCTACATTAGATACTGACGCGTTTGTAGAATTAAGCCTGGTTTGCGGGGGTGTTAGCAAGATGTTTTATTTCTCACCCATTTCTCTCAAGGATGCGCAGGAAGAGAGAATAAACAAAAAGCTCCTTCTCTCCAACAGCTTTTTGAATGGGATGCTTGGAGATTGCATTATTTCGGCAAGATATGAGGATGAGACATACTCTTCCCAGAATTTTAGGATAAGCAACAAGATTAATCTTGTTTTAAGCATGGATAAAACAATTGTAAATCCTGGTGAGAAGGTTAAGGTAGAGGGCAGTGCTGTTAAAGAAAATGGGCAGAATGTTCAGGGATTTGTTGAGGTGAGTGTTGAGAATGCATTAATCAAGACAGCTAGTTCTGTTAGTAACGGAAAAATTGAGTTAAATTTTAGTTTTCCAGATAATGCCAGGTCTGGAAATTACATTGCAAAGATAAGCGCTTATGAAAGAGTTGGGGGAGAGATAACCAGCAGCGCTGAGAAAGAGGTTATGCTTAGTGTTAAACAATCGCCTAGAAGAATAGAGATTGCGTCAGACAAACAAAGTGTTGTTCCTGGGCAGGATATTAAGTTTAAGCCACTTGTTTATGATCAGGCAGAGGATTTAGTTGATGGAAATATAAAAGTGATTGTTCTTGACGAGAAGGGAAATACTTATCTTGGGAAGGTTGTTAAGTCTGGAGAAGAGTTTAGCATCAAGTTTGAAGAGAATACGAGTTTTGGGTACTGGATAATAGAGACATCTGCTTTTGGATTGTCTTCAACAAGAGGGTTTGAGATCGAGGAGCTAGAGAAAGCGAGTTTTGAGATTGTAAATGATACTTTGATTGTGAAAAATGTTGGAAATGTGCCCTACAGAAAATCTTTTGTCGTTTACATTGACGGGCATCCTACGAATATTGACCATTCAGACTTGGAAGTTGGAGGGTCTAGAGGAAAGAGGGTTTATGTCCTCACTGGGAATGAGGCGGGAATTCACAATATTTCGATTGTCTTTGATGATGGCGCTATTGAGACTTCAGCCCCGTTATTAGGGGGAGTTATCGGTGTCCAAGAATTAAGAGACCAGCTAAGCGCTTTTAATAAATACCCGATAGTATGGGTGTTTTTAATCTTAATATTTGGGATGTTTGTTTTCACACTGTCTAGAAGAGTGATTAAGAAGAAGTATTATGGATATGCTCCGAGTAAGAAGGAGATAAAGGGATTTGAGAAGGTTTCTGGAAAAGAAGAAAAAGCAGTTGAGGTGAAGAATCTTCAGAATATTAAAGCTGTTAGAGAGGCTGAGCCTTCTCTTGTTTTAGATGGGAATAAAGAAGAAGCAGGGGTTGTTGTTCTTAAGGTGAAGAATCTTGCAGATATTGGGAATAATAAGATTGCAATGGAAGCTGTTAAGAGGGCTATATTGAGTATAACTAACCACAAGGGAACAATAAATCAGAACCATGATGGATATACTGGAATATTTGTTCCGAGCACTACCAGGACATTTAAGAATGATTTGACTGCTGTGAGAGTAGCTACAGAGATTGCAGCTCATTTAAACGAGCATAACAGCAAATTAAAAGATAAGATAGAGTATGGGATAGGTATCAATTCTGGTGAGCTGGCAGTCAAGATTATTGACGGGAAGTTGAGATTCACGCCATTGGGAAATACAACTACTCTCGCAAAACGAGTTGCAGACAGTGCTGATAAAACTGTTTTATTGACTGCTAATACAAATAGAAAGATTGTAAATGATGTTAAAACTTTGAAACAGGGAGAGTATTACTCTGTTGGAAGAATAATTGAGAGAGAACAAAACAAGGATTTTCTAAATAAGTTCAAAGAAAGAAACAAAATCTAGGATGAACACTGGGGCTGGGGAGCCATTAGTCTGTCTAAAACAAGGATGATTAAAAGTCCTGCTGTGATACTTCCTTTAACCATTGCTTTTGCCCTCATTCTCTTGCCTATGAGGATAATCATTAAAAATTCAGAATGTTAAATTGATTACAGACTTAACATTATTTAAAGATTTATATATCCTAAACATGTTGATAATAGAGTTAAAATGGGTGAGAGGATATTATTTTTTGATTTTGACGGGACTATCGCAGATACAAAAGCAGTTTATTATAAGGCAATTGAGCATGAGCTTGATAGGTTTGGATTTCCCAGGGAGAGGGTTGATAGTGCGATTGATTTAGGATTGAGTTTGAAAAAAACTCTTGGAAATCTTGGATTAAACTTTGTTTCAAAGTGGATGATTCATAATAGAGTAGCTAAGAATGTTAAGAAGTATTCCAGAGAAATAGGGAAGTGCAGGGATGTTGATTCTATCAAAGAGATAATGGAAGAGAAGATTATTGTGACTAATTCTCTGAAAGAATTTGCAGTTCCCATATTAAGACATCTGAAGATAAAGAAGTATTTTAATGAGATTTACGGGGCTGATGATTTCTCTGACAAAGCAGGATTTATTTCAAGATATCTGAAGAAGAATAAAATAAAGAAGAAGGATTGCTTTTATATTGGGGACAGGGTTGCTGATGTTAAACTTGCAAGAAAAGTTGGATGCGTTTCAGTGATTGTTTCTGGAAAGTGCTCGTGGAACTCGAGGAAAGAATTAATCAATGTCGGGCCTGATTATTTAGTTAGTAATCTTTCTGAATTAAAAAAGATTTTACAGAGAGATTAATTCTGGAGAGAGCCCGAAGAGTTTTCTGAACTCTGACACTGCTTCTGGATTTGATTTGGTTTTCTCTAAGACTGATGCAATTCTCTCGAGGCAGGAATCTGAGACATTGTTGTGGCTGCAGGCAATGCATGTGCCTGGTTTCAATTTTACATCTTTAAGTTCTTCTCTTATCTGTTTTATTGTTTCCTCATCAAATCTCAGCTGATTTTCAAACACCCAGCTGGCAATTTCGTGTACAGCGCATTTTGAACATAATTGAATTGGGTTTTCAAATTTTGTAGTCATGGTAGAATCCTCCTGCTCTAGTCCGAGAATCTCGTGGACTTTAGCAGGATATTAGTGTAAATTTAATTGAACAAGCATATCTCGGAGTAAGTGCCCAAGAATTCGCGTGTCCCATTAAATAGGTGCTAATGCTGTTCATAAAGGTAAATAGAAGAAGGTATTTAAATACGTTTCGTTTATGTAATATATACTAAATTTATGGAGGAGAAACAAATGAAACAAGAAAAAGAATATGATGTGGTTATCCTCGGAGCAGGCCCTGCTGGAATGTCCGCGTCGATATACGCATCCAGATATGGGCTGAAGACAATTGTTATTGGAAGGGAGATTGGGGGAATGGCAAACTATGCTCATAAAATAGAGAACTATCCTGGATATGAAGGCTCAGGAACAGAACTTATGAAGAAGTTCCATAAACAAGCCACTGGTTTTGGAGCAGAGTTTCTTAATGATGATTTGATTGATATAAGAAAAGAGAAAGGTTTTGAGGTTATTACTTCAAGAAAAGAGAGAATAAGAACCAAGACAGTGATAATTGCTCTGGGAACAAGCAAGAGAAAGCTGAATGTTAAGGGGGAAGACGAGTTTCTTGGGAAGGGTGTTTCTTACTGCGCTACTTGTGACGGGAATTTTTTTAGAAATAAGTCTGTGGCAGTAATTGGCGGGGGAGATGCTGCGTGCAAGGCTTCAGAACTGCTTTCAAATCTGGCAAAGAAGGTTTATATGCTCACTAGGGAGAATGATACGTGCGAGGCAGTTATTAGCAGGGAACTCAAAGAAAAAAAGAATTTTGAACTGCTTTGCCATGCAACCCCAATAGAGATAAAGGGGAAAGAGTTTGTGGAAGAGATTGTTGTTGAGGTTGGAAAGGGAGAGAAGGGAATTCCAAAACTGAAGGGGTTGAAAGTTGACGGGGTTTTTATAGAAATTGGGAGCTTGCCTGTATCAGATATCTGCAAGATTCTTGGGATAAAGAGGGATAAAGAGGGGTATATTTCTGCAGATAGTGAGAACTTTGCTACTAATGTCTCAGGCATATTTGCTGCAGGTGATGTTGTTAAAAGCAAGTTGAAACAAGTGGTGATTGCAGCTGCGCAGGGTGCAAGAGCTGCAAAGTCTGCATATGATTTTATTTCTAAGAGATGATTGGTAATCCTGGTTGGAAGAAGGATTATAGTTAAATATCCACATAAATCTTTCAGGAGATAAATAAAATCAGGCAGAAACTAATAGTCCCCCCTATTTCAAATTTAATTTATTATTATCCTAATGCTCTTACAGGTTAATTATTGCAATTGTTCAACATATTTCTCTTTAGATTTCACTCATTAGGTGTTAGACTGGAGACTGGCATGATTACTGCACATATGTCTGCTATTGTGAAGTATAGAAATCTTTAAAACATAGGTTATTAATTTTTATTTATGGAATCAAGTGAGATTTTTGTGCCTGGAAGATTATGCTTGTTTGGAGAGCATTCTGACTGGGCTGGGGGGCATAGAAGGCAGAATTCTGAAATTTGCCCGGGATATGTTGTTGTAGCTCAGACAAATCAGGGAAACCATGCTAGAGTTGAGAGATTAGAAAGGTCTGTTCTGTCATTTAAGTCTGCTGTTTTAAAGAATAGTATTGAGATGCCTCTGGATGTGGATTCTCTTAGAAAAGTTGCAGAAGGAGGAGGAGAATTTAGTTATGTTGCAGGTGTTGCGCTTGATGTTGTTGCTAATTACAATCATTGCTCTTCATCTGGAATAGGGATTGATAATTACAAGACAGACCTGCCAATAAAAAAGGGATTATCCAGTTCTGCATCAATCTGCGTGCTGGCTGCGAGGGCTTTTAGCCTTGTTTATGATTTAAAATGGACTCCAAGAAGAGTGATGGAAGTGGCTTATATTGGAGAGACAAATACTCCTTCACGGTGCGGCAGAATGGACCAGGCTTGCGCATATAGCTCTCCTGTTTTAGTTAAGTTTGATGGAGACAAGATGGATGTAGAGGAACTGAATGTTGGAGAGGATGTTCCGATAAGTATCGCAGACTTAAAGAGAGGGAAGAACACAAGGGTAATTCTTGCAGATTTAAACAGGGGATTTCCTTTTCATTCTACAGATCAGGAGAGATTAAAACAAGATTATTTGGGACCGATTAACTACCATCTTGTTTCTAGAGCTGCACAAGCGTTAAGAAAAGGAGATTTAGAAAGGCTTGGAGGGTTGATGTCAGAAGCCCAGAAGGGATTTGATTTGTATGTTGCGCCTGCTTGTCCTGAACTTAATGCCCCCAGACTCCATGAAGTCTTAACATGCAAGGAGTTACAAGAATTTGTTTACGGGGGCAAGGGTGTTGGAAGCCAGGGAGATGGAACTGCGCAATTTGTCTGCAAGAGTAAAGAGGCAAGGGAGAAAGCAAGGGAGATATTGGAGCAAAAGCTTGGTTGCGAGTGTTTGGATTTAGATTTAAAGAAAAACGTTTAAACAACATTTAAAAACTATCTTGTTTTATTTTAATTATGGCAAACAAAAACAATAAAAAACTGATTATCAGCATTGCCATAATTATCGGGATTGTGATTTTATTTACTGCGATTTATTTTGGATTGAGAAGTTTGGGAAATGCCATCTTAGATCCTGCTTCTGCTGATAGTCTTGCTAAATGTTTGAGTGAGAAGAATGTGAAGATGTATGGCGCTTACTGGTGTCCTCACTGCTCTAATCAGAAGAATTTGTTTGGCGGAGAACTAGAGAAGAGCGGGATTTATGTTGAGTGTGCTGAAGGAGGAGAAAATCCCCAGCCTAATCTTTGCTATGAAAAGGGAATAGATGGGTATCCTACCTGGGAGATAAATGGAAAATTATATTCTGGCGAGTTGAGTCTGAGCAAGATATCTAGTTTATCTGGGTGCGAGGTGGCTAAGTAAGAATTTAAAATGGCTTATTTTCTCATCAAGAGGTAGTGATAAAAATATTGTCTTGGAGTGCAATAGTGCTTATAAACTAAATACAGATGAGAAAATAGAATGGTATTAAAAGAATTTTTAGAGAGAATTGATGATGAAGGAGACAGAAATCTTGCATTAAGAGGATGGAAATGGATTAAAAGAGGATTGCTTGGAACAGCAGCAGTTGTTGGATTGGTTACTTCTTTGTATACTGTTCCACTTGATTCTCACGGTGTTGTCAGAAGATTTGGAGAGTATTCCAGAACAGCTCAGCCCGGAATACACATGAAGATTCCTTTTGGAATTGAGAGTGTTGTAGATGTTCCAGTAAAAAGAATTCAGAAAGAAGAGTTTGGTTTTAGAACACTTGAAGCAGGCGTTAATTCAAAATATCTTGGTATTGATGAAAATGGAAATTTGATTGCTGAACAAGGAGATGTAGAAAGGTTTGTAAAAGATAATTGGGAAAATGTTTCAGATTCCTCTGCAAATGATTATGACAAGGCAAAAGAGATTCTAAGAAGAGAGTATATTATGCTTACTGGAGACTTGAATATTGCAGATGTTGAATGGATAGTCCAGTATAATATTAAAGATGCTAAAGACTATTTGTTTAATGTAAAAGATGTTAAGGCTGCTATAAGAGACTGCAGCCAGGCAGTTATGAGACAGATTGTTGGGAATGGGAGTGTTGATGAAGCAATCACAATTGGGAGAATTGATTATGAAAACAGGTCAAAGATAGCTCTTCAAGAGTTACTTGATGACTATAGAACTGGAATTCAGGTTGTTACAGTAAAAATGCAGTCTTCTAATCCTCCGATGGTTGTAAGGCCTGCTTTTAATGAAGTCAATAAGGCTCAACAACAAAAAGAGCAGAGAATTAATGAAGCACTAAAAGCATATAATGAGGTTGTTCCGCAAGCTAAAGGAGAGGCAAGACAAACTGTAGAAGAAGCAAAAGGTTATGCTGCTGAGAGAACAAATAGAGCTAAGGGAGATGTTCAGAGGTTTGCAAAAGTTCTTGAAGAGTATGAGAGAGCTCCTGAGATTACTGCGCAAAGAATGTATTTAGAAACAATGGGAAAAACTCTTCCACAGATTCCTGAGAAGTGGATAATTGATGGAACAGGAGACAGAGGGTATATGCTTAAATTACTAAATTTAAATCAACCTCAAAATGAGAAGTAATCAGAAAGAAACTCGGGAAGAAAAACCTGAAGAAAAGAAAAAACCAAATATGCTCTGGGCAGCAGCTAAGGGGGCGATTGGTGCTCTAACACTCTTAGTTGCCTCTGGTTCAATGTACACAGTTGACCAGACTGAACAGGCAGTTGTAACCCAGTTTGGAAGACCTGTAAGAGTTATAATTAATCCTGTTGATAGCCATGATAGAGACAAGAAAGTAGGAGAGTTAAAAGCAAGATATGCAAAGGATAGAATTTCATGCAGTGTTGGAGCTGGATTGAGATTTAAGATTCCGATTATCCATTCTGTTGATAAACAAGAAAGAAGACTTTTAAGATGGAATGGTTTTCCTGAGCAGATTCCAACTAAAGATAAGAAGTATATCTGGGTTGACACAACAGCAAGATGGTATATTGAAGATCCATTACAGTATTCAAGGTCTGTTGGAACAGAACAGCAGGCACAGGCTAAGCTAGATGATGTAGTTGATGCAACAACGAGAAATTCTATAACTAAAAGAGATTTAATTGAGATAGTGAGAACAGACAACAGACCTATGGCTGTTGCTACAGAGGAGCTTAGAGAGACAACAAAGGTGGGGGAGATTTCTGAGGGAAGGGAGAAGATAGTCCAGGAGGTGACTGCATTCTCGAGAGATGCGTGCAAAGAGTATGGGATGGGAATATTTGAGTCTGGAGTTTTGATTAAGGGGCTTGTTTATGTTCAAGGGGTCAAGAATTCTGTTGAGAAGAGAATGGTTGAAGAGAGATTGCAGATAGCAAAGAAGTATACTTCTGAGGGAAATGGGGAGTATAAAAGAATTATGGGAGACAAGGAGAGGGAACTTAAGACTATTGCATCTGGAGCATATAAAGAAGCACAGCTGATTAAGGGGCAGGCAGATGCAGAAGCAACAAGAATTTTTGCAGTGGGGTTTAGAGAAAAGGATGAGAAAACAGGGCAACAGATAACTTACAAGGGGCTTGGTTCAAATCCTGAATTCTACAGATTCTGGAAAACTCTCCAGTTGTATGAAGAGTCACTTGGCGGAAAGACAAGGCTTATACTTGGAATGGATAATCCCCTAATGCAGTTTATGAAAGGACAGAATGCCTCTGCAGATTACACTGCAAAGGCAGCATCGCAGCCAGTTGAAGCTGTAAAATAATTCTCCACAAGATTTAAATACGCCTGAAATTTTTTATTTTAATTATGGCAAAAATAAAAATTGACAAAGAGAAGTGTATCGGGTGTGGGGCTTGTGAGGCTGTTTGTCCTGAATCTTTCAAGATGGATGATGGAAAAGCCAAGTTTACAGGCAAGACTGGAAAATGCGCAAAAGAAGCTGTTGATTCGTGCCCTGTCCAGGCAATAACTTTATGATTTAGTGCTTGATTAATTCACGATCTATTATCTTGTATAATGTGAAAACCATGCACGAGATTAGTCCGAGGAGGAGATCTATCATGGTGTCATCATTCTTATCAAGATACTCTGTTAAGACTTCTAAACCTCTCACTTTTTGAGTTAGATACACTCCCTGCAATTTTAAATTTAAGAATACGTCAAGAAGATACTCTCCAATTTCCTGAAGTGTTAGAAATGTCATCACAGTTGTAAATGTTAAGAATAATTTCATTTTAAAACTCAGGGCGGTTTTGTTTAGCGCATAGAACAGAATTATTGCTCCAAAAAATGGAAGGGTGGCATGGAGAATCTTATCATACTGGGGGTAGAGGAAGTAGGCAAATCCCCCAATTGTGACGCCCATTATTACCATGAAGATTAACAGCAAATAATGCGCTAGTTTAAAATGTATTTTAAATACCTTATCAATAACAAGAAAAGCTGCAAGATACATTATTACTGCTGCTGTGCCCATTACTGGGACTCCTTCAAGAAAGAACTGAAGTATGAATAAGATTAGGCATACTACTGAAATTAACACTGTCTTTTTTGTGAAGTTCACAATATTCTAGATTTTCTGGATTTAAAAATATAACTAATACTACTTGTAATTGGTGTAAACTATAGTTTACTTTTTAGAAAGATTTATATAGTTAACAATAGTATACATTTTAGGAGGAAAATAAAATGTATTCTTTGCCACAGGAGATTGAGGTTTGGTATATTATTCCCGCAGTTAGGCGCGAGTTTGCCAGAGTTCTTGTTGAGAAACACGAATTGACTATGGAAAAGGCAGGAGAGATTATAGGTGTTACAAAAGCGGCTGTATCCCAGTATCTAAAAAATAAGAGGGCGGGTTTGTTTAAGATTCCTAAATCAATTAAGAGGGAGATAGAAAAATCAGCAGAGGTTATTGTGAGAGAGAAGAACCTTGCTGTGAGAGAGATAATGCGGATTTTAGAGATGGTTAAGACGGCTAAGTGCTCGTGCGAGATTTGCAAGAAGTATAATTCAGAGATTACTAAAATGTGCGGGATGAATGGGAAATACTGAGATGATGAAAATAATATATCTTGATAATGCTGCGACAACACCTGTAGACAAAGAAGTCCTGAAAGAGATGCTTCCTTATTTTGAAAAGAATTTTGAGAATGCTTCAACTCTATACAAATTAGGAAGAGAAGCAAGAAGAGCAGTTGAGAAATCAAGGAAAATAATCGCTGATTTTCTTCAAGTTTCCAGCGAGGAGATTATTTTCACTTCTGGCGGGACTGAAGCTAATAATCTGGCTATAAAAGGGGTTGCTCTTGCTAATCCTGGAAAGAAGCAGATTATAACCAGTGTTATAGAACACCCTTCTGTTTTGGAAACTTGCAGATTTTTAGAAAAACAAGGATATAGAGTGGACTATATTCCTGTTGATAAAGAGGGAATTGTTAGTGTTGAGGAGATTAAGAGAAGAATAAACAAAGACACATTATTAGTAAGTGTAATGCACGTGAATAATGAAATCGGCACAATTCAGCCGATTGAAGAAATTGCTGAGATTTGCAGGCAGAAAAAAGTTCTGTTCCATACTGATGCTGTGCAGAGTTTTGGGAAACTTAAGATAGATGCTTCTAAATTTGACTTGTTATCTGCTTCGGGACATAAAATTAATTGCGTGAAGGGTGTTGGATTTCTTTATATCAAGAAAGGGATTAGAATTAGTGGAATCTTAAATGGCGGGGGGCAGGAGCGAGGAATGAGGAGCGGGACAGAAAATGTTTCTGGGATTGTCTCTCTTGGGAAGGCTGTTGAAATAGCTGAGGAAAGAATAAAGAATAAAGAAAGTGAGAGGGTGGAAAGATTAAGAGATAAGATAATCAATGAATTGCTTAAAATTAATGGAACAAGGCTGAATGGTTCCAGAGACAAGAGGATATTTAGTAATGTTAATATCTCGTTTGAAAATATTGAAGGAGAGGCATTAGTTTTATTATTAGATGATAAGGGAATCTGTTGTTCTACTGGCTCTGCGTGCTCCTCACATAGTCTGAAGGCAAGTTCTGTTTTAAAAGCAATCGGATTAGGTGATTTTGGGGCTCATGGAAGTTTGAGAATCACTCTTGGATGGCAGAATAATGAGAAAGAAATAGATTTTACAATAAATGAAATAAAAAAAGCTGTAGCTAGGCTTAGAAAAATCTCTGCAGATGTTTTAACTAAACATATGCCTGGAGGTGAAGAACATGAAAAAGAAAGATAAATTTGAAGAGTTTGCTTGTGACTTCAAGAATGAAGAAGAGTGCAGGGAAGAGATAGATGCAGAGGGGTTGAGCAAGGATGAAGTTGAGCGCGAACACTTTGAAGAGAGTGAAGATGCAAGATCTGGAGTGATTGAATGAAGAAAATTAAGAAAAATACAAAATTCAATGAGATATTTGAAGATGAAGGAGCAAGACGCGTGCTTGAAGAGAGAGGCATGCACTGTCTGGGCTGCCCTTTTGCCAGCATGGAGAGTATTGAACAGGGTGCTAAGGCGCACGGGTTAGATGCTGATGAGCTAGTTAAAGAGTTAAATAAGAAGAAGAGAGGGAAAAAAGTTAAGGGAGATAAGAAAAGGAGCATAGAAAAATGATATATTCAGAAAAAGTCATGGAGAATTTTAAACACCCTAAAAATGTCGGGAAGATTGAGAATGCTGATGGCATAGGAGAAGTTGGAAATGTAACTTGTGGTGACATTTTAACTTTGTATATTAAAGTTGGAAAGAGAAAGAATAAAGAAACAAGGAAGGAAGAAGAATTCATAAAAGATATTAAGTTTAATACGCTAGGATGTTTACCGCCCGAAGGAGAGATTTCTAAAAATGAAGGAGAATGGACGGAGATTAAACAAGTTAAAACTGGGGATGAAGTTCTGAACAGCGAGGGAAATAGAGTGAAAGTCTTAGAAACATATGCACGAGATTATTCTGGAGAGATGCTAAGATTCATTCCATTTGTTTCTACTTGGAATAGCTTTGAAGTTACGCCAGAACACCCAATTCTCTGTGTAAAAAGAGATTGGTGCAAATCTGCAAGGAGAAGCAGTGGAAAGTGTGATTGGAAAAGGGTAAACAACAAAGAAATTACCTCGATAAAACCCGATTTTGTTGAAGCAAAAGACGTAAGGATATCAGATTACCTGGTTTTTGCTCCAAATAGCAGGATAGTAGATAATTCTGAATTGACAATAGAGATTATGCAGATTTTAGGATATTACCTTTCTGAAGGATATTTTACGTCAAATGGTGTGCTGGCATTTGCATTGAACAAAGATGAAAAAGAAGAGATAAATGAACTTAAGTCCTTAATTTTGAATGTAACTAAAAAAGCGCCAAAGGAGAGAACAAGAAGAAACGTTACAGAGGTTTATATTTGTTCAAAAAAATGGGGTGATTTTTTTGTTTCTCTTGGAGGAAAATACGCAACTGAAAAAAAATTAGAAGATGGCATCCTTGTTCTTCCTTTTGAAAAACAATGGAAGATGATAGAAACTTACATCAAAGGCGATGGGAATTTATACAAAAGAAGATTGAAAGATAGCTCTACTTACAGGATATCTACCGCCTCAAAAAGAATGGCAATACAACTACAAGAAATTCTTGCTAGAGGAAGGATATTTGCATCTATAAAGAAGGATTCCAGACCAAGGAATAAAATTGAGGGGAGAATTGTTTCTTCGAATCCTCTTTATGAAGTTTCATTTAAGTTGGAAAGAAGGCATAAATTCATTCGTTCAAATAAAAATTATCTTTTAGTACCTGTAAGAAAGATTGAAAAGAGAAATTATTCTGGTAAAGTATACAATTTTGAAGTTGAGGGGGAGCCACATTCTTATTTAACAAAAGGATTCGCAGTTCATAACTGTGCGGCTGCTATTGCTGTTTCTTCAATGATAACCCAGATGGCTAAGGGAAAAACAATTGAAGACGCTGAGAAGATAAGTAATAAAGATATTGTGCGCGAGTTAGGAGACTTGCCTGAGGTTAAGCATCACTGCTCTTTGCTAGGGGCTGATGCTCTTCACAAGGCAATTAAAGACTATAAAAAAGGAAAAAGTTAACATGAAAAATAGACAGGTAGGAATGATTATTGTTGGAATTGCGATTGTGATTGGGGTAATCATATTTTTATTTAATAGCGCTATGATTGATATTGTAAATACAACCTGCTCGCACGGGCCAAGCTGTTCAATGTATGGTAACATTAGAACCCAGACTTATGTGGGAATCTCATTGGTTGCGGTGATTGTGATTATTGGATTAGTCTTGATATTTTCTAAAGAGAATGAAAGAGTGGTTGTTAGGCAAAAGACAATAACAAAAACAGAAAAAAAGAAGCCAGTTAGTTTAAGTGGTTTAGATAAAAAAGAGAGAGAAGTAATAAGGATAATTCAGAGTGAGAATGGAGCTGTATTCCAGGCAAGCTTGATGGAGAAAATTGGAATTGGAAAGGTTGGAATTACAAGACTTTTGGATAAGCTTGAGGCAAAACAGCTGATTGAGAGAAAGAGAAGAGGAATGAATAATATTGTTATACTTAAATAAAACTCTCAACTAATGCCTTAACCCCTGCTAGAAAGATTATTTTTAATTATCAGATATTGGGATAATTTTTATTATAGGTTTCTATAAAGATATTTATGGCATGATGATTGATGAAACTAGTTTCGTCAAAGAGTAGATAATCGCGGTTTTTCTTAGATTTTTAATTAAATAAACATGGAGGTAAAATGAATTTAGGAATAATTGCGCTTGTGATTGGCATGATAGTGCTTGCAGGAGTTGTTGTAATGGCTATTAGCAACTCTTCAACTGGCGCTGACAACACTGCTGGCAAATTATGCGACTGTGGATGCGGAATGAAGGACTGCA
>Ga0180732_1001392_pt1 | contig 15078 bp, 16 predicted proteins | sample KR11_01MetaG_FD_148674 | JGI IMG/M metagenome (GOLD analysis project Ga0180732, IMG submission 148674) | Groundwater microbial communities from the Olkiluoto Island deep subsurface site, Finland - KR11_0.1 MetaG | ecosystem: Environmental > Aquatic > Deep subsurface > Groundwater | place...
TGACCAACTATCAAAAAGCGCTCGATGAACTTGGCCTGTTAAGTGAAAACATTATTTATGATGTTAATATGTCAGTCACCTATATTAACGGGACAAAAATGCATATTAGCGGTCCTCAACTTATTGGAGATGTTGACATCGGACAGACCAAGCGCTTCGTATTGATCGTAAATTCCACCACAGGCTACCAGGAGAGAGCCATCGTTTATGTGAGGGTGTGGTAATGTTCGATGATAAAGCCCAGTTGCATACACTGGAAGGCGTGGCAGCGGCTTCGATCATGCTTATAGTTATAATATATGCAATAGATGCAACCTCAATGACACCCCTGACCGCTTCAACATCCAACGTACATGTAGAAGCCGAGCTTCAGTCAATGGGACGGGATATTTTTAACATCCTCGATTATGCCGAACCTGGATACAGATCAAAGCTTAAATCCGATATAGTGGCGTGGACATGGAACCCGAAGGAATATATCTGGAGCGGTTCGAACTATACTGAAAAAGGAACTACAAATGTTACAGGCAACCTAACGAATATCACCGAACTCTTTAATGCCACGTTGATCAGGCAGGGTACTGCGCATAATCTTGATTTTATTTTCTTATACCCCGACCCGGATAATAAGACTTATCCTGTAAAAATAAAAGTAATATTCAACGGCGACCCTTCCAACAATGCCGTGATAGTTTCAAGGAAAATAGTATTGCAGGACAGTGATAATGTCAATACGGATAGTACTATAAAAGATATTGATCCTTCCTCCAATTTTTATAATATTGTCGATATTAAACTTACGCTGTGGAGGATGTAATGGGTTTAATAGAAGATCATGATGCTCAGTTCATGCTCCTTGCAGGATTTCTTATCGGTATTGGGCTTGTGATAACAACGGTGATGCTTAACAGCATCATGTTCGAAGGCAACATGGCAATAGAGTCTGTAACAGAGAACTCAAAATATGATATGGTCAATCTAATGCAGATCACAACGGATGAAATAAGAAGCGCATACAGGAATGCTACTGAAAAAGGCGGGACTGTGCCGAATACCACAAAAAATTTTACGAAACAGGTCAATAACTTCAGTGCAACTCTGCCAAAAATATATTCCATGTATGGTGGAGGAGCAAGAATATCGTATGAAAATTGGACGAATAAAGGATTTGCTAATTTTACAGAGAACGGAATGCCGGGCGGTAAGGATAACTGGACTCTGGTCGAAGGTGTAAATGCCTCCTCTGTCACTGTCTTCAATGTTTCGATCAATCTTACTGGGTCTATCTTTAAGATCGAAGCACGAAACTCTGCTGACTCATTTGTGTGGTCAATTGAGTTTAACAATTCAAATTACAATGTTACTAATGTCACAAATGCCTCAAATTACACAATTGGAACCTTTATTTCAGGCAGCCAGTACAATTTGACATCTCACCCATTTGACTTTAATTACTTATCGTCTCCGGTATCAATTCATATTATTAATGGTAAAAATGCTTTTGGAAAATATAAGATCCAGGGGCTGGCTAACAACAGAAATTTTACTCGCGAACGTGATTATGTCCTGAACACCAGTGTTGCAATCTCGACAACTAAAGTGAAGGCGAATATTTCGATGCCAGTATCAGTGCCGTGGTGATAAAATGGCCCTTAAAAGAATAATTAAGAACGAAGAAGCAGTATCCATTTCAATAGGTTTCATTTTAATGTTCGCAGTTACGGTTATCGTTTTTACTGGAGTTATGATCTCATTCTATTCATTATCCCGAAATATAGAGAAATCTGCTATGGAGGAAAGCTTTAGAATACTTGGAAGCGGGCTTGCCAACAAAATAACCACAGTTGATACTCTTGTCAATGTAAGCGCTTCTTTTGGCGCTACTGTAGAAAGTATTGAATATGAATTCAGATTGCCAGCCACTATAGCAGGTAAAACCTATTCAATTAATTTAACCAACACAACTTACGAGATAATACTGGAAGCCGATAATGGAGCGCTTGTGGGTTCACCGTTCAGTGTTTCAAATAATTTTACAGAACGAAAGTTCTACGGCGGGGCTGAGGATTATATAATTACATACGACAAAAATAATAATAAAATTTTTATTGATGAACGATGATATAAGTATTTAACATGATTATCATTATGATAATCTTTAAGTACTGACAGGCACAATATATTTTATATGGATGTGCCATTTAAAAAAAGCCCTCTACGTTTCAAACATTTCCTGAATTCAAAGGATGCAGTAGCAGAAGTGCTGGATTTCATCACCATCTTAGGGATTCTTATTCTTTCGTTCAGCTTAATCGGGCTTATGGGCTACCCAGCAATAAGAAGCGCACAGGAGTCAAGATTCACAGAGAACACAAGGCAGAGTTTTGTTGTGCTTGCAGATAATGTAAATAAGATCGCACTCGGACAGGCGCCTTCACAGAGCGTGGAGATAAAATTGTATGGAGGAAAGCTCAGTGTAACCGGGGATAGCACTATACAGATCAACGGCACGATCTACAATGCAAGCAGTGTTGAAAATGAAGAGACCACGCTGGAAATGGTGAATATGCGAAGCATTGAAAATTCAATAGGTGAAACTTTAGTGGTATATGAGGGAACAGGTGTCTGGGTAAAGTATCCAAATGATGTGATACTCAATCCCTCTCAACCTCTAATAATCAACCAGAGTAATGTTCTCATTATCCCAATAGTATATCTTTACGGGGAATCGGAAATGGCTGGAAACGGCATATCCCGCATAACGCTGTGTCCTGATGAACCATGTTCCCCTGAACTCACTATATGGAGCAATGTGAGCAATGTAACGATAACGATCACAGGGAACTATACTTCCGGGTGGAAGGATTACTTCAGAAATGCAAAGGGATTGAACTGGGAAATAGGGGGAACAGGCGATAACTATACTGCAAAATTGAATAACTCAAGAATGGACGTTCATATTTTAAAAACCCTGATCTATGCGGTGATAACATGAAGACATTTCTTTCTGAGAACGCAGATGTGGAAGGCGTTGGTACAATAATACTAATAAGCATTACGATTATCGGAATAGGTTTGATAACCTTGGTGGGCGTGCCATCCATATTCAAGATGCAGGAGATGGCAAACGTCAGGAATGCAGAACAGGCATTTACGGTTCTGGACTCACACACGAGCAGGGTGTCACTTGGAGAATCGCAGGTGCAAAAAACTGATATTAACCTGGGGGGGGGTTCAATATCGGTTGTTCCCAATTCGTCAGAAAGGAGTTACGTGCTTATTGAGCTTAAAAATGGCTCAAATACTTCGTCCACATTGGCACTGGATATGGGAAAGATCGTGTACCATCTGGGAGATAGGGAGTTAGGCTATGAAGGTGGAGGGGTATGGAGTAAGTACATATCTGGAAGCGTTATGGTCTCTCCGCCAGAGGTTCATTATAATGGGATGACACTTACCCTGCCTGTTGTCAATGTGTCAGGAAAATCCGCATATGGGGGGAAGGGAAAGGTTTCCATCAGTGTACAGAGAAATAGTGATATAAAGATCATATATCCAACCAAGGATTTGACAAATCCAATATCATCAGATGTCGACAGGATAGTAATAACAATATACAGTAGCTATTATGATGCCTGGGAAGATTTCTTCAAGAGTATGACTTTTGCACAGGTTTCCAGCAATGATTCGGAAAAAAAGGTTACGTTAACCCTTGAGACACCTCCGGTATTTACCAACTTTTCTTATGGAGCGCTGGCTTCAAATAGTATAACATTGGGAAATCATGCTGAATTTGACTGCTACAATTCTTCTTTGGGGAGTTACGCATCCACAAAATCAGATAACGGGAGTATTCGGGCAAATAATAAATTAGAGCTTACAGGCCCTCAAACAAAGGTGAATGGAAGTGCTATGAGTGGAAACACTATTATGGGACAAGGGAAAGCAACAAAATATGTGTATGGCACTCCCCCATATGGTGGTGTCACGGCAGGATTAGGTTTTAAACCAGCAGTTGAAAAGCTGTCAATCGGAAACACTGCAAATCTTGTATATCGCAAAACAGCAGAATACATGGCGCTTAATAATAATAGTAATAATTTATGTATAACCGCAGGCACAATATTGAATGGATCAGAACCAGATCCCTGCACAATATTCTCTGGTAACTATTATCTTACAAAATTCGATTTACAAAACAACTATAACTTGACTTTTGATACAACTAACAATCCAATAAATATAGCAGTTCCTGGAAATATAAATTTAAAAAAAACAATTGTCAACGTAAAGGGTACTAATCCAGTCACAATATATTTAATGGGGGGAATGGATATTAATACAAACAGTTATGTAAACTATAATAACAATCCTAACCAAACTTCCTCTCTTTTTCAGGTAATCAGTTCATCCAGTTCACCCATATCTTTCACTCAAGGAGGCACCAATTTCGTAGGATTTGTTTATGCACCTTTTGCTACTATAAATGTTAATCAAGGTTCAGAAGTTTGGGGGGCTATGGTAGGGCAGACGTTTGTAGTCGAACAACATCAAAAAGTACACTTTGACGAAGCATTGAATAACTTAGATATGGGTTTTGTTGAGGGAGTTATAATCATGTATCTGCATATAACTCAAAACGATATAAGTGCGAACATTGAATGAATGCGAACAAAAAGAAGCCATCATAAGTATTATCATATCCTCAAACAAGTATTAAATACTTAAATGTCAATATATTATTAGAGACTGAACTAAAAGGTAGAATTCACATGATCCTTGGAAAAAAGAAAAAGATGCCGGATACAAAAGCGAAATCACCTGATGATACCCCTCCAAGAAGCGGAACAATTGAGGGAGGCGTTACCACGTGGGCGAACAAAGGTAACAACCTTGTCGAGAGCAGCATGTATGCTGAAGCGATCCGGTGTTACAATAAAGCCCTTGAGATAAATCCCAGATCACTTGAAGTCCTTAACAACAGGGGACTTGCTCTTGCCAGAACAGGAAGGCTTGGGGACGCCATACTGTCATATGACCGGGCGCTGGATTTGAAACCTGACGACCCCGAAGTATTATACAACAAGGGGATCGCGCTGGCGCAAATAGGAAAAACGTCCGAAGCTCTTGCCTGTTATGATAAGCTTATTGAGGCGAACCCCAATGATTTCAATTCCTGGTGCAGCAAGGGCGATGTGCTTTTTGAGGCCGGGAATTATGAAGAGGCTCTAAAGGCGTATGATCAATCCATACAGTTAAACCCAACTGATGAGACTGCATGGAATAACAGGGGAATGACACTTGTAAAGTTCAATCGCTATGAAGAAGCCATAGAATCGTATGATAAAGCGCTTGAACTCAATCCAGGGATCGAGAAGATATGGAGTAATAAAGGGCTTGCTATCGCAAAAATGAATGAAAAGGGAGATAAGATCGATCTTGCGAAAATCGCAGTTACACTACCGAAGGAAGAAACTTCTGTTCCGTGGAAAGAGCCCCCACCCAAAGAGCCGTCAGTAAGGACTGATATGTTTGAAAATCCTTTAATTAGATCCATAATGGAAAAATCATCGCCTGTTTTTGAGAAAGCAGAAGCATTTGCGCCTGAAATGGTGTCAAGACCTGTTCCTGATTCTCCCCAGGCAATTATACCAGATGCCCCTCCAAAAGAGTATCATGAACCTGTGTCCGGGAAACCTGCTGTTGCTTCTAAGGTCAAATCGCCTGATGAAAACATGGTGAAAGGGAATTTGCTCTATTCACAAGGTAAGTACGAAGAAGCAATTGAATGCTTTACAAAGTTGCTTGAAAAAGACGATAAAAACAAAACTGCCTGGAACAATAAAGGGCTAGCACTTGGAAAATTCGGAAGGGTCTTTGAAGCAATAGATTGCTATGATAAAGCGCTTGAAATAGCTCCAGGAGATCCGGTTGTACTCAATAATAAAGGAAGCGCGTTTTTTAAGAAAGGGCGTGTCAGCGAGGCATTGGAGTGTTATAAGACTGCTCTTGAGAAAAATCCGGATAGCAAGACTGCTATCAAGGGCATAGAACTGTGCAACGAATATTTCGTAAAATCAGGAAAAAAAGCGGGCGCTGCAACATCATAATCATTAATTTATTTGAAAAAAGAATATAAACGAAGGAAAAAATGACTGCTGAAAATCCCATAAAGGCTATACTAAAGGAGCAGGCAAAAGCTGCTGCTCAAGTAGAAATCAACGCGGATAAGATTCCTGAGCAGTTAAGCCGGAGTACTTCAATATCCATCCTTGACCGCACGATGGGAGGAGGATTGCCGTCTGGCTCAGTAGTATATATCCTGGCAGACCCGAAATCCATGGGCGAGGTATTCCTTTATCAATTCACACAGGCGCGCAAAACCTATTACTTCTCAAATGAAAGGCGTCCTACATACGTGATGCGGGATATAAAGAATTACGGATTTAAACCAGATAATGTCACATTCGTTGACATATATAGCGCATATTACCTCACCGCGCAAGGAGAAATGGTGGACAATGTTGGGAATGAATTTGTGGATGCCAAGATAGTGGAATTTACAGAAAACACCTTGAAAAAAATATTGGTCCAGGGAGAATCTGATATTAACATAATCATAGACTCCTTTTCGTTTTATCTTAACCTGAATGTTAATCCGGGTATTATCAAACGGCTTATAAATACGATTTATGAAACGTCAAAAACCCTTAACTGCCTGTCCTTTTTATACGGACTTAATGATTCAAATCAGAACAAGCTTGAGGGTGAAATATTGAAATCGTGCGATGTAATATTCGATGTCGAACTTGAAAAGGTCGGGGATAAGATTATCAACCGCCTTTCAATCCCCAAGCTCAGAGGCAGGGTGCCGACAATGGAAACGGTTAAGTTCAGAGTAGGAGATGGCATCCAGATAGATACTACAAAGGATATCGCTTGAGGTTCTGATCGTCTTGTCTATTGCGCAACTTCATAAAACGGAAGTATAACCGATTTTTATTTTTGAAGACATGATCGATCTTCAAGGTATTGTAATGACAACAAGTTTATTTTATTCAACATCTATCTTGTCACAATGAAAAAGATACTTATAACCAATGACGACGGCGTTTATTCCACGGGTCTAAAAGCAGCATACGACAGTGTGAGGGACCTTGGAAATGTAACCGTAGTTGCGCCGTCATCGCAAAAAAGCGGTGTGGGGCGGGGAATATCCATATTTGAACCACTTCGAGTCTCAGAGGCTAATGTGAACGGTTTCAGGGCGTATGCTGTTGCAGGCACTCCCACGGATTCAGTCATCATTGGTCTTTTCGCCATAATGAAAGAGAATCCAGACCTTGTACTGTCGGGTTTCAACGTGGGAGAGAATATCAGCACAGACACTGTGACAACAAGCGGGACTATAGGCGCTGCGCTTGAAGCCGCAAGCTACGGGATACCTGCCATTGCAGCTTCCATACAGGTGCTGGATGAGGGCGATAAGTTCGACGACCACCGCGCTTACAGTTATGACTTTGAAGTGGGTGTAAAGATCGTGAACCGGATAGCGAAAAACGTACTTGAGAAAGGGCTTCCAGAGGGTGTTGACGTGCTCAATGTCAATATTCCAAGGCATGCAGCCATGGATACAGAGATAGAGATAACAAGACTTGCGCGGAAAATATTCATAACAGGCGTGGAGGAGCGCTTTGACCCGAGGGGCAGACCCTATTACTGGATAAACGGGGAACTTATCCGCGACGCAGAAGAAGGGACTGATGTCAGGGCAGTGATGAAAAAAGGGCATATCTCAGTCACGCCGCTATCACTTGATTCTACTGCAAGGGTGGATTTCAGGGAGATAGAGGGGCTGCTGTAAACTCTTTTAATATTTGTGTAAGGGAAAAACCGTGGGATGGAACACGGATTCGCACATATCCTTGAATATTATATGGTTACCCTTGTGCCTGCCCTACCTTCGATAGCCAGAAGCGCTTTATTGAGACTTGAAATGATCGCCTGCTTTCCACCTGATCTTACGAACCGCGCCGCAGCGAGCACCTTTGGCTCCATGCTGCCCTTCCCGAAATGCCCTTCTTTGATATACCGTTCTGCTTCGTTCGCTGTCATTTCATCGATATCCACCTGTTTTTCTTTCCCGTAAAACAAGGCAGCCTTCTCTACATCTGTAAGTATAAGGAAAGTCTCCGCTCCAACGGCAGTCGCAAGCAGGCTGCCTGTCAGGTCTTTATCTACTACTGCTTCGACACCGGCGAGGAGACCGTTCTTCCTGACAACAGGTATCCCGCCCCCGCCTGCGGCAATTACAATAATTCCAGCATGAACCAGCTTTTTGATCGCCTCTACCTCTACAATACTTTCCGGCATGGGCGAAGCCACCACGCGCCTGAATCCTTTCTGATCCTGTATCATCCGTATTCCCCGTTCCATCATCTTTCGCGCCTTGAATTCAGGAAAATAAAGGCCTATGGGCTTTGTCGGGTTCTCAAATGAAGTGCAGGAATCATCCACGAGCACCTGCGTCAATATTGTCACGACCTGCTTATTCACACCTTTCTCTTTCAACCTGTTGTCGATGGACTGCTGCAGCGAATAGCCAAGCATACCCTGTGTTTGTGCCCCGCACACATCAAGGGGCTGAGGGTGGACAAGACCGCACTCGTCCTGCATCGCAAGGAGGTTCCCTATCTGAGGCCCGTTGCCGTGCGTGAGGACGACATCGTAACCTTTCTGGATGATCTCTACTATCTCCCCTGCTGTATTGTCTATCAGCCTCTGCTGCTCCTGCGGATCCCCCCTTTCCGGGTTAAGTATCGCATTCCCGCCTATTGCGATCACGATCGTGCCCATATTAATTAATATTGTCCTTTTCAGGTTTATTTACGGCTTTCTTTTTCGAGACCTTCTTAACTTTCTTCTCGGGTTCCTTTTCTGGCCCTTTTACTGACCCGTTCTTCTTCTCCTCTTCAAGTTTCTTTTGCCACTCGATGAAATTACAGTGAGGACATCCGATATCCCAGGGACGCTTCCCTTTTGTAACGATCTTGATGAAATAAAGGCCGTGCTGTTCACACTGCTTATCAGTGACAACAATCTGCCCTGATTTCGGAAGGGGAAGGGAAAAATCACACTTCGGATAACCAGAGCATCCTATAAACCTCGAGCCTTTTTTAGACTTCCTTATAATCAGGTCGGATGAACACTTCTTGCAAGTCCCGATAATGCGGTCTTCGTAAAGACCATTCCTGAGCGCTTCAGAAATATGCACTTTGTTTTTGTCCATGTCCTTGAACACCCCGCCGAGCATCTCCCTTGATTCCTTTATCACGAAATCCTCAGTGATCTTACCTTCTGATATATCATCCATATCATTCTCGAGTTTGCTTGTCATCTCAGGTTTTGTGATGGTATTTGCGTACGTCTCAAGCGCTTCGATAACAGCGTATGCTGTCCTTGTAGGCTGCAGGGGATTGCCCACAACATAAGCCCTGGAATAGAGCTTCGAGATTATCTCATGGCGCGTGGATTTGGTTCCAAGTCCCAGATCTTCCATTATCTTAATCAGATGACCCTGGCCGTATCTTGAAGGGGGCTGCGTTTCTTTCCCCACAAGTTTCGTCTCTTTGACCGTCAGTATCTGTCCCACCGTGAGCTGGGGCAGGATCCTGTCTTCAGGAACATTGTAGGAGTAATACCATCGCCAGCCATGTTCGATCAGCCTGGCCCCGTTGGCGCCGAACTCCTCGCCACTGATATCCACGATAACAGCCAGTGTCTCCCACAGCGTCTCGCGCGCGAATGTGGCAAAGAAGCGCCTCACCACAAGTTCGTATATCTTCCATTCATCCTCCCTGAGTTCGCTTCGTTTAACAGGCGTTGCAGGGTGTATTGGCGGATGGTCGGTGGTCTCTTTCTTGCCTCTTGTGGGTATGAGTTCTCCCGCGAGGAGATTCTTTGCATACTCATGGAATTCCGTGTTCAAGAATGAGGCGATAATGCCTTTGGTATCAAGAGTGGCGGGATAAACGGTATTATCAGTACGAGGATATGAAATGATCCCGTTAACATAGAGATACTCTGCTATCCGCATGGCATTGGCCGGAGATACCCCTATGGCGCTTGCCGCTCTCAGGAACTCTGTGGTATTAAATGGAGTGGGTGTTTTCTCGCTTCGTTTTCCTGTTTCGATGCTTTTGACAGTTCCTGTCTTTCCAAGCTTTGCATGTACCCCTTCTGCTTCGGCTTTGTCCAGGAATCGTCCTTTCTTATGCTGGGCTTCAAATTCGCCGCCGTTTGCAAGTATCGCAAATATTTCCCAGTACGGAACAGGCACGAAAATATCCCTTTCTTTTTCCCTGTTCACCAGTATAGCAAGCGTCGGCGACTGGACGCGCCCTACCGAAAGGAACTTGTCCCCGTACCGTCCTGCGTTTATCGAAACGAATCTCGTTAGCACAGCCCCCCAGACAAGGTCTATGATCTGCCTGGATTCACCTGCTGCAGCCAGGTTAAAATCGATCTTCGTGTGAGAGGCGAATGCCTGTTTTATCTCTGCAGGGGTTATCGTGCTATAATGCACCCGGTCTGCTTGAACATCGGGATTTACTTTCTGTATGATCTTAAGGGCTTCAACGCCGATAAGTTCGCCTTCCCTGTCGTAGTCAGTGGCTATTGTGATATGCTTTGCAACTTTTCCGAGCTTTCGAAGAGCTGTGACAATGTTGGCATGCGTGGGCGATGTGTGTATCTCGGCATGGATGAGTTCCTTAAGATCAGTCTTTTGCCAGTTATTATATTCTTTTGGGAAATCCACTTCCACTATATGCCCGGAAAGACCTATTACCGCCGTTTCATCGTATTTATAGGTATCAACACCGTTAATTCGTTCCTTTTTAGGTTTCTTTTCGGATAGTATCGCCGCGATCCTCTTTGCTGTGTCATGCTTCTCTGTAATGATTAAATGCATCGTTTCCTCAGACCACTCTGGAATAGACATTTAGTTACATAAATAGATTTGGGCGAAAAAATGTAAAAAATTTGGATATAATTCTGGAAAAGGTCTTTAAATAGGAAAATATAATAGTTTAATGTATGAAAAAAACGATCCTTGTGGCATTTGCAGCATCTGTATCATATTTTATCATATATATTATGCTAAAATTTTCCTTACAGAATGCTGTTATTGACTGGAAAAGCGCTTTATCCGGCGCACTGGTTTTCTGGTTCTTTATTTTTCTGGTGCACCATTTCCTCAACAGGACAAAACAAGTTCCCTGATAAGGACAAGATCTTTGAGTTCAACTACGAAGCCACAAAGCTCGCAATTAAACGGGCTGTAGAAGGTCAGCCGACAGTGAAGGAAGCGCTGGCAAAGAAAGATAAAGCCAAGCATCCTTTTGCGTATATCGTAATTTTTCATTAGAAACCATTATCATCACAACCACAGTTAAAGGGGCGAGGAATCCCTTTGAAAGCAACCGCATTCACTGTTGAAAAAATCCCCCTTATAAAGCCGGGTGACAATATCGGGCAGTTAATATCTGAAAGAACAGAGCTCAAAGATCATGATATCGTCATAATCTCATCCACAGTTGTATCAAAATCTGAGAACAATATCCGTTCCATACGCGACCTTCCTATCACTGAAAAGGCAAAAAATATCGCATTACGGAACAATATTGAGCCGGAGTTTGCACAGGCTGTGCTTAATGAAGGCATAGAAGTGCTTCTTGAGTCGCCGTTCCTTCTTGTCCGCTTGAAAAACGGAAGCATATGCGTAAATGCAGGTATTGACCATTCAAATGTCGAAGGCTCTGATAACATCCTGTTGCTTCCTGAAGACGCCGACGAAAGCGCACGGAAAATAAAAGATTCGCTTTTTGAATTAACAGGAAAAAAAGTGAGCGTTATCATCACAGATACGAACGGCAGGGCTTTCAGGATAGGACAGACCGGCGCCGCCGTAGGTATTGCAGGAATTATAGCCATGCGTGACTGGCGCGGAACTCGTGACCTCTTCGGGAGGGTTCTTGAAGTTAAGAACGAGGGGGTAGTGGACGAACTTGCAGGTTTTGCCAATCTCCTGATGGGAGAAGGCGACGGAGGCACTCCGGTCGTTGTGATCCGCGGACTGGAAATGTATCATGAATCATACGGTATAAGGGAATTATTAAGACCTGAAAATGAAGACGTCATAAGGAAAGCGCTCAGATCTCTGTCAGCCTGAACTGCTTCGTATCCTTTTTTACCTCGAAAAACTCCCTGGCTATCTTACCGACTTTCTCCCTGTATTCCGGAGGTGTGAAAACCCCAAGCCTCCAGTTGTCAGTTTGCGCCTTCTCAAGCGCTGCAACAAGGCTTGATGCCTTATCAAGGGCTGTCATTCTGCCGTTTATCATGACCTGCGCCCTCATTTCTATAAGATGCGGCTTTCCAGGGATGTCAACTATCACGTAACCCGGTTCGATACCTGCGGTTTCCGCTATTTCGTTCTCTACTCTATTCATGCTTTTACTGAATTTTAAGCCATCAGAATCAAGCGACTCAAAACCAACATACAGCGCCCGTTTGAAAAGCCGCCTTTCATCAAGCCTTCCTGCAATATCGGCTGCATAACCTTTTGAACTCTTCATTTTCATCATCAGTTCAGCATCGTCCATACTCTGGAGCAAGGTTGGGGAAAGACCTTCGTTCTCGATCAGGTATTGTGCCCCATGCGTGCACATGGATTCCGCTATCCTGCTGACATGATGGAAATATACCGTTGGATGCATCAGGAACCGTGAAACAAGGAGCGATTCAGCAGCCTGCAGCCCTCCTGTGTTCAAAACGAGCCTGTTCTCCTTGAAACTTATCTCATGGATAAGCCTGATATGGTCTACCAGACCAAAAGCCACGCCTGTATAATGCGCATCACGTACAAGATAGTCCATCTTGTCCACGTCTATCTCACTGTTGATTATCTGACCGATGCTGGTCTCGCCTCTTATGTGGCTCGCGACAGCCGAAATTGATATGGAATTATCCCTGAGGATGTCAGAAACCGACCCTTTTCTCAATATTGCTTCAACATCGTCATGTTTTTTTTTCGTATATCGCTGTATGAGATTTTCTGTGGCATGGGAGAACGGACCATGCCCCACGTCATGAAGAAGCGCGGCTGCAAGCAGTTCTTTCTGCCTGTGCTCTTCCACCTGATCGATCAGCATCCGTGTGAGGTGATATACTCCAAGTGAGTGCTCGAACCTGGTATGGTTCGCGCCAGGGTAAACGAGGTTTGAGAAGCCAAGCTGCCTGATCCTTCGAAGCCTCTGGACGACGGGTGTATCGATTAATGAAAGAGCAAGTTCATCGAGTTCGATGTGATCATGTATCGGGTCGCGTATGACTTTCATAAATATTTGTATTTATTAGGAAATATATAGTATAAAGAGCTACTGTATTGGTGAGAGAGGATGCAATTCGGGTTGGTAGTTATTTTGAGGTACAATATCTCAAAATACGGGGTTAGGGTAAATTGAAGTTACGTTTATGTCCTAACCACTTCAACCTTTCCCCATTATAATGACTCTATTTTCAGGATAGTCTCTATTATTGGGATAAATTTTTAGTTGCTTCTTCAATTTTTTCTTTTGTTTTTTTAATTCCTTCATTTGTTTCTTCTTGGTTTTCTGTGACATACCCCACTCTGCCCTATTATAACTTTTTTAAAATGGCCTTATTATTTTCTTTAAAATAATTTAAATAATTACTGTAGGAAGAAAACACTTCATCATTCGTTTTGTAAAATTTAGGAATAGTTAGAGTTTCATTTTTTGCATGTTTTAAGCATGTTTCATGTTGACATTTATCACCACATTTTTTATCAGATACCTTCCAATCATCCTGATTAACAGAATATTGTCTTCCATGATATTGATGAAAACCAAAAATTTCGTAATGGAGATTATTCATTATTGCATGTCCTTCTGAGTGATTATCGCCTGTGGGGCCAAGCCATGTTCCCAAAAAATGCAGCAATGACATTTCATTATATGTTATAGGTGTTTCCCCATCAATTTCATTATTATGATAAAATGAATCTCTTAATAGCCTACAAGCCTTTTGATTCATATGATGTGGTTTTTCCAGCAGTTTCATTTTATCGAAGTGGTCTTGAATTAATTTTTGAAGTTCCTTTATTTTGCTATTATTTTCAAATTTTAGAGATAGTGGAGTCTTAATTAATGTTATTTGATTTCCGTTTTCTGGAAGAGCCCAACTAATTGTATTAGAAGTACATACAATCTTTTCAATTCTTTTAATTTTTAATTTTAAATTTTTTGCCTTATCTGGAATCATAACTCATCTCATCCTTTTTTTTCATCACACTCTACAATTGTATTTTAAATCCACATGGCTTTATAATATTATTTTTACTCAATACTTCAGCGTCTGTGGGTGAAATCGGAAATTCTCCATCTTTAGTTTTTAACTTAAAAGGCATCCCACCCCTGCTTTGATAACCGCCTACAGAGTGATACAAGTTTTCGCTAACCCATTTAGCTCCTTGACCATATCTCTGACTTCCTCCCATTGATCTAACTTCCTCTATGCTCATTTCTGTTTCAAATTCTGGTGATTTTTTCACCCATTCTGCACGAATGCTGTTATTCTTGCTCGGTAATTTATATGCCATCTTACTTATCTCCAGATTATATCTAATATTATTACTACTATTTAACACTATTGAATAATTCCAGATTCCAGATACTATTACTAATACTATCTCAATAAAATTTTATATTATCACAAAAAATCCATCTCCCCATCTTGTCGGTCAATTATTTATTCGCTAGGACTATATCGCGCCCACGCCATCCCGCGCGCCGCCTTCCTGCGTCTTCCAGCCGCATCCATCATGGGACGGCGCGCCCGGTGAAACGGGGAGGTTGGGCGACACTGCGAACTGCGCAGAGTCGCTTTTCTCTGCTCACATTAGGTGTTTTAACTTAATTGACAAATTATATGAGAAAGCAAGGAAAATAAGGAAACCCTTGATAAATTACAGATCTGAAATGTCTACAACATCTA
>Ga0180732_1001393_pt1 | contig 15064 bp, 13 predicted proteins | sample KR11_01MetaG_FD_148674 | JGI IMG/M metagenome (GOLD analysis project Ga0180732, IMG submission 148674) | Groundwater microbial communities from the Olkiluoto Island deep subsurface site, Finland - KR11_0.1 MetaG | ecosystem: Environmental > Aquatic > Deep subsurface > Groundwater | place...
CCACACGAAGAACCAGACGCAGGAGATGGGCGACGATAAGTGCCTGGACAGCCGCCACAAGCCAAAGCGTGTGCACCCATAATGACGGCGCAAGGAAAAGATTGTAGAAAAAACTCCGCAAATAATTGTTATTCAGGCCGATGTAATCACCGGTATCAGGGTAGACAAGAGGATAACCGTTATAAATAGCCACCCCACAGAGGCAGAGTGTGGCCAGGATAAGTGCAAGCATGTTGTACAGTGTCTGCAATTTCATGACGGTTTTCTCCGGCACCGGTCAAAAAACGAAATAATGAAGTTGTATCGACCGATGGTGGAACAGGTCGACTTGCATGAGGCTATTTTTGCCAGTAATGAAAATCGGTATTTCAGCGCTCGCATATTCGAATATGGCTCTTTCATTTTCAGGCGATGCTCTTTTCCGGGAAAACCAGGTATTTCCGCAGTAAAAAGTTCCCCGCAAATCCGAACAAAGAAGCAATTGATTTGCTCAGAAACAAAGGTATCCCGGTGGTGGAGAGGAAAAGGGTGATTTCTGCATCAAAAAACCCCATGATGGCAAGCGTGATCAGATAGGCCAAGATTTCCCCGGGGGTGCTCCAGGCTGCCTTGTGCCGGAACAAGATAAGGATGCATAAAAAGTAATTGATGGCAGCAGCACTGAGATAGGCGGTAACGATGGCCGTGGTTAAATTGAGGCCAACCTGAAGGAATAGCATGAACAGAACAATATTACAGACCGCGCTGGTGCCGCCGATGATAAGATACAAAAGCAGTTGCATGGGGAAAGGGGCGGTATGTGCGCTGTAGTGTAATATGCAGTAAAGTGATCTGGCACCGTCCTTCCATCCGATTTTCTTGCCTTCTTCATAACTCCTGGGAAGGTAGGAAATCGCGCACTCCCAGACGCGGCAGCGTTTCTGGGCAATCTTGGCAACAACCTCCGGCTCGAAGCCGAAACGGTCTTCCTTTAGCTCAATCGATTGGATGATTTCCCGTCTGAAGAGCTTGTAGCAAGTTTCCATGTCGGAAATGTCCAGATTGGTCATCATGTTGGAAACAAAGGTTAGCGTCTTGTTCATCCAACTGTGCCAGAAATATAGGATTTTTCGAGAGCCTGGCCTCAGGTACCGTGAGCCGAAAACAACGTCAGCCTCGTCCCGGAGCAGCGGCTCCAGTAACTTTCGGTATTCCAGGGGGTCATATTCCAGGTCCGCATCCTGAATTCCAACAAAGTCACCGGTGGCATGGGCAAATCCGGTCCGCAGGGACGCGCCCTTCCCCTGGTTCAATGTATGGTGAAGGACTTTGACCTCGGGAAACCTCTGCTCGAGAGTGAGAGCGATTTCAAAGCTCTTGTCCTTTGAGCAGTCATCCACGATGATGATTTCCAACTTCAGCTGCTCCGACCGAAGGGCCAGCACCTTTTCGATGCAATGGGCGAGGGTCTTTTCTTCGTTATAGCAAGGAACAACCAGGGACAGGGAACATGGAATCAGTATAGTCGTCGCCGAGTGAGCAGATGGCATTTCAGGAACCTACAAAAATTTAGATAGTTAACGATTGACTTCTTCAGGCCGGCAACAATTTTCAAAACGGGCCACTATTTTTGCCTTTCAGGGTTCTCGTACAAAATTCGCTCAAAATAAGCAACCGTCTTGAGCGATCCTTCCCGCAAGGGGATCTTCGGTTCCCGCCTCAACTCCCAGGCGAGGGGTCCGACAAGGACTCAATTTTGTATGAAACCGCCCATGAAGAAGGCATGGAGGATGAAGGGATAGGTGCCAGGCCTCAGGATATAAAATGGGCATGGGGTCAGTCTTGATGCTCCCGTAAAAAGTCTCGAAGTCCGTCACCCCGGCGAAGGCCGGGGTCAGGACGCCATTCTTCACTTTGCAAGATATACTGTCAATAATGAAGACCTGATCGCGTTGTGATCCTTGATTTCTATTTCTTTAACAAAAGATATTATTTTTTTTCTCCGGTGCAATCCACTATTAACATACCTCCGTAATTCACAGTGCCGGACATCATATTACCCGTCACAGTACCTTTGTTAGTGGCTTGAAACCCACGATGTGTATATACTATTTCAAATTCATCGCCATCAACTGTTCCTGTCAGCGGTGAATCTCCATCAGTGCTCTTGTAGGTCCCGGTCAATGAATCTCCATCCTGAGTCAATAAGATTTCCGGATGAATCATCTTGTTATTGGAATCTAAACTTAAAACCCATCTGCCCGTCATGTCTACATCCGCTGCTTGAACAATTCCGGTGCCTAAAATAAAACCCATTGCCAACAGACCAAAAATAACAAGATTTACCTTTTTCATATTTTTCTCCTGGTTAATTTGAATTTCAGCATGTAACATTATTTGTACCCAATATTACTCGGCATTTAGTGGGAAATCTTTAGTATTAAGTAAAATTTGGAAGACGCCCAGGAAATTAGAATTTCAATCCATTGCTGAAACATCGATTTATGTCCATGTCTCGGACAAACTCAAACAACGGGCCCTCGATGCCATCCACTTATCCGGGATTATGCCGTCAATGCCCTGATGTATAAGCTTGGCCTGCGGGTGGGCGAGGCGCAAGGCCTAAGCCTGGAAGACAATTTTAAAAAGCTTGTGACTTATTCTCCCATCCGGGTCACATTTAACGTCACCTGTCGCACTCTTCGCCATTCGTTGGCATCCCATTTAAATGGCAACAACGTGGATATCCTGGTCATCCAGAGTATCCTGGGCCATGCTTCCACCCGGAGCCCCGAACCCTATATCCATCCGTCTATGCATCGAATCCGAAAGGCCATGGAAAAACTGCCGGGTGTGAAATTTGTCAAAGAACTGATCAGAAAAGGAGAAATTGATTTACGGTTCCAGAAACCATTCGGGCCGAAGCTGGAATAACCGTTTTATCAATTACTTCCTATTTACTTGCGCCTAACTCGCAAACTGACTGCGGGGTTCGGCTGAACTGTGCCGCCCAGCTTTTTGGGTCGGCACCAGTGAATGGTGTACGCCCGGCATGGGCGTGAATTTATGGGGTGTAAGTCCCCTATGTGTGAATCCTGTCGATGTCAAAAAGACATTGACACAAACATTAGCCGACGGCAAGGGCGTTTCCGTGAGGAAAGGTCTGAAGGCGAAGCGCAGCGAAAGGCTCGCCGTAGGTGAGAGTGACCCCGGGGAGCGTCCAACCCCGAGTGCAAAACTATGAGCTGACGAACAGAAACAGCATATAAGGCCCAGTCTCCGGGTAAGTCAGCACAACGTGACGAAGTCCGGGATTCAGGAGATAGGGTAAATGCTGCGGTTGTGTAGTGAAAATTCACGTTCTTATCCGGGGAGATCTGCCTGGCATGCGGTCGTAAGACAGCGCTTTGCATGGCAACATACAGGGTGATGAGGAAGCACCGAGCGAAGCGAGCTGACTGCCGAAGGCAGCCCGAAGGGTGGCAACATGCCATCAACACAGCAGCGGCCATAGTCGGTTCCGACGTTGTCATTGGCGGAATGACGAGCGGAAACGAGCTGCGACCCCCATATGCGGAGTCTATCGCGGAGGTCTCACCCCACTGAAGGGCCAAACGCGAAGAACAGTGGCATACCCCATGAGCTCTGAAATGCGATGAACCCGAACGGGGGGAGCAACTAAACAGGCGCGTCATGGAACAAGGTGCTTCTGATGATCAAAAGTAGTTGCCGTCAGTTTTTCAAAAAACTGATTTAGGTCATTACCCGGCTATGGCCCGGTATCTTCGCGAACCGCCCGGTGCGGACCACGCATGCCGGCTGGTGTGGGGGCTGGGGGTTAATAACTCCCGGCTACCCGATTGGGCTTCCCCCATTAATGAGCTGAAGCACTTTTAGGGATTGCAGGATTAATTAAACTCAATTCATTGGCTTCAGCTTGTTGTGCAAAATATAAATCCCACCTGAGTTGAAGGTTCAGCCAGAAATCGGGGGAGACACCAAAGTACTTGGACAACCTTAATGCTGTACTGGGGGTAACCCCTCGGCGGCCATTAATAATTTCATTAATTCTTTGATATGGAACATGTATAGAATCAGCTATCTGGCGCTGAGTAATGCCCATTGGTTTCAAAAATTCCTCAGAAAGCATCTCTCCAGGATGCGTTGGTGTTCTATGCGTTGGTATTCTAATCATGATAATCTCCCAAGTATTATTTATTAATGATAATCGGTAACTTCAACATCACCTGGACCCGATTCTGTCCATTTGAAACAGATCCTATACTTGTCATTAATACGAATGCTGTGTTGACCTTTGCGATCTCTTTTAAGTGCCTCCAGCTGATTGCCGGGAGGCACCCGAAGCTCATTCAGTGATGTAACAGAGTCAATCTGATCGAGTTTTCGGGACACAAAATTCGACAGATTTCTGGGGCATAGCCTCAAGGCAGCTTTTGTAGCTGTGCCATTAAACAAATCCTCGGTTGCCTGATTCTTGAACGATTGTATCATGGGGTCACAATAACACGGATATCATGCTATTTCAAGGGGGGAGTGGATTTTTGACATTTACAGAGGTCGGGCATTTACCGGTTGTCAAGGAATATGCCAAGCGCATCAAGTTGGTGGAAACCATAGACGGGATGGTCGATACTCAAATGGAACTGTCTCCCGGCATACCGGTTTTGGGTATGGTGCTCGATACGCTTTCGGGCAGGACTCCGCTATACAGGCTCATGGAATTCTTTGAAGAAAAGGATGCCGAGCTGTTAATAAGGACATGCGACCGGCTCTTGAAACAGGATTGCAAGCAGCTTGAACAAGCCTGCAAGGAGGCAATGGCCACGTCCTTTTTTTGTCATGCCGATGTCAACACTGCGGCTGAGAAACTCGTTTATACTGCCAATGGGACGTTCCACCGGATGGGAAAAACGCCCGACGAAAAAGCCCACAGCCTTTATGATGACTACAAAAGCCATCAGTATGCTTGTCATAACCATGGGCCGAAACCGCCAACTTGCAAGACCTTAAAAGATTATCAACTCCAGTACCTGGAAGCCATGGGCGACTGCTGATATCTTTACGGTACCATAATGGAGTAGCAGGTTTTATCATGCCAATACTTCAGATTTTAAAATTACCTGAAACTTCTTTGAAAAGGGTGAGGAATGTACGTTCGATGGCGGAGAACAAGGCTGACCGGGTGCTTTCCGATGAGCTGGTTTCGGTTGATCCGCTGAGCTTCTCCGCCAGGGTTTGAAATTCGGTTTCGTCAATACTGCCGTTGCCGTCTTCATCGGCATCGCTGAACATTTGGGAGAAATCAATGCCCTGACTCCCCTGCATACCACCCATCATTCCCCAGAATGTCAAACTGGATGGCGGTCAGGTCAATCTTCCCTTCCCCCAGAAATACTTCCCTTCGCGAGGCGTCCACAACCAGTTTCCGATCTATTCATAACGCAGGGCTTTGATGGGGTCCAGCCGGGCCGCTTTCCGGGCCGGGAAATATCCGAAAGTCACACCCACCGCCGCGGAAAAAAGAAAGGCGGCTGCAACAATGCCCGGTCTGAAAATAAAAGGCACGCCGATGAGTCGTGATCCGGCAGCGGCTGCGGCGAGACCGAGGATGATTCCGATCAGGCCTCCGAAAGCCGCCAGCACCACGGCTTCCACCAGAAATTGCAGAAGAACGTCCCGTTCCATGGCGCCGATGGCAAGCCTTGTCCCGATTTCACGGGTTCGTTCGGTCACGGAAACCATCATGATATTCATGATTCCGATGCCGCCTACCAGAAGGCTAACCCCGGCTACGGCGCTCAGCAGGGCTGTTAGAACCGTGGTGGTGCTGGTGAAGGTGTTAATGATTTCCTTCATGTCCCGGACATGGAAGTCATCCTCCTTCCCCGGCCCGATCCCTCTGCGCTCCCGCATTAATTCTTCGATATCGTTTTTTATGAATTCGGAAGGAACATTGTCCGCCACGGAAACAATAATGGCCCGGACATCCTTGTCTCCTGCGATTCTCCTCTGAAGCGTGTGCAGGGGAATGACAATGGTGTCATCCTGGTCGTCCCCGAAATTCGATTGACCCTTTTCCACCAGGGTTCCGATGACTTTGAAGGAGATTTTTCCCAGGCGAATGGAACCCCCTGCGGGCGGATCATTCCCGAAAAGATCTTTGACCACGGTTTGACCCAGAATGCACACGCATTGTCCTGCTTTTAATTCGCCTTCGGTGAACAGTCTGCCTTCGGCAAGCTGTCGTCCCTGAACGATAAAATAGGCATTGGTGACGCCGGTGACGGTGGAGGTCCGGTTGGTTTTGCCACGAATGGCCCGGCAGGGAGCCGTGACGGTGGGGGCCACGGCTTCCAGGCCTGCGATATTGTTTTCTATGGCCATGGCGTCTTCTGTTTTAAAAGGATCTGCCTTGGTTCGAGCGCCGCCGGGACCCCGCATGCCCTGACCGGGCATCACATACAGGATGTTGGTCCCAAGGCTGGAAATATCGCTGGTGACTTTGGCGGTGGCTCCGCTTCCCAGGGTCACCATGGTGATCACCGCGGCCACGCCGATCACGATGCCCAGAATGGTAAGAGAAGATCTCAGCACATTCCGTCGGATGGTCTGCTGGGCAAGCAGACAGGATTCCCAGAGAACCATGACATTACCTCCCGTTTTTTGAGTCTGTGGTAATTCGGCCGTCCTGAAATTGAATCCGTCTTTGGGCATAGGCCGCCATTTCCGCCTCATGGGTCACCATCACCACGGTGATTCCTTCCTTTGTATTGAATTCCAGAAGCATTTCCATGATTTCCCGGCTTCTTTCGGAATCCAGGTTGCCTGTGGGCTCATCCGCCAGCAAAAGCCTGGGCTTTCCCACCAGGGCCCTGGCAATGGCCACCCGCTGCTGCTGACCGCCGGATAACTCACTGGGGGTGTGGTGGGCCCATTTTTCCAGTTTTACGGAAGACAGAACTTTCAAGGCCAGATCATGGCGAAGCCGGCGGGGAATTTTTCGATAAATCATGGGCAGTTCGACGTTTTCCAGGGCGGATGTGCGATTCAACAGATTGAACCCCTGGAAAACGAACCCGATGAAATGCCGTCTGAGAAGAGCCCTGTGGTTGCGGGAGAGATCTTCCACGTGAACGCCGTCAAAATTGTAGGTCCCCGTGGTGGGGGTGTCTATGCAGCCGATGATGTTCAGGCAGGTGGATTTGCCGGACCCGCTGGGTCCCATCATGGCTACAAATTCTCCCTGTTGGATTTCCAGGTTAACGTGGTCCAGGGCACGGACGGTGGCCATGCCGCTTCCATAAACCTTGGTGACGTCCCGGAACTGGATCAGGTTTTCAGACGTCTGGCTCGTTCGTTCGATATTCTCATTTCCCGGCTGCAAGTGCATTAACGATCACCTCCATGTCTTTTTTCAACAAAGGGGATTTGATGGCTGTGATCGCACCATCTGTGGCCTCTATTTCAACAGCAACGGGCTCCGGGCGATGATCTTTCAGGATCCAGACTCTGGAGGACAGCTCCTTTTTTGACCCGGATTCTTCACCGGAATCCCTTCCGGAACTCTGGCTGCGCGGGGGTCTGGGAAGCATGAAACTGATCAGGGTGCGGTTGGCCGGGCGTTCCTTCGCAGGTGTCGGGGGAGAAAATCGAAGGGCCGCGTTGGGCACCAGCAGGGTGTTTTCAATTTTCTGCACGGTGATGTCCGCTGTTGCCGTCATTCCGGGCCGCAGAAGAAGATCCGGGTTTTCCACTTCAAGAATGGTCTTGTAGGTCACCACGTTTTCCGATGTTTCAGAACCGTATCGCACCTGACGAATGACAGCCCGGAAGGTTTTTTCCGAATAGGCATCCACCGTGAATACGGCCTGCTGCCCCTCATGAACCAGACCCACGTCGGCTTCATCCACATCCACCTGGAGTTCCATCTGTCTTAAGTCTTCCGCCAGGGTGAAAAGCACGGGGGCTTGCAGGGAAGCCGCCACGGTTTGGCCCGGTTCCGCGTTCCGGCTCAGTACGATTCCGTTGATGGGGGAGTAAATCACCGTTTTTTTGAGGTCGGTTTCATCCAGGGTCAGGGCCGCCTCTGCCTGGAGAACGGTTGCCTCTGCCGCGCCCACGGCCGCAATGGACCGCTCAAAAGCTGCCCGGGCCTGGTCCAGATCCTCCAGGGATGGGATTCTGCCTTGGGTGATTTCATGGGTGAGTTTCAGGCGTTTTAAGGTTTTTTCTTTCGCATTCCGGTCGGCCATGGCCTCCTGTTGATTGGCCTTGGCGGATGCGACTTGGGCTCGTGATTTCATGACAGCCGCTTTATACCTGGCATCATCCAGATAAACCAGGGGCTGATTCACTTTCACCGTGTCGTTGTAATCGGCTGTCATCTTCGTGATAATGCCTGAAAGTTCACTGCCGATCTCCACCTGATTGGTGGCCTGAAGGTTCCCCGTGGCCGTAACCGTGATCGTCAGATTTCCCGCCACGATGGGCTGGGTCTTGAAACCCCCGGTTTCTGTGGTTTTTCTTCCGCTCCAGAAAATGACGATCACCACTGCCACCACCACCAGTATGATGCCCGTCACCCAGAGCTTAAGGCGCCGTTTTCCTGCGGGGGGATCAAGGTTTTCAAGGGTTTCTTTTGCCGACAATCGCATTTCGTCCATCATAATGGGTCCCCTGTGGAATTTAAGGATGAATGGGAAACAGGCATCTCGCTGAAATTTTGCCAGCCACCGCCAAGGGCTTTGTAGAGCTGAACAAAATTGGACAAAACAGCCCCTTTGGACTGGGCAAGCTGGTCCTCAAAAGAGAACAGGGATTGCCGGGCATCCAGGACTTCGGTGAATCCGGTCATGCCCGTGGAGTAGCGGCTCAGGGCGAGTTCCGCAACGGTTTTGGCAGCATCGGCCCCGGATAAGAGCATTTCGAGTTTTTGCTGCTCACCGGCGTAACCCGTCAGCGCGTTTTCAACCTCTTCCACGGCAGTGAGAACCGTTCCTTCATATCGGATCAGGGCCTGCTGCTGGAGTTCACTCTGGGCTTTTATATTGTTGCGGATTGCCTCCGCGTCAAACAGGGGCCAACTGAATGAAGGGCCAAAGGACCAGACCCGGCTCGACCATGAAAAAAGCTTTTCCGGGGACAGGGACTCCAGTCCGATGGAGCCGTTCAGGGTGAACTTGGGGTAGAGTTCAGCCCGGGCCTGCTTTGTTCTGGCCACCCGGGCCGACAGTTCTCTTTCCGACTGGCGAATATCCGGGCGGCGTCTGATGGTTTCCGCGGGAATGCCGATGACCAGATGAACCGGGAACGCCGGAAGCGTTTTTACCTCAGACAATTCCCCATGGAGGGTTCCCGCGTGTCGGCCCGTGAGAACGGCAAGCCGGTTCATGGAGGCTTCCATGGCAGTATTCAGATCGGGAATTCCGGTTCGCGCGCTTTCCAGGCTGCTGATGGCCCGTGCCACGGACAGTTCATCATCCCTTCCGGTTTTGTAAAGGGCCCGGGCCAGTTCAAGGATTTCCTCCTGGTCGGTAATGCGTTTTTTCGCGACAGCCAGCCTTTCCTGAAGGGTTCTTAGTTCAATATAATTCACGGCGACTTCTGCCAGCAGGGTGGTGATGACATCATGGCGGTTCTCCATCTGTGCGGCAAGATCCTCCCGGGAGGCTTCCACGGATTGACTGACCCTGCCGAAGATATCCACTTCCCATCCCGCGTCGAAACCGGCCGTATACATCTCGGACCCTTGACTCATCCGGGCCTGGCCTTGGCCCTGGCCGCTTTTTCGAGCCGAGGCGCTGGCATCCATGGCCGGGAAAAGAGAAGATCGACTTTGCAGTAAATGAAAACGGACCTCCCGGACCCTGGAAACGGCCTGCCGGACATCGAGGTTTTCGCAAGCCGCCTGGTTCATCAAGCGGCTGAGGACCGGATCATGGAGGGCTTCCCACCATTTTGAGGCCGGATCCACCCCCTGCTGAGGCTCTTTCTTCAAGGCGCTGTTCCAATGTTCAGGGATGCTGATGGCCGGTTGGAGGGAGTTTTGGCCGGTGAATGCGCACCCCGTGAACATTGGAACCCCCACCAGCGCCCAGAGAAAAAAGCCCTTCATTCGGGTCTGGAAATAATTGATCTTCCGTGGTTTTTCGATTCTATGGTCCTCCGCCTTTCCTCTATCCGGAAGACGGACCCGCCAGTTTAAATTTAATCCATGTTTCAAAGACGTCTCCTTTCCCCTGGATTTCCTTTTATCACGATCTCTTGCGGTTGCCAATGGCTTCGAATTTTCCCTCCAGTGCATCCTGCAAGAAAAATGAAGAACAACATGAGAACGAATATAAGAATATTTTCACCGAACGGTTTGATCATGGCTTTGTCCACGGCCTCCATGGAAATCCTATAGGGTTGATGCTTCAGGGTTCCGTGACCTGATCCGGTGTTGATTCCGGCCTCCCGTGGTGACCCCGGCGAGGTCTTGCTTCCTCCCGGGTGAGATACCCGTCGTCATTGGCGTCCAATCTATTGAAAAGGTCTTCAGGGCCGCTGAACTCCGATGCACTCACCTTTCCGTCCTGATCCGCATCATCCTGCTCAAAGCCCATGGGCCTTCCTTGGGGCCTTTGGGCGGAGGCTTCAGGGGCACTGATGAACCCATCCCCATCCTGATCCATTTGGGTGAACTGGTCCGCACTGCCGGGAAATTCATCTTCCGCCACCAGATCGTCTCCATCCTTGTCAAAATGCTCAATGAATCCCGGCTTGTTCGCGTTAAGGTCGTTTTCCCCGGCCTCAGCTATGATAAGGCCGGCTCCCAACAGGGCCAAACCAGATATGATGATCATGAAGCATTGTATGTGTTTACTTCGCATCCTTTTTCCTCCTTTTATTTTTTCATCATGGGTTAACAAAAGAGTTTGTATAATATTTTGCCTGCCAATCTCTGGTTATTGAACCTGTAGAAAAGGAATTCGTGGCAGTTCCGAACCTCTTTATCATTGAAATATGGAAAAATTATGGAGAGATTGTGTGATTTATGAAGAGATCTGTTAACGCCATTGAAATCAGCCTGAAAATATCCTACCCTGACGTCATGACTTTTAAACTTTCCCACAAGCTGTTTGCCGCCTTTTTCCTGATTCTTGCTATTGTGGCGGGGACCCTGGTTTTATCCCGGGTTATTTTTTCTCTGCATTTCAAGAATTATATCCAACAGCTTGACAGGGAGAAACTGGAAAGCCTGGCCCCTGTTTTAGGAAATGCTTATAAAACCCATGGAAATTGGAATGAAATCAAATCCAATCCATGGGCATGGCAGCAGATCATGAATATGCCGCCCAATGGTGGAGCCTTTCGCTTCACGCCTTCATCGGAAGGGGGTCATCCGGAGGACCGGTTGCGGCCCACGGATGGAAGACCCCATGGACGGCCCCACGATGTTTTCCTTGTGGATGCCATGCATCGGCCGGTGATGGGAGAGCCCGGAGCAGAGGACTCAAAAACACTGGTGTCCATCGAGGTGGACGGCAGGATTGTGGGTTGGCTGGGAATGAGCCGGAAAGACCCTTTTCGTTCGGGAAGACCCGAGGTTTTCATGGAGCAGCAAGCCCGGCAGTTTTACATCCTTGGAAGTATTGTCATTGGTCTTACAGGGCTCATTGCCTTTATTTTTTCCCGGTCTCTGCTTAAACCCATAGGGCAACTTACCCTGGGGACCCGGGAACTGGCAAACCGGAATTTCAGTGTCCGCATCCCCCCGGCCACCGGGGATGAGCTGGGGCAGCTTGCGGATCATTTCAATACCATGGCCCGGACCCTTGAAAATTATGAAAAAACCAGGCGTCAGTGGCTGACGGATATTTCCCATGAACTCAGGACCCCCCTTGGGATTCTTCGGGGAGAAATCGAGGCGCTTCAGGACGGTATTCGGGAACCCTCTTCGGAAAACCTGTCCTCCCTTCACGCGGAGATCCTCAGAATCACCAAGCTGGTTGAAGATCTTCATCTGATTTCCATGGCGGAATCAGACAGCCTTTTTTTTAAGAAAGAGCCAGTTTGCCCCGCATTCGTCCTGGAAAAAACAGGGGTCCTCTGGGAGCAGCGTTTGGGGTCCGCAGAGATTCAAACCCAATGGCATCTGGACAGCATCAAAAACACATTGATCAAGGGGGATGCGGATCGTCTGGGCCAGGTGTTTTCCAATATCTTTGAAAATACCTGCAAATATGTCGGTTCTCCCGGAATGTTGAAAATTACCGGATTGCAAAACGGAAACCTGATTAAGCTCCTTTTCGAGGATTCGGGGCCGGGCGTACCGGAAGAAGCCCTTTCGCGCTTATTCGACAGGCTGTACCGGGTGGAAAACTCCAGAAACAGGGGTTCCGGAGGAAGCGGGCTGGGGCTTTCAATTTGCAGGCATATCCTTGAGAATCACAAGGGAAAGATATGGGCCCAATCCAATGACATGGGAGGGTTGTCCATCGGTATCCATCTTCCCTTGGCCTGACAGGGACAATAGTAAATAGTATAGGTAAAATGATGGCGGATGAACATATTCTGGTTGTGGAGGATGAAACAAAGATCGCTGAAGTGCTGAAAGACTATCTTTGCAAAGCCGGATTCAGGGTGACCTGCCTTGCAAGGGGGGATGAGGTCCTTTCCAGGATCAAAAGCCTGGATCCTGCCCTGATGATTCTGGATTTGATGCTCCCAGGCATGGATGGGATTTCCGTATGCCGGGAGGTTCGCAAATTCTCCAATGTTCCCATTATCATGGCGACGGCCCGGGCAGAAGAGTTGGACAGGCTTATAGGGTTGGAGATCGGGGCCGATGATTATATCTGCAAGCCGTTCAGCCCCCGGGAAGTGGTGGCCAGGGTGAAAGCCGTGCTGAGGCGGACCCGCACCGGAGAAACCCATCGGCGTCTTTCCGCCGGACCGGTCATCCTGGATGAGAATACCCGGGAAGCCACTGTGAACGGGGAACCTGTCACCCTGACCCCCAGCGAGTTCGGCCTGCTGAATGTGCTCATCGCTTCCCCGGAGCGTGTTTTTTCAAGAAACGAACTGGTGGATAAAGTCCAGGGCTATACGTTTGAAGGATACGACAGAACCATTGATAGCCACATTAAGAACCTGAGAAAAAAACTGGCTCAGAAGCTCCCCGGAAAGCAGGTGATTGTTACGCTGTACGGCGTGGGCTATAAATTGACGGTTTCGTAAAAGGAGAAGGATGGAAGACATAAGTCGCACCAAGACGGGAATTCAGGCCGAGATGCTGGCCAACCGGGTGAAAAAAAGATTCAAACATCTCAGTCGAAGGTTTGAAAAGGAGAATATCGAGGTTTTCCGGCTGTACGACTGGGATATTCCGGAAATCCGGGCTGTGGTGGACTGGTACGCAGGACATCTGGTCATCGGCGAGTACATGCGGAAGCAATCGGTTCCGGAATGGCTTCCGGCCATGGCCGAGGCGTTGGGCAACGCTTTGAACGTGCCCATGGAAAAGGTGCACCTCAAACAGCGTATCGCAGGCAAACCGGAGGGTAAACGATACGACCGGATCGATCATAAGGATTTGAAAATCGTGGTTTCCGAAGGGGATCTCAAGTTCCTGGTAAATCCCAGTGATTATGTGGATACCGGGCTTTTCGGGGACCACAGGATAACCCGAAAAATCATCAAGGGCATGGCCAAAGACAAAGATTTTTTGAACCTTTACGGCTACACCGGATCTTTTTCATGCTATGCTGCCGCAGGCGGCGCAAGAAAAACGGTTTCCGTGGACCGGTCCGAAACCGCCACACAATGGGCCGGGGAGAATTTTGAACTCAATGGGATCCCTAAGGAAAGCAATCGCCTGATCCATGCCGATGCCTTGGATTATCTGAAAAAGACCAAAAAGGCGGGGGAAGCCTTTGACCTTGCCGTGGTGGATCCGCCTTCCTACTCCACCACAAAAAACACAAACCAGTCCTTTGATATCCTGGGCGACCATCCGAAACTGCTGGCCGCAACCCTGGAGGTGATAAGACCCGGCGGGAAGGTTTTCTTCTCCACCAACCACCAGGGGTTTGAGTTGGATGCCTCAGGACTGAAGGGGGTTGAAGTCAAGGAGATCACAGAGGAGACGATTCCCGAGGATTTTGTTCGGAACCGGCCTCCCATTCATCGCTGCTGGAGGATGGAAAAGGTGATGAGTGATGAGTGATGGGTGATGAGTGATGAGGGATTTGCTCCTGTGCCATTACTGGATAGGACGGATGCATCCCTTGAGCAGTATGGGGAAATAAATGGACATATCTTTCAGGAGATTCTCTTCCTTGGTCGTATTCACCACATAGGTGAACACCCTGTCCGCTCCCACGAGCATGGGGTGGGATTTGCCGGCATAGATCAGGTTGCTGGCTACACCCTGTTCCGGTGGAGCAAAAAAACACGTCTGGGATGACCATGGCCCGATTATGGATAAGGCGGTTGACAGGGCAAGGCACGGGTTCATGATGTTCAAAGTCTGCACCTGAACATAGGTTTTCAGCTCCGGCACATATTCCACGGTAAACTCCATCTGGCCTTTCTCCATAATCCTTTGGGGTTTCACGCCGGTGTCTTCCGGCCCAACCCAGCCTGTTTTCTCTCCGGTCCACCATAGGGGAGCCGTAAGGGTTCCGGCAAGGGCAGCGCTTTCCGGCCAACGAACCAGATAAACGGCTCGATCCCGGCTGTCTGCTGCAAAAACATGCAAAAACCCCTTTTCGAGAATGGGCGTGCCGGAGCCTACAATAAGGCTCTGCTTCCGGGGGCTGATCAGAGGGATCACCCTCCACTGGTCCGGTGATTTTTTGGGGTTTTCGATCATTACCGCCTTCCATCCGGATATATCAAAACCCAGGTCGTTTTCCGCCGTTTGGATTTCCATGAGAAAGATGAGCAAACGCTTGCCCACCATGATCCCTGAGCTCGGCCAGAACCAGTGATCTCCGGAAAGGGAGAAAAAGCCTGATGGTTCAGTCCCTTTCTTTTTCCAGAAGAATTGCATTCGGGCTTTGGAAGGATCATATCCCGT
>Ga0180732_1001394_pt1 | contig 15050 bp, 14 predicted proteins | sample KR11_01MetaG_FD_148674 | JGI IMG/M metagenome (GOLD analysis project Ga0180732, IMG submission 148674) | Groundwater microbial communities from the Olkiluoto Island deep subsurface site, Finland - KR11_0.1 MetaG | ecosystem: Environmental > Aquatic > Deep subsurface > Groundwater | place...
AGACTCCCAATAAGCAATGTTAGCAGTTTTCAAAGAACGATGCCTTCCTGATTTTTTGATTCAGGAAGGATGGACGGTATTTTATTGCCAAGAGATACCATACTTGCTTGATTTTCAGACAGATTTCTGCAACTTTCAAACATCATTGTATATTTTGTCTACCATGAACTAAAAAATAATGGCACAAATCATTGGAAAAATTATTCTGGGAGCCAGCCTTCCTTTGGAAGGCCATAACGGGAGCGGCTGGTTATATGGTTAACATTGAATCAATCTTGGAAAGTATTGTTTCATGAATGTGCTCGGCAAAAGGAATGCTGTGTGCATATAAGCATCACCAATAATCAGATTATGTTCATATTCTGATATCTATCCTTCCCAAATATCAGGTTGCGTAAGTTGTCAAATATGTCATACATGCAGTTTGTATTGCATGTATATATATCAGACAGAGAAAGAACTACAGTGGCATGTCTTTTTGGGCACGAGGCTATTTGGGATCTACAGTAGGAATCGACGAAGAAGTTGTTTGGGGCTATATTTGAGAGTGGAAAATGGAAGTTCGATCGTCGTGTCGAGCAACTTCGCTATTCATGGGTAGATAGTCGACTACTGCATTGTGGTCATATGTTTTTTTAATAAACCGCTTTGAGTGGGGCACATTTTTCAGTCTCCGGCTTTACCGAAGGTTATTTATTTTTCCGGGGGAATAATCAGTAATATGAGGCAAATAAATATATGCAAATTGTAACGTCTTCTGGTCAGTTAGTGAAGGGGCCCAACGATGATAGCGAAGGATATTGGGCTGATAGGAAGAATCATGATCTCTATCGGTTACAGCTTGGAATTGTTCGATCAATGTTTCCAAATGTAAAATCTGCCATAGATGTTGGTTGTTATACTTCTGCAGTTATGGTTGAAATGGATTGGGTACCAAAACGTGTGGTTACAGATATCCGAACGAATCTTTCGGAAAATTGGTCTGGTGTCGAGGGGGTACAATTTGTTCCGGGTGATGCATTTAATTTGAAATTTGAAGAATTGTTTGATCTTGTTCTCTCAAATCAGACAATTGAACACTTGGAAAATCCAGCAGACTTTGTTCGAAAGCTTTTGCAGTTGGGGAAGAGTTTGGTTATTTCTACAACTTTTGAAGTCGCAGCAGGTGTTATTCCTGGTCATGTACAGGATCCGATAAGTTTAGAAAAATTTAATAGTTGGTTTCCAGCTCATATCAAAATTGATAGCTATATGATTTGTGGCCATCCAACTGCTAGAAGTATCAAACACATAATTGCAGTTATTAAAAAAACTCGTTAATAGTGATCTTAATAAGTACGTTCAATCTTTGAAAATAACGGTTTGTTTTCAGTATTGAGTAATTCCATGATGAAAATTTTAGTTTTAAGGTAGAACGACGGGTATTGAATGAAATGAAAAATTGTGAGATTGAAGGAACTATTTGTAACTATTCTATGATAATACACAATTTTATTGTTGGTTTGTCTTTAAAGTTTAAAAGACTTTTCAGGTTGACAACTTTTATTGAAAAAAAGGAAAAAGATAATAACAAACTAGAACGGTCTTGTCAGGGGACCAAAGTTATCATTAATGTTCAATATGGCTTAGGAAACAGGCTGCGGGCCCTTGCTTCTGCCCAGGTGCTCGCCCAAAAAACAGGGCGGGAGTTTGTTCTTGTTTGGATCCCTGATGTGCATTGTCAAGCTGAATTTCACGACTTGTTCACCAACGATTTTCCAGTCATCAATTCCTTGGATAAAATAGATATCTCTCGTGCTGATCAATACAATTACATGGATACTGAAGCGGGAAGTGAAAAAGGTAAGGTGATCGATCATGCTTCTGGCCGTGATATATATGTGAAATCTGCTTTTGTCCTGAATCATAAATTTAGCAAAGATTCTGAAATCAGCATGGTTTTACAGCAGCTTGATCCTGTTCAAGAGATAAAAGATATTGTTGGGCAGTATAAAGTTCAGGATAGAATTGGGTTGCATATACGTAGGGGTGGAGGCAAAGAAGCAAGTAAGGATCCTTGGGATAATGCGGCAAATTGGAGTGCGAAAGGGAAGGAAAATCTTTTTTATTGGAGAGAGCGTAGCGCGCCTCATGTCTTTATGAAAGAGATAGACCGGTTGTTGGCTGAAGACCGGTCGTTACAGTTTTTTCTGGCAGCGGATAGTGATGATATCTACGACCAATTTCAAGAGAAATATCCAGGTAAAGTATCATTTTTAAAAAGAGATTTGTATGATCGTTCTCTGGAGCAGCAAAAATATGCACTTGCAGATATGCTTCTTCTTAGTCAGACAAAACTTATCTTGGGAAGTTATTGGAGTTCCTTCAGTGAAATCGCTCAGCGTATTGGTGGAAATACAATGAAGTATTCAGGAAAGGATTTTTGAACAAAAGGCCTTTGATAAAATTTTCCAGGTTATAGCATTGTAATATTGTATGATCTCATGTTGATAGAAAACTTGATTGCCCAGTTTGTTTCGATTCCTGAAATGGAATACAATAGACATCTTCAGACTTGGAAGTCAGAAGTTATGACTGAAAGCCAGAATGAATTTAAAAGAAGGCATTCTTGGTTTGGCTTTAGAAAAACCGACTTATATGAAAATATCGGGCATATTGCAAATGTTCCCAGGATTATTGCCCATTCGGTTCAAAAGAAAGATCTTTCTAAGATAATAACCGACGAGGACAGTGGATTTGTGTTAAAGGAGATTTATGGCCATAGTGGCAGGCAGGTAAAGGTTTTAAAAAGATCAGAGCAGACAGATTCCTACTTTGATTTACTCCATAATGAATGTTTCTCATTTGAAGAAATTTCTGAATTATACACAGCAACGAATAGTATTATCGAAGAATCACTTTTTTTTGAGTATGAGCCTATCCCCATTGATTTTAAAGTCTTTTGTTTCAATGGTGTGGCCCGTGTAGTTCTTGTAGTGGACCGAAATCTGCCAAAGGTCGGTCTTGTTTTTTATCATGTGCAGGAAAATCGTTTATACCCTTGGAATGAAATATATCTTGGCAGGCCAGATAGGCTTTGGGATGAAAGATGCCATTTAGACAGTACTACTCTTAAACGTATTGAGTCGGCGCAAGTCGAGGCTGAACGGTTATGTGCTTATCTTGATGTTGAAGGTTTGTTGCTGAGTGTTGATACATACGTTCCTTTATCCACTCCGGGAAAAGTGTATATCGGAGAGTTGACTCCTCGGCCGGGTATTGTGCATGGATGGTGGGTCCGGAAAGAATTTTTAAAGTATTTATTCAATCTTGATTAGTTGGTTGAGCCAACAATGTCATAATGTTAAATTTAACAGCCAGATATTTTTCTAAAATGACCTTTTTGCGAACTGCTTTCTGCCTAGTTGCTATTTTATTCACTTTTACCGTGTCGGCGGCCAAGGCAACTATTCTGGTTCCGTTTGCCCCCTGGTTTAATGAGATAAAAGTCGGGATGTTCATTCACGGGGGCCTTTATTCAATTCCCGCAGGGACATGGAAAGGACAGATTGGTACTCGTCCTGAGCTTGTAGAGCAGGAATTCCGAATTCCCATTAGCGATTATTCTGCACTGGCCAAGGAATTTAACCCTGTTAAGTTTGATGCGAATACATATGTAAAACTGGCAAAGGATGCAGGATTTGGTTATTTAGTTTTTGTGGCCAAACATCATGACGGATTTGCAATGTTTGACTCGCCATCTGATCCTTACAATGTTGTCGCTTCAACGCCCTTCAAACGGGATCCCTTGAAAGAACTAGCTGTTGCCTGTGAGAAGTATGGGATCACACTCTGCGTTTATTATTCACTGGGGCGTGACTGGCATGTTCCCGGTGTTCCCCTTGGGGGCAATCGTCGCAATGACTGGGATTTCCCAATTGCGAAACAGTCTGACATTGACACGTATCTTGAAAAGAAAGTTAAACCCCAGTTACGGGAACTGCTGACTCAATATGGGCCTATCGGCGCTGTCTGGTTCGACACGCCGGAAGGGATACAGCCACATCACAGCCGGGAGTTGCGTACACTGATTAAATCCTTACAGCCGGGATGTCTTGTTAATTCTCGTGTCGGTAATGGCTATGGCGACTACGACATTTATGAACAAAGTATTCCAATTACAACCATTCGTCGGCCATGGGAAACATGCATCACACTTAATGACCACTGGGGTTACACGAGTTGGGATCACAACTGGAAATCTCCGGCCTTGATTGTCCGTTCCTTGGTGGATACGGCAAGCAAAGGGGGGAATTTATTAATCAATATCGGTCCCAAAGCCGACGGTAGTGTGCCAACTCCGTCTGTCAAACTTCTGCATGTTGTGGGAAACTGGCTCAAATTGCATGGCGAAGCCATTTACGGGACGACGATTGCTCCGATTGAATCAGACGCAGGTAGTAGTATGGTTTTTGCCGAGAGTAACTCCGACGGTTCAGAAAGATATCCCGTTGTCAATCTCACAAAAGACGAAAAGAATAATATATCTTCGTTACCACACGGATGGCGCGTCACCGCTAAACCGGGCTGCCTGTTTATTCATCTTTTTGATCACCCGCAGGATGGGCTGCTCGTCCTTCAAGACCTTCCAGGTAAGGTCTTGAAGGTCATCCTGCTTACTGATCCGCAGCGACGGGCACTCGGATTTTCTCAGTACGGGGGAAGTTTCTCTACCCAACTTCCGTTAGATGTTTGGGATGATCTCACCACTGTAGTTAAGTTGGAATTTGCCGATGGTCGGTGAAGTCAAACCCTCTGGTTTGTGAGCTTGGTGGTAAAGGCAAGTTGTTTAAGTGTCCAAGTTTTAGCAATTTTAAAATCGGTAACTTTCAGATCAGGTCTGAACTACTACAAATCCAGTATACCTCCCACTTAAAAGACGTGAAATACTATTCAAACAATCGGAGCCATCTTTCTGTGTCAGATCGGAAGAACTTGAAAAAACTGTGGCTTTTAGAAGAAACTATTTAACAAAATGGTCCATCTTGACTTGGACAGATTATAGAGATATCAAGAATGGATTTCACCAGTGGAGATTTTTTTGTTTTTTGTACGGTAGTATTTTTTTTATATTACATACCAGTATTACATAAATGGCAACAGTTGGTCCTTATTGCTGCAAGCTTAGTTTTTTATGCCTGGCAAGCACCTATTCTACTTGTACTGTTGGCATGTTCGTGTCTGATCAGTTCATGGAGCAGTTATGGTGTCTTGACGGCGAACAATTCTTCTGGCCGGATCCGGATTGCTGCTCTTGGTGTTGTCGCCAATCTGATGGTCCTGGCGTTTTTTAAGTATAAATTTCTTTTTTTTGATCCTTCTCAGCTCCGTGCTATTCATGCAGGCTGGACTCGTACCGTGTTACTCTTACCTTTACCGATCGGGATTTCTTTTTATACGTTCCACGGTATAAGTTTGTTGGTTGATTGCTATCGTGGAAAGAGTGATTTTTTTGAACAATATAAACCAAATTTTTGGAGACATATTTTTGATACTTTGCTGTATTTGGTTTTTTTCCCTCAGCTTATTGCTGGTCCAATAGTAAAATCTAAAGATTTTTTTCCTCAGATTCAAATTAAGCGGTTTACACAAATTAATTGGGATTATGCATGTAACTCAATGATTGTTGGGTTCTTTTTGAAAATGGTCATAGCAAATAATATGCAGGATCAGACCTTCTGGATGAATGCGCCGTATTATAAAGCGCATTCAACTCTCAATCTAAGCATCCTATTAATAGGATATTCAGTTCAAATCTTTGCAGATTTTGCTGGTTACTCGCTTATCGCATTGGGGCTTGCCGCCTTGTTCGGCTATAGATTACCCGAAAATTTCAATTTTCCATATATCTCTCAGTCAATTGCTGAATTTTGGCAGCGTTGGCATATATCGCTGTCGAGCTGGTTGCGTGATTATCTTTATATTCCCCTTGGTGGAAATAGAAAAGGTATGCTAAGAACATATCTAAACCTGATCATTGTTATGTTTCTTGGTGGATTGTGGCATGGAGCTGCATGGAGTTTTGCCATATGGGGATTATGGCATGGAGTTGGGCTTTGTGTGGAGCGTTTCTTTTTTAAGATATTTTTTGTGGGTGCCAGTAATCGAGTAATGATAATGTTAAGGGTGCTGTTCGTTTTTACTTTTGTCTCTTTTGGCTGGTTATTCTTCAAATTGCAGAATTTTTCTGATGTTATAGGGTATGTATCCGCGTTGATTACTCATCTTGGATGGCGATTTGATCCTGCTGTTCCATGGGTTATCTTTCTTCTTTCTTTGCCGGTTATTATCTATCATTTGGCTTATATCCTGTGTATTAAGCTGACAATGTGGCCGCGTGCGATTCTTAACGGGATTTTGTTATTTTTTATTATCACGAACGCCGGGCCAAATGTAGCCTTTGTTTACTTTCAGTTTTAGTCGGAACGTGTCTATGCGTACTGTTTTTTGTTTATTTTTTTTTGGGACCTTGTACTGGTTATGCGTAACACTCTGGCCACCCCTGAAACCAGTATATAGTGGTATGTGGGAGGCCAATCGAGGCAAGGCACAGGTTTTTTTGTTTGGTGATCATGAGGAGAGGAGCGCCTTGCTTATTGGGAGCTCTTTGTCTGCACGACTTCCTATGTCATCGAAAGATAAAATATACAACTTGGGGTTGTCAGGGGGGTCGGCCATGACAGGGCTTGAACTTGTTTCTCGTATAAGTAATCCGCCGAAACTCATCTTTGTTGAAATAAATTATATTGAGCGGGGGCTTGATGAAAAATTTATTGAGAGTGTTGATAGTACACTGGCGAGAAGAATATCACTTTTTCGTATTGAAAATAGGCCGTTGAATTATTTTCTGTCATTTATGAGAAATCCTCCTTGGGGAAAAAGTGCTATTGATAAGAGCGATATACATTCATTCTTGCGTCCGCTCGGATTAACTGAATCAGTTTCTGATTTAAAAGACCGTGCTGTTTGTGTGCCAGAGCAAGCACCGAAGAAACAAAGACCTCCAGGGAAGGCTTTTGAGATTAATATCAAGCAAAAAAAAAGTATTGAGGCGGCTGGTGTTAACCGGAAAGTTTTATTGGAACGTATAAAACAGCTTCAATCGTATATCGATAAACTCGAACAGCGAGGTGCAAAGGTTGTTTTGTTTGAGATGCCTGTTAATCCTCAGTTACAGAAAGGGAAGCGTCTTGTGCAAGTGCGAAAAATTTTAAGGTCTCACTTCCCGCCACAATATTTCTATGATATGTCTAAAGTAGTTGATTTTTCATCATTTACAACCAGTGACGGCCTACATCTTGCTGGTGCTGAATGTCAGTTTTTTGCATCTCATTTGCGACAAGAGATAATGAAACAGATACAATAGTTCTCGTGAAAATATTTTTATTTTCATAAACAGGGAACAAGAATATGGTAGTGCCATGATTTAGGCGATATTTTTCCTGCTTCGACTCGAAGAGTTACACCTCGTTCGTTTTCAAATGCAATGATTCCATTTTGAGATTGGGCGTCCAATAATAAAGAGATCAGTAAATATGACATCTAAAGCTCCAGTTTTTTCCTCGCAATCCTCTATCTATGTCGCTGGTCATCGTGGGCTTGTGGGCTCTGCCCTTGTCAGGTGTATGGAGGCAAAAGGATTTACCAATATGATCAAGCGAACCCATGCGGAGCTTGATTTGATGGATCAAACAGCAGTTCGTGCCTTCTTCGAAAAAGAGAGACCGGAGTATGTTTTCCTAGCCGCAGCGAAGGTGGGAGGAATTCAGGCGAATAATGATTATCCTGCTGAGTTTATTCATCAGAATCTTATTGTTCAAAGTAATGTTATTCATCAGGCATGGCAGACAGGAGTGAAGCGGCTGCTCTTCCTGGGATCTTCCTGTATTTATCCGCGAGATTGCCAGCAACCCATGAAAGAAGAATATCTGCTGACCGGTCCTCTGGAGTCGACCAATCGACCTTATGCTGTGGCCAAGATTGCCGGTATTGAGATGTGTTGGGCCTATAATCGTCAGTATAAAACCAAGTATCTTTCGGTGATGCCGACAAATCTGTATGGTCCCGGAGATAATTATGATCTGCAAAATTCCCATGTCCTTCCGGCATTGATTCGAAAAATGCATGAGGCTAAGGTAGGTAATAAAAAAACAATGGTTGCCTGGGGGACAGGGACACCGTGTCGTGAATTTTTGTATAGCGATGATATGGCTGACGCTTGTGTCTATCTGATGTCGTTGGATGAGGTTAGTTTTGATCAGTTATTGAACGATGATGTGCCTCCCTTGATTAATATCGGGTGCGGTAAGGATTTGACTATTCGTGAACTGGTTGCACTGGTGAAAGAAGTGGTTGGTTTTGCAGGCGTGATTGAGTGGGATAGCAGTAAGCCTGACGGAACCCCACGGAAATTATTGGATGTCAGTCGGCTTTTTGCTCAGGGCTGGCAACCACAAGTGGAATTAACTAAGGGTGTTAAAAAGGCCTACGATGACTTTCTTAAGTCGCGTGTGTGAGACATTCGTTACCCGTTTGTGGATAATAATTGGATAGAAGATGTCTGAGATTCGGCTTTCAGTTGTAGTGCCTGTTTTTAACGGAGAAAAGTATATTCGGGACACCCTGGATTCTCTTGAAGTTCTTGATTCGTTACTTTGTTGTGAATTTATTTTTCAAAACAATCAAAGCAGTGATGGTACCACTGATATCCTTGATGCCTTCTGTCGGAATAGCAAAAATAGATTCCATTACAATGAACAGGATCTGGGACAGAGTGATGCTATCAATAGAGGAATGGGACGGGCCCGTGGTCGTTGGGTAACTTGGCTGTGTGCCGATGATATCATCTTGCCGGAACTTGTCTCTGCTCTGGTAGAGGCAGATCGAAGTGAGGCAGATGTGGTGTATGGTGATGTGGTTTTTTTTCAGAATGGGGTGTTTGAACCAGCCATTGGCACTGAAACTTATTCCTACGGTGTTTTGTCAAAACGTCGTTTGATGATTCAACAACCTGGAACCTGTATTCGAAGAAAGGTTTGGCAGGATGCCGGTGGTGTACGACTTCAATGGAATTGGGCAATGGATTATGACTTGTTCTTGAGATTGGAAACAGTACAGAAAAAATTTCTGCGTGTAAAGGAGTTTCTGGCCGTTATCCGAGTCCATCCCGAGGCAAAAACCAGCTCTGGATCAATTCATAGACTGGCTGAGCTTTGGTCGATTCTTTGGCAAAGTCATAGGCGGAGGCCAGCTTTTTTCAGGTTACGCCCTTATTTTGTCTATGGCGTTGAATATATTATCAAGTCTTTTGAGCAAGCTGGCACGGCAGATTTATCTCTGCCGCGAAGGGTGATCCTTTTGGGCTTACACAGATTCTTTTGGTTAGCTGCAAGGGCAGTGGAACAGCGGGATATTTTACAGCGTTTTCAAAATATCCCCATAGAAGTTACTAGCCGGATAACTCAAATGGCGGATAAATGCATAGTTCAAGGGATGAATGAAAGAAATGAATAGAAAACTTTCTCTCTATAAATTTTTGTCCTCAGTAAAATTATTCCTTTTGGCATCCCAGAGAAAAAGACATGGCGAAGTTCCCAGAGCAATATTTTTACATAGTTTATTTAGATCCGGTAGTACCTATCTGTTTAAGAAGTTTAGAGAGACAGACCGGTTCTGGTGCTACTATGAACCTTTTCATCATGAACTGTTACGATTAAAAAAGGACAATTTAGCTCTTTTTCGTTTTGACAAAGAAGCTACTGGCCGGATGAACCATCCTGGTTTGGAGAAGCCCCATTTCTATGAGTATTCAGTGGCTATGGGTGATGACGACAGGTTGCCTTTTTTTAATACACTTCTTGCCTATGACGAGTTCGCGTCTGTAAAGCACCAAGCGTGCACGTTTAAATATGTTCTGAACTTGATTGATAGTGTGCCGGATAATTCAATTCCTTTCTTGCAGTTCAATCGTTCTTCTTTGCGTATCCATTGGTTTAAAAAATATTTTCCCAATTCTTTCCATGCATATCTATTGAGAGCTCCACGAGATCAATTTGAGTCGTATTGCCTGGCAGGTAAACATTCAAACAATATTTTTTTAGCTATTAATTTATATATTATACTTAAAAATTATAATTTTTGGTTTTTCAGGGAAGTTTATGACGATATAAAGGGAATAAATCCTTTGTCGGGAAATATATTTAAAGATTTAGATAGATGTATCAACCATGTTAATAGCTTTTCGTATGCACTCCATTATAAAATTTTTTTGCATCTCTGGATTGCTTCACTGGTTGAGGGAAGCAAGTCTGCTGATGTGATTATCGATATGAATAAATTAGGGAAATCAGAAGCATATTCAACTGATATTGCGAATCTGTTTTCTGATAATTTCAGTATGCCCATAAATTTTTTTAATGATGCAAATATAAAATGTTATGATTCTTTTATCCTTGATTCAGAAGAATATGAGAAGATAGAACATCAGTTGTCAAACCTATACGGTAGGATACTTAAAGAAATAGATTTCAGATTTCAATGATTGATAACGCGGGGATTTGAGATCATGTTCATCTTCTGTGGTGTCCGTTTCATGTTTATTGGTTATGACGAAAATAAATAATTTCCCCAGAATTACTATTGTTACTCCAAGTTTCAATCAAGGGGAATATCTTGAGCAAACCATTCAGTCGGTCATCGGTCAGGATTATCCAAATCTTGAATATATTGTGATGGATGGAGGGTCAACGGATAATTCTGTTGATATCATTCGAAAATATGAGTCGCATATCTCTCATTGGGAAAGTGGCCCGGATAGTGGGCAGGCCAATGCAATAAATCGCGGTTTTGCTCTGGCGACTGGTGATATTCTGGCATGGCTTAATTCTGACGATATGTATTTGCCGGGAGTTCTAGATTTTGTCGGTAAATCTTTTTCTGCTGCAGGGAAGGATGAATTACTTATATTTTTTGCTAATTGTATTCATTTAGTTGAAGAAACTGGTAAAGCTTTTGGGAGTAATGTAAGGCATACTTCTCTCGTAAATGATATGGAATTGTATGATTATATTGTGCAACCTTCTTGTTTTTGGACGAAAAAAACTTTTGAAGTTGTTGGTGAATTAAGCGAAAATCTTACCTATGCATTTGATTGGGAGTGGTTTCTGCGGGCAAAGAATAAAGGAGGTGAATTCGTTCCGTTGGATAAATTCTTGTCAATCTATCGTATTCATGCTGGACACAAAACAAGTTCGGGAGGTTTAGAGCGGATTAAGGAGATTAGCGAAATATATAATGAATTCTGCTCATACGATGTTGGGGAGATGTATCTCAAGTATCATTCTGACATAAAAATTAAAAAACTGAGAACACTTATCTCTAAGCTGCATTTTTTTGGGAAAATTGATGTCGAGAAGTGGATTTATCGTTTTTTTTTCAGAGAGAAAGAATGGCGGATTTTTGATCAGATTACAAAGATGTAGATATTCTATTAACAGATTTTTTTTAATGGTAGCGTTCCAATTGGTATGATCCTGAAAAGAGGGTAGTAATATTAACACTAATCTGATGAAAGTAAGTTTAATCGTTCCGGTTGGTCGTCCTGACACGGCTTCCTTGACGATTGAGTCTATTCTTGGTCAGTCTCTCTTGCCCGAGGACATTGAAATAATTTGTGTTGGTGCAAGCCTTTCCTCATTGGCAGATCGATTTGATGATCCTCGAATCCATTATGTGCCCCTTGAACATCGTTGTAATCCTGCCCAAACTCGTATGGCTGGAATTGTCCAGGCTACAGGTGATATTTATTTATTTGTTGATGATGATATAGAACTGGATTCACATCTTCTAGAACGGCTCCTTTGTGTTTTCTCACTGACTCCAAACCTGGGGGCTGTTGGGGCCAGATTGCCATGCACGGAAAAGACATATTTTTCCAGGGTAACGGATCTGGCAAATTTCTGGTCACAACAAAGTCTGCAATCTGGTACACGGAGTTGGTTGTATAGCGCTGTCCTGGCCGTTCCTGCTATAGTTTATAATGAAGTCGGAGGGTTTAATGCTGATTTGGCCGTCGGTGAGGATGTTGATTTGACAAGCCGGATAAATCAAGCTCATTATTCTGTTCGGTATGAGGCTGGGCTCATCGGTTATCATAATCATCGTCGGACTACCTTGCGCGCTGCGTCCTCATATTTTTGGAGTAATGGACGATTAGCAAATCTATATTTTCATTCGAACCCTCAACTACGTTGTTTTAGAGTAGTGATAGTCGTTCAAAATGTTCTTCAGTGGTTATACAATACGATTTGCTGTAATAGAAAGAATATACTCAGCTTGTTGCTTTACTTGCCTGGTATAATTGTGATGTACTCTATTTTGAGTGTTTCTCTTGAGTATCATTATCAAAAACTGGTGAGGTCTTACATAAAGGAAAAGATAACAGCAGAGAATCTTTCGTCTCATGACATAAGGGATTCTTTTTTGTTGAGGGCTTTGAGAGGTAAGACTTCTGGCAATAAAGTCTGGTCATTTATCCCTCTTTCGGTATGTAATCTTCGAGATTTAGTCTATACTTTACCAATAATATTGCTGCTTTTGTTTTATTTTTTGAGGGCTTGAATGCGTATAGGTGTTAATTGCTTTCTTTTACAATCTGATCTTGGTGGCGCTAAACAGTATTTCCTCTCCTTGTTTCGTTATCTGTTGGCGAGTACTAGTGGAAATGAGTATGTTTTTTTTTATTTTCTTCAGAATATTGAAGAGCTTTCAAAAGTTATATCGTTAGAAAATAATGACAATGCCATCCTGCTTAAAAGCCAATCAGATATTAAAAAATATTTAGATATAATAGATGTTTATTTCTGTCCTTTTGGTTCATTATCGCCACGCCCCTTACCACTTCCAACTATAGTTACTCTTGCTGATATTCAAGAAGTTTATCATCCTGAATTTTTTTCACGTTATAGCCTGTTAGCTCGAGCATATCATTATCGAGGATCAACGAAGATGGCTGACAGGGTCATCACTGTTTCTTGTTTTTCAAAGAAGAGTATTATTGAACACCATGATCTTCCGGATAAGAAGGTGGTCGTCGCTTATCACTGTGTTGATGAAAGATTTTACAGGGCACAGCAAATTGCCCGTCAGCCTGCGCAGAGTCTTCCTCAGAAATACATCTTTTATCCAGCTAATTATTGGCAGCATAAAAATCATGACCTCTTGTTGCGGGCGATACAATGGGTTCGAGTTGAAAAACAAATTATTGTCCATTTAGTGTTGACTGGTTTTAGTCAGAAAAATGGTTATCCTACAGAAGATAAGATTTTAGAATATAATGTGTCTGATCAAGTACACCAACTTGGTTATATTTCTGTTGAGGAAATTGCTTATCTTTATCTTCATGCACAATTAATGGTTTTCCCTTCGATTTTTGAAGGGTTTGGTATTCCCCTTGTCGAGGCAATGGCAGTAGGCTGTCCGATCTTAGCTGCTAGCAAAACTTCATTGCCAGAAATTGGGGAAGACTGCGCTTGTTATTTTGATCCTTTTTCTGTTGAGGATCTAGGGCAGAATATAATAAAATTATTGGATGATAAAGAATTGCGTAATAATTTAATTCTTTGTGGGCACAAAAGGGCACAAAGATTTTCTGCCACCATAATGGCGGAAAATCATTTACGTGCGTTTGATGAAGCTTGTCAGGCCTATTCTGTTACAAGGTTTATATGGTTGCGGTGGTTCTATAAGTATTTCCATGCAACACGGATTCTCATAAACTTTTCCTGGGATATCCTCCGTGGTCGGTGTTGATCTTGGGTAACTTCTCAGCTCAATTACCTCAAATAACCGTAGCTGTGCCCTCTTTTAATCAAGGGAGTTTTCTTGATACCGCTTTGGAATCAATCTTTTCTCAGAATGTGCCAGTTGAGGTTTTTGTCTTGGATGGTGGCTCACAAGATTGTTCTTTGGACGTTATAAGAAAATGGGAGCAGCAGTTGGCCTGGTGGCGCTCAGAACCGGATAATGGACAGGCTGCAGCAGTGAATGAGGGGATTAGAAGAGGAACGGCTCCCTATGTGTGCTGGCTTAACTCTGATGATCTTTTTTTACCGGGTGGGTTGTCAACATTGCTCAAGTGTATAACGTTATCAGAGAAGCAAGCTGCTGTGTATGGAAAGGTGTGGAATATAACTGAAGATGGACGAAGAAAGAAACCATACAGGACAGTTGCGTTTAGTGTTCGACATTTAGCAAATCGTTGTTTTATCTCGCAGCCGGCTACTCTTATCCGCCGGGATGCCTGGGAAGCAGTTGGAGGCCTTGATGAAACGCTTACTATGGCTTTTGATTATGATTTATGGTGGAAACTGTATAAGTCCTTTGGACCATTAACTTATGTAGATGACTTTATTGCTGCCAATCGAAGGCATGATGCCACCAAAACAACGAGAAAACGTAAAGAACACTATTTGGAAGCCATGCAGATTGTACGAAAGTATTATGGCAGGGTTCCATTAAAATGGATTGTTAGCTGGCCAGTGAGAGTGAATGGGTGGCAAGTGTTGCAGTGGCTTAAAGATAGAATGACAGGTACTAAAAATACGAGAGGGTAACATTGTGATCAATAGAATTATTTCCGGAAAGACACTTGCCTCTGTCTTAGTTGTGTTTGTATTGGCAGCTTTTTTCCCTGATTTTGCAAGAGCAGTTGTTTATGTGGATCAATCCAGGTTCGGAGGTAATGGAACATCATGGTCTGCTGCCTATAAAACTCTGGAGGCAGCAATAGCAGGGAGTGGTAGCTACCAGGAATTTTGGGTTGCAGACAGTACCTATAAGCCAGCCAGTCCTTTAGTGCCTAAAGAAGGATCTAAATTTTATGGTGGATTAAAGTGGACCCCTGAGTCAAGACAATTATGCACTGAGTTTAAGCTACACATTCAATTTCAAACACAGCTGGTCGGCGCTGCCCCGGTTTAGCCTCTGCTGGTACTTCTGATATTGACTCCACG